>Ga0193954_1001741_pt1 | contig 10853 bp, 9 predicted proteins | sample BB_5_MG_FD_140340 | JGI IMG/M metagenome (GOLD analysis project Ga0193954, IMG submission 140340) | Microbial mat bacterial communities from the Broadkill River, Lewes, Delaware, United States - BB_5_MG | ecosystem: Environmental > Aquatic > Freshwater > River > Microbial mats | place: USA...
ATGGGTTTGGAGCCGCTGGTTTCACAGGCCTACGGGGCCGGCGAGCGGCGGCGGCCTAGGACCTGGCTGACCCAAGGCCTATGGCTGGCCTTGCTGCGCGCGCTGCCCGCGCTCCTGCTGCTGCTGGGGATCATCCCCATCCTGGAGCCTGCAGGCGTGAGCCCCCAGATCGCGGCCGTCACCACCACCTACCTCTTGGCGAGGCTCCCAGGGGTGCCATTCAACTTGCTCTTTGGGGCCTGCCGCTCCTACCTGACCAGCGTTGAGAGGGTGCGCCCCGTGCTCTTCGCCGTGGTCCTGGCGAATGTCGGCAACGCAGTGCTGGATGGGGTCCTTCTCTTTGTCTTCGATCTTGGCGCCGTCGGTGTAGGTTTGGCGACATCGGCAAGCTGGATTGTCATGTTCATGGTTGTGGGCTGGGCCAGCCGCGAGCCCAAGGACAGCGACCTAGGCATGGGGCGGCCGGTGAAAGCAGACTTGCTCCGGGTGGCCAAGCTGGGCTGGCCCATTGGCATGCAGTTGGCCGTAGAGGTGGGGATCTTCGCCTTCATTGGTCTTCTCGTGGCCCGCTTTGGTGAGGTGGCCTTGGCGGGGCATCACATCGCGCTGACCTTGGCCTCGCTGACCTTCATGGCCTGTGTGGGGATGGCGGTGGGCGCGACCACGCGCGTCGGTATGCATGTGGGCGCGCAGCGCTCCGAGGACGCGCGCCGTGCTGGTTTTGTGGCCATCGCGCTTGGCGGGGCCACGATGGCCTGCAGCGGCCTGGCGTTCTTATTGGTTCCAGAGTGGCTGGCGAGCCAGTTCGCGCCCCACGACCCAGAGGTCGTGGCCGTGGGGGCGTCCCTGCTGCGAATCGCCGCGGTCTTCGCGATTAGTGATGGCATCCAGGTGGTGGCCGCGGGTGCGCTGCGGGGCGCGGGCGATACGCGCTGGCCCTTCTACGTCAACGCGGTGGGCCATTGGGCGATCGGCCTGCCCATAGCCCTGTGGCTGGGCTTTTCGAAGGACATGCAAGCCGAAGGCTTTTGGTGGGCCCTGTCCGTGGGCCTGACCACGGTGGCCATCGTGCTCACTCTGCGCTTCGCGGTGCTCTCCCGCCGTCCGCTGGCCCGCGCCTGAGGGCGGTGCGGCTAGACGAAGTCGCCGCGCAACATATGTGCGACGTGGGCCACCTTCTTGAAGGGCCCACGGACTCGGCGCATGTACGGGATGAAGCGCACAAACTCGCCCTGAAAACCATACTTGAAGCGCCACACCCCGAAGTTATGGTGCCCCTCCACGGGCACTGGGCCCTCGCAACCGCCGAGGTCGTACCAGATGTGGCCACGGTCCCGCATGACCTTCATGATCTCGTACTGAAGCACCTGGGCGGCGCCGGGCACATCACCGCGCACATTGGCGGGTGAGCGGGTGCCCAGCACATAACAGGGCACGCCCAGCGTATCGACGATGACCATGTTGCTGATGCCTTCGGGATAGACCTCGGTGAAGAGCAAGGCGCGTTGCTTTTCGATGAGCGGCCGCAGGCCACGGCCAACCAGCGCTTCAGGCTGTACCGGTGCCCGCTTGCGCTCGCACATGTCGAGGTAGGCGGCGTAGAAATCGTCGAGCAGGCTGAAGTCGTCGGAGACCTTGACTTGGGCTCCGCTGCGCAGCGCCTTTCTGATCTTGTTCCGTGCGCTGCGGTCAAAGGACGCAAGCAGGCTTTCGTCGTCGCGGTCTATGCGCACGAAGTAGGTGGTATCGACCTTGGTCAGTGCGCGGTATCCATGATGTTCGAGGCGCTGCCGCATCTGACGATGCACGTCGGCGCCCTCAACGCGGGCGCTCACTGCGAGGCGAAGCCGCAGTTCGGTCTCCAGCAGCAGCTTCTTTTTGGCGTAGCGCTCCAAGGCCTGCATCAGCGCATCGATCTGGGGCGCGACGGGTTGAGCAGGATCAATCAGCAGACAGTTGATGCGGCTCAACGCCGCCGCGGTGTACGGGATGCGCTGGCTACTGAGGATGAGGCCGCCCACCATCGTGCCCTCGCGGTACAGAGCGAAAGCGTGGTTGGTCCACCCCGACAGAACCTCCCACGTGGGCACAATGGCCCGGGCCATGGGGTGCTCTTTGAGCATCCGTACCCAGGCCGGGTTTGCGTCCTCATCTGGGAGCTGTTCGACATGCCAACGTGTCATGAGCGGATCTCAGCGGCCACGAGGCGCCCGGTACAGGTCCTCGTACTTAGCTATCATCCCGGATTGTCCGTAGTTCTGCAAAATCCAGTCACGCGCGGCACCACCGAGGGCAGCGCGGGCCGCTGCGTCCTGCAGCAACGCGCTGAGGGCTGTGGCCATCGCCTCCGGGTCTCTAGGGGGCACCAGGCGGGCCGCCACACCGTTCTGGCTCACTTCCACGGCCCCTCCGACGGCGGTGCTGACACAGGGCAGGCCGGTGGCCATCGCCTCAAGCAGGGCATTGGGGTTCGCCTCGTTATCGCTGCTCAGGACGAAGGCATCGAGTCCCCGCAAAAAGGCCGGTACATCATCGACATGGCCTGCGAAGTGCACTCGAGACTCGATGCCCAGCCGACGGGCGGTGCTCTGCATGTCCTGCCGTTCGGGCCCCTCGCCGGCAAAGTGCACCCGCACATCCGATAATGACTTGGGCAGGCGCGCGACGGCTTCGAGAATGAGCGGGAAATTCTTGATGGGGTGAAGGCGGCCCGCAGCCCCGATGCGCAGCGGCCCGGCGGGGCGAGGCTGCTCAGCCGGGAAGAAGCGGTCTGTATCCACGCCGTTGGGGATGACCTCGATGTTCTTGAAACCGACTCCGTACTGCCCCTGGATGAGGTCCCGCGCCGCCGCGCTGACCGCGAACATGCGATCGCTGCTCGCGGTGAGTGCCTGGAAAGCCAGCTTGCGCTTCAGCGGCGGGCTCTCGGAGTCTTCAGCGCCGTGGTAGCTGAACACCATAGCCGGGCGCGGCCACATGCTGAGCCGCGCGACGGCGGCGTCGGGCCAGGCTCCCCAGTTTCTCGCGTGCACTACGGTGGGGCGCACTCGCTGAATATGCTGCCTGAGCAACCAGACCAAGCGGGGGTCATTGGGCGGGGTGACGATGCGTGTGACCTCGGCGAGGCCGCTGAAATCGATGATGTCCTCAAAGTCTGACAGCAGCGCGATGGAGTGCTTGAGGCCCCGCTCCGTCAGGGTCTTAATGACCCGGTACAGGTTGCGCTCCATGCCGCCGCTGCGCCCCAGGGTGCGTACAACATGCAGGACGTGCACATCGGCTGTGGAGGACTTCATTGCGTTATCGGTCCACACTCACCGGCAGGGCCTCACCGGGTCGCCCCAGGCGCTTGGCCATGGGAATGAAGGTACGCTTGACGTGGCGAAGCAAGCGAGATTGCGCGCCGCGGTGGTAGACGAAGACCGTGGAGTGCGGACGCACGGTGGGGCTGCACTGCAGCTTGTAGTTATCCGGTGCACCTAGGAAGTCGTAGCGTTGCAGGCCCTGCTCGAACGCATCCTCAATGCTGCGCAAGAGCGCGAGGCGGCCAGGGCTTTGGGCGTCGAAGGCCGGGTCAAAGCCGGTCTTGTGAAAGTACAAAGTGCCCTTGTGGACGAAGCCGAGCAGGAAGGCCGCGAGACGGTCTTCGACCTGCACTTGAATCAGGCGCACTGCACCGCGCTGGGCAAAGCGCTGCACGACGTCTCGCATAAAGGCCGCCGTCTCGGGGCGGCTATTCATCGCGCTCTTCTCGTCGCCCTTCCAACCTAGGGCCTCAACGCGCAGGCCATCTTCAAAGCAGGCTCGCACCGCCTCGGGCTCCGTGAGCACGCTGATCTGGCCGCCGCGCTTTTGCAGCTGCCTCATGCGCCGCCGGTCCTGCTGGCGCTTGCGCCCGGAAAAGCGGCTTGAGTACCAACCGTCATAGTCGCCCGATAGCTCAAGATAGGGCGAGGAGAGGTTGCGCACGCCGTGCTGATGCAGCCCGGGCGAGGCCTGACAGAGCGCAACAAACGTGGGCGAGTCTTCCGGCACCTGATCAAACTGCAGCACGTTCCAGTACCGCGCGTCCTCGCGGAGGGCTGTCAAGATAGCCTGCAGGGCCTGGGGGTGCTGTGGGTCAAGCAACAGGTCGCTGCGACCGAGGTAGTGGTTGAAGAGGGTACGGGCCTGCTTGTTGGCGGATACTAGCAGGGGCAGCGCCGCGACGGCGCGGCCCTCGTCTTCGACGACGTAAGTCTTGAGAGTCTGTTCTTCACCGGCGAAGGCCCGGTACCAGGCGTCTAGCCAATCAAAGTCATTGAACAGGTGGCTGGTGCAGCTTCGATCCGCCAGCTCGCGCCAGCGCGGGGCCAAAGCAGACCAGGCCTGCGCTCCCTGTGCCCGATGCACCTTCACAGGGTCACAGGTACGCGGCGCCGGGATCTGGCGCAAGGTTGAGCACCGCGAGCTGGCCGCAGGCGGCGCGCGCGTCTTGGCCTCGGGCTCGTCGCAGCTGGGTGAAGAAGCCGTGGCTGCGCAGGACCTCGGCGTAGGCCTCGGCGACGGCCTGAGGGCTGGCCCCATAGGGGCGCCCGGCTACGGGATTCATCGGCAACAGGTTAAAGCGCACCTCTACATCGGTGCTCGCAAAGAGATCAGCGGTTTGGCGGGCATGGTGGACCCCGTCGTTGACACCGTCGAGCAGGGTGATCTCAACGAAGAGCGGTTGTCGTCGATGGCTGCAGACCTCCAACGTGGCTGCGACCAGGGCCTCGGTGTCGAAGCGCTGCGTCGCGATCAGGCTGCGCCTTAGGGCATCATCCGCGGCGTGCAGCGACAGCGCGAGACGGCCAGGCCAGTCGCGCGTGCGGTGCACGGCGGCCGGGGAGGGGGCCACGGTGGACACGGTGACGTGCCGAGCGCCAAAGCCATAACCACGGCTATTGGTGAGCACACTCAAGGCCGCTTGCACGGCCACTGGGTTGTCCAAGGGCTCACCCATACCCATGAAGACCAGATTGCGCAGCGGCGGCAGGCCCTCTTGTCGACTCAGGGCGGCGTGCACCTGGCCCGTGATCTCCCAGGCCTCAAGGTTGCGCTTGAGTCCCATCGTCGCCGTGAGGCAAAAACCGCAACCTCGCCTGCATCCCACCTGGCTTGAGACACACAGGGTGGTCCGGTCGCGCTCGGGAATCAGCACACACTCCACCGCGTGGCCATCATGCAGTCGTAGCAGCAGCTTGCGCGTGCCATCGCTGGCCTCAGCGCGTGAAATCTCTTCGAGGGGTGTGTGCTGGGTGCGCGCCCGGACCTTCACCTGCAGGCTCTTGGGCACCTTTGGGTCGCTGCGGGGGTCGTGGCCTTCAGCCAGGCTCTTGAGCACCATGAGGGCCCGCCCGGGACCTTGGAGCAGTTGGGTGAGCTCGGCGTCATCAAGGCCAAGGAGGTGAGGGCGGGGCGCGGTCACGATAGTCAGCAGGTACGTGCTGCGCAGGCCCTTCGTCTAGCTCAGTCTAGCGCGGCGCTAGGGCGACCAGCAGGGCTGAAAGAGCCGACCAGTAGTCGTAGAGGGGTGTGCATGGTTTCGACCAAGGGAGCACTCGGTCTGGTGCGTTCCCTGTAGGCCGAATCCGTCAATATGGGTTGCGCCAACCGTTTCGATGGCTGTTGGAGCCCAGACTTCGTTTTGCACGGTCGGAGCACGACCGACGCTCAGGGCCGCGAGGCCTTTCAAAAGCACACCTGGAGGGACTCGAACCCCCAACCCCTGGATTCGAAGTCCAGTGCTCTATCCAATTGAGCTACAGATGCAGACAGGCCCCGACATAGCAGACGACGATTCGTCTGTCACCAAGTACAAAGCTCAGCGGTCTGGGCTTGGGTGGCCCGCAGGTAGTCCTCGGGTTGAAGGACAAGCTGCAGCCCGCGAGCGCCCGCGGAGACCGCGATTTCGGACCAGTTGTGCACGCTGCTATCGACCCAGACGGGCAGCGGCTTCTTGGTGCCGAGCGCGGTCACGCCCCCTCGCACGTAGCCGGTGAGTCGCTGAACGTCCTTGAGCGGGACCATCTCGACTTTGCGGGCCCCGGTGGCCCGGGCGAGGGCCTTGAGGTTGAGCTCCGCCGAGCCGGGAACCACGGCGAGGAAGACCTCCCGTGCGCTGGCTCGGGTGAGCAGGGTCTTAAATACCTGAGCAGGGTCCATGCCGACCTTCTTCGCGACCGTAGGGGCGGACAGATCCGAGGTGTCCACCTCGTAGGCTTTGGTCTCGAACGCAATGCCCTGACGCTGCAGGATGCGCATCGCGTTGGTCTTCATGGGGCGACCTTTTCGCAGGGCCTGCGCATCTTGCGGTGCGGGATGCCCGCGTCATCAAAGAGTGGGCCCTCCGCGACGTAGCCCCGGGCCTCGTAAAAGGCGATGGCGCTGACCTGGGCGCTGAGCACCACCTCGGAGAGGCCGCGTTGGGCAGCCTCGTCCTCGATCGCCTGCATCAAGGCCCCACCCAAGCCACGGCCCCGGGCCTGCTTACGCACCGCTACCCGTTCCGCTTTGGCTCGGCCATCCTCGGTCAGCCTCATGCGCGCGGTACCTAGGGCGTAGCCTTGCTCGTCTCGCACGATGAACTGCGAGCACTGGGGATCCAGTCCGTCCATTTCAAGGTCGAGCGGTACTTGCTGCTCCACCACAAAGACCTCTTTGCGCACGTCGAAGCAGTCCTCGAGCTCGTCCGGGCGGGCACGTCGGGCCAACATGGCCTGACCATATCCTAACCGCGCCCAGCCTCAAGGCACGGAGGTAGTGCGAATGGGCGTGGCCCGGGCGCCCAGCATGGCGGCCTGAAGCGGGCTCTGCAGCTGCTGCTTGACCCGCTCCAGCTCACCAAGGTGCTTGGGTGCATAGGACAAGCCCAGGTACGCGAACCACAGGGCGCCGCTGAGGGTGATGGCTGCGGTCAAACGCAGGGGAGCCTGCGCGGGAAGCCGAATCCGCACCCGACGGGTGCGGATCAGCAAGCAGAGCAGGGCGGCTTGCATCAAGACGAAGCTCAGCACGCCGTGCTGCATCTGAGCCTGTGACAGCGTGCGGTGCTGGGCATGCACACGAGGCAGGGCCTCCCGAAGCAGCTGGGTCCACACCTTCTGCGGTGGGGTTAGCGCCAGGGCTGGCGCATCCTGGGGCTGCATGGTGAGCACCGCGAGCACCCCCGGGTGATCGGACAGGCGCTGATGGCTGCCATCACTGAGCGCGTGCACCTCCGTCAGGACGGATTGCACATCGTGCACTCGCAGCCGATGGTGGGCGCTGGGCCGGTGGGAGATGGAGTCGATGCCGCAGTCCGGGGCTGCAGGTGTCAAACCCGCACGCAGCGCAAAGGCTCGAAACTGCAGGCTGGCGCAGCGCACGTTGAGGTCTCCGGCCACGATGAGTGGCACGTCGCGGGGCTCATCTAGAAAATCCCCGGCCTCGAGCAGCTGTGCGAGCTGGATCAGGTCATAGTCCTTCGTCCCTCCGTAGCTGGCCTGGACGTGGGTGTTGGCGAAGTCGATGGGGCCTTGAGGGGTCTGGATGCGCACCCGGGCCATGCCCTTTCCCGCCATCCAGTCGACGTGCCAGGGCACGTTGGGGTGGGTGCCCTCCGTGTACTCCAAAAACGCGCTCTTCGTGATCGGGTAGCGGGAGGCGATCAGCAGCCCGCTGTGCCCGGGCCAGACGCTGGTGAAGCGCCGGCTATGGGTAAGCCCCGCCTCGTGAAAGGCCTCGATGAGCCGGTCCGCGTCTTCATCCAGCCAGACCTCTTGCATGGCCACGAGGTCGGGGCGCAGCGCCGTGATCGCAGGGCCCATCGCCTCGAAGCGGGCCTCGCGGGCGGGCGCCACCATCCATACGCCCCATCCGTTGAAGGAGAGCACCCGCAGCTCAGCGGCGTGGGCGGGCGCGCTCGCGCAGAGCGCGGCGCAGAGCATCACGCTGCTGATCAGTGTACGACGCACTACACAACATACTGTCGGCAGACTGACTCGGGATCAAAGTCCTCAAGGTGAAGAGTCTGTGTTCAACGATTTTTCTTGCCGTTGGCGCCCCCGCCTCTAACTTTTGCCGCATCACCGACCACAATCCGCATCCCCGCATCGTGGGCCTGGGCACCGCACTGCCCCCACATTGCGCTACGCAGGCCCACATCGCCCGCTTCTTCTCGCGGGTGGCGCAGGCCCAAGGCGGCGCTTCGGCGCGGTGGCTGCGCTACATCGAGGCCATCGCCCGGCGCTCCGGCATCGACGCTCGATACTCGGTCCTGGCGGACTACAGCCAGGCGGAGGCCGAGGACTTCGATTTCTACCCGAAGAACTGGGCCCTACAACCCTTTCCCAGCACCGCTCAGCGCATGAAGGTCTACGAGCAGGAGGCCTTGCCTTTGGCTGAGCAGGCCGCGGGCCGTGCCCTCACGCAATCAGGCCTGCGCGCTGCGGACATCACCCACTTGATCATCACGACCTGCACCGGGTTCTTCGCACCGGGTCCCGACGTCTTGCTGGGGCAGCGCTTGGGGCTGCGCGCAGATGTGCAGCGGCTGCAGCTGGGTTTCATGGGGTGTTATGCTGGCGTGACCGGGCTGCGCACCGCCGCTCAGATACTGAGGGCAGATCCACAGGCCCGAGTGATGATGGTCTCGGTGGAGCTATGCTCGCTGCACTTTCAGCGGGCCCTTGAGGTGCCCACCCTGGTCTCCAACTTTCTATTTGGAGATGGCGCGGGCGCTGCCGTGCTGAGCTGTGAGGGCTCGGGACCGCAGATCCGGGCCGCCCGTACGGCCCTAGCCGGGGACACCATCGACCAGATGGGTTGGCGCATTGGCGACCACGGATTCGAGATGCAGCTGAGCGAGAAGGTCCCCGCGCATCTACAGCGCGAGGTCGGGCCCTTCGTTGAGGACCTCAGTCAGGCCGCGGGCTTTTCGCCTCAGGAGGTGAAGGGCTGGGCCATTCACCCTGGCGGCCGCAGGGTGGTGGAATCTGTTGGCAAGGCCCAGCGCTTGGCCCCATCGGACCTCGCGGCCTCGCTGGGCGTGCTGCGCCGGGTGGGCAATGTGAGCAGCGCGACCGTGCTCTTTGTTCTGCAAGCGCTCGTGCAAGATGGCTGGCGCGGCCCAGGACTGGCCCTCGCTTTCGGACCCGGGCTGACCATGGAAGGGCTGGCCTTGGTGCACTGATGCGTTACGACGTGGCGATCGTCGGTGCTGGGCTCGCGGGATGCGCTTTGGCCACCAGCCTCGCGCGCCGCGGGCGCCGGGTGGTGCTGCTCGAAAAGCAGCGCTTCCCCCGTGACAAGCTCTGCGGCGAGTTCCTATCACCGGAGTCTCAGGGCGAACTTCAGACGCTGGGCCTGCTTTCGCAGGTGCAGGAGGTGGGCCCGGCGCCCATTCGCAAGGCACGGTTCACCACCGAGTCTGGGGCCGAGATTCGATTTTCGCTGCCCGGACAGGGATTGGGGCTTTCTCGGTGGTGCTTGGATGCGATGCTATTTGCTCACGCCCAAGCGTCAGGGGCCGAAGGGCGGGTCGAATACGAAGTCAGCCGCGTACGGCCGGGCGTGCAGGGAGAGTTGCGCGTTGAGGGGTTTGATGCCGCCCGGGCGCCGTTCAGCATTCAGGCCGATTGGGTGGTCGCTAGCCACGGTCGGCGTGCGCGCTTGGATCACGCGCTGCACCGGCCTTTCTTGCAGCAGCGCCACCCCTATCTCGGGCTCAAGCGCCATCATCGGGCCAGGCCGAGTGATGCGGGGGCTGAGCTGAGCGCGGCCCTATCCGACAGCGTGGAAATCCACGCCTTTGAGGGTGGGTACTGTGGCATGAGCTTTGTGCAGACCGGCGAGGTCAACGTGTGCATGCTGCTACGGCAAGATGGCTTGACGTCGGGTGATGAGGGCGGGCGCTACGACTGGACCAGCGTGCAGCGGCGCTTGCTCGACCGCAATCCCCACCTCAGTGAGCGCCTGCGCGCTCTGGAGCCCAGCGATGAACATACCCTCGCGGTCTCTCAGGTGCCTTTCGTGCCCAAGACTCGCTGCGCCCGGGGCGTAGTCTTTGTGGGCGACGCGGCGGGCATGATCGCGCCCTTGGCTGGGGACGGCCAGGCCATGGCGCTGACCAGCGCGCGCCTGCTCGCCACGATCTTGGCGCAGGCCCCCGCGCAGCCCACCGCCTCAGAGCGAGCCGCGCTGGGTGCGCGCTGGGACGCGCGGTGGCGGGCCCGCTTTGGCCTGCGGCTTCGGGTGGCGCAGGAGCTTCAGGAGCGCTTGCTCAGCGCGCGCACCGCAGATCGCCTCGTGCGTGGGGTCTGTTGGGTGCCCGGCCTGGCGGCGGGCTTAGCGCGGCTCACCCGCGAGTGAGCGGGCCAGGGGCATGCCCGGGGGCGCTTTCGGTTTCATCAATGCCTGGGGTAGCGTGTGGAGGTGCGTTGGAGCCTCTTTCTGCTCGTCCCCGCCTTGATGGCGCCCGGTCTATCTTCATGGGCCGCCCCTGATGAGCCGGACGACCCGCCGCCTCTGGAGCTGCCCGAGGACGGGTATGCGGCCTACAAGAAGTTCGCGGATGCGCGCGGTGGTGATTGCGTGGGGCCCGCCGGGGACCTGGAGACACCGATGGATATTGAGGCAGGCGGCCATCGCTACCGCCTGCACGGACACCGCCTCACGCAGCTCGACACGGACAAAGACAAGGTCCTGAGGGTGGGCGTCATCAGCGCTACGAAGGACGATCGCGCCGAGACCCTGGCCGCGATGGCGGAGCTCATCTCGTGGCTCAAGCGCAAGAAGATGGACGTCTTGGTCGTCAACGGAGACATCGCCAGCCACGAGATTGATGTCGATGA
>Ga0193954_1001743_pt1 | contig 10841 bp, 13 predicted proteins | sample BB_5_MG_FD_140340 | JGI IMG/M metagenome (GOLD analysis project Ga0193954, IMG submission 140340) | Microbial mat bacterial communities from the Broadkill River, Lewes, Delaware, United States - BB_5_MG | ecosystem: Environmental > Aquatic > Freshwater > River > Microbial mats | place: USA...
CAGATTTCTGCGGCACACGGTAGAGAAAGGTGGGCTGCTATGTTCCCATCCTGACCCGTTGTCTCTCAATACCGTTGCACAGGTCTGAGAAGAGGCGAGAGAATTATATCTAAAGTATCTTATATCTAACTTTAATTACCACTCCACACAAGCAGTAAACATTATAGCATCACTATCATTGGCTGGTTTAGCTCCATTTTCTACTTTGAGGTAGTTTACTATAAACTCAACATTTTTGTTATACTCATAAGCTATACCTGCGATAGTTCTTTTTTTATCAACTCCTGTATCAAGAGAGTAGCTATCATATCGTGCTAAAGCATTCCAGTCTTCCATAAATCTATATTCAGCATTTACTGAGAAACCATCTCCTTTATAAGAAGCTCCACCATCTGTAGCTTGGATATATTGTGCTGAAATTAAGAACTCTGGTTGATTATAGACAGCGTGCACTCCATACCATGTAAAGTCTTTACTAATAGCATCTCCTTTTTTGAGATAGTCTTGATTAGCTTGTCCAAAAAATGAGATATTGGCATAAGTTGTACTTGATTTCTCTTTGGACTTTCCTGTACCTAATATATGTCCTGTAAGTCTCCACTCTGCACTCAATCCTACACCATCTTCAATGCCATGATACCCTGCACCATTTAGGATACCTAGTTCAGATGAGAAGTAGTCTGTTTTTGTTTTGAAGTTTATTCCAATGTCTGCTGAGTTGGTAAAATCAGCTGCATTACTATCTTCTACCAATACTTTGGAGATACTTCTATAGAACCAACCATGATGCTCTTCATAATCAATCCATGGTCTATGTACTTGACCTATCTCAACACCTGTATATGGCAAGATATTATCAAGATATAGGTAAGCATATTTTAATCTTAATCCCCAATCACCAGTTGTACTATCTTGATGTGTATCTAGTGTAACTCTAATGTAATCTTTTGAATCTTCTGCAAAATACCCTTTTACTTGAAGGTAGTTTCTTCTAGTCTCAAATTTATTGGTAGCAGTTCCACCATTAGGTGTATCATTTACAAATCCTAAATAGTGTGTACCACTAAACTCCAATAGAGGTACTTTTGACTTGACAAGTGTGCCTTTTTGGATAGGCATAACTTCTACTACACCTTTTGAAGATTTTTGAGCTTCGAGTGCTTCAATCTTTTTATTCATCGTAGCCATCTCTTTTTTTAGGTGAGATAACTCAGAGTCAGCCATAGATAGTGTTGTGATAGTAGCCAATGCCACTGATGAGAGTAATATTTTTTTCATTGTAAGAAAGCTTCCTTTTGTGATTATGTATATAGAAGTATATTACAATTTGATTACAATTTGATTACATAATGGCTATAAAATCTATTTGGCTAATCATTCTCATATATATTATATTTAGCACCTCTACTATCTAGGTAGGCTATCATCTTTTTTTGTCCTAGTTTTTTGGCATAATCTTTGGGTGACATACCTGATTTATCGGCTACATTGACATCTCCACCATTATCAAGAAGTAGAGCCATCATCTCGATATTGGAAAAGCAAGATGCCAACATCACAGGAGTGATACCACTTTTTCGTTTTGTGCTATTTAGCTCAAACCCTTTGGCGATACAGAACTCTATCACATCAAGCCTCTTGAATTTGATAGCCATATCAAGAGCAGATACACCATCACTATCTCTTTGATAAATATCTACACCATTTTCCAAAAATAGCTCAATCATCTCCAAAGAGGCATATTTACGAATAGCATAAAAAAGAGGTGAAATCTCATCATAATCATCCAAATCATACTCTTCACCTATCAAAATAGGCTTATTTAAATCTACTCCATCTTTTATAATACGCTTAACCTCTATAATAGAGTCTCTCTCTATAGCTTGGGATAAAATGCTCATATCTGCTCTCCTCTAGGCAAACCCATCTTCCCAGGGTTTAGGATATTATTTGCATCAAAGGCTTTTTTGATATTTTTAAATAAATCTAGCTCTAGTTGGTTAAATGCGATACTCATAAATGGAGCTTTGCTTGTGCCTATGCCGTGTTCTCCACTTAGTGTGCCTCCCATATCTACTACTAGTTCAAATATCTCCTCTATCGCTTTGTGTCCATCTTCTAGCTGTTTTGTATCGCTTCCATCTACCATCACATTTACATGGATATTACCATCTCCTGCGTGACCAAAACATGGTACTTTGAAGCCGTATTTGTCACCTATAGCATATATCTCTTTTAGTGCTTTGGGTAACATACTTCTAGGTACTGATATATCTTCATTTAGCTTTTTTGAGCCAAAGATTGTGATAGATGGAGAGGCATTTCTTCTTGCGTACCATAATTCATCTCTTTTGGATTTATCGTGAGCTACTACGAACTCTTGTACGCCATTTTGTTTAAATGACTTCTCTAGTGTATCGAGTTGAAAATCTACCTCTTCTATCACATTGCCATCTACATCACCTATAAGCAACGCTCCTGCATCTTCAGGTAATTTAATACCTAGTTTCTCTTTGAGTGCTTGGACTACCAAACTATCCATAAACTCCATAGCCACTGGGTTTGCTCCTGCTGAGAGGGATTTAAATACAGCATTCATCGCATCATCTACAGAGGGGAATACTCCCATATACGCTTTGGTAAATTTGGGTTTTGGTATAAGCTTTAGTGTAATCTCTGTGATAACTGCTAAAGTCCCCTCACTAGCTATTAGGATACCTGCTATATTGTATCCTGCTACATCTTTGATAGTTCGTTTACCTGCACGGATTATATCACCATTTGGTAGTACGGCACGAAGAGCCATTACGAAGTCTTTGGTTATGCCATACTTTGCTGCTCTCATACCTCCTGCGTTTTCGCTTACATTGCCACCTATAGTAGAATACTCTTCACTAGCAGGGTCTGGTGGATAGAATAGTCCTACTGCTTCTGCCGCCTTTTGTAAATCCATATTGACCACACCCGGTTGGACTACTGCTACCATATTTTCCATATCTATCTCTAGGATAGAGTTCATGTGCTTCTCCATAGCCAACACAATTCCACCATTGGTAGGTAACGCACCACCAGTGAAGCCAGAACCAGCACCTCTAGGGGTGATGACTATCTTGTGAGCGTTACAGTATATCAATATACTACTCACATCAGCTTCATCTCGTGGGAACACTACAGCTTCTGGCTCAAATCTAGTCCTTGTGGCATCATAAGAGTATGATATGAGATGTGCTTTGTCGCTATAGACATTATCATCTCCTACTATGGATTTGAAATATTTTATATGTTTATCATCTAACACTAAATCGACCCCACACCACTATAGTAGTTACCTTTTGCTTCACTACTAAACCAACCTGATGATAGCTTGTCAAATCTCATATAGAATGGAAACTGTCCTCGTGAGGGTAGGTTACTTATAGCTCTACTCCCTACTACTTTTGATGATATTGGGTCTAGTAGTATCGCTTTGTTTCGTTTGACTATATATATGAGTCCTACTTGGTGACTCTTTGCAAACTCTTTTAGATTTGCTTTTGTTACTTTGTTGTATCCATTACTAGATAGAAATACAGCAAATAAATCAGGGTGTATCCAGTTTTTGGAACTTCTTGATGTTATTCTCTTATATACATCACGACTTGGTGCTAAGAGGAGTACATTTTTGTATAGATAGCCACCGATTACTTTATCATTTGGAGATACTTTTGTATTTACAGATGGTAAATTGTCGTGGTGTATTATATTTTGGTGTACTATTTTGGCTCTACCAGCAGAGGTTTGGATTAATCTACCATTAATCGCCGATAGTTCGCTACTATAACGGTGAACTATCACCCCACTCATACCATTTCTAGGGAAAGATGAGTTTAGAGTAACACTATTGCCGTGTACTGATTTAACAGATGTATGAACCGTACTTGGGAAAAATCCTGCCCATAAAGGGAGTGAGAGAAGTGTAAAAAGTATAATCTTGAACATAGTGAACCTTTTTGTTTGAAAATATATGGTGCTGATTATACAAGTAATATATTAAAAGTTTATTTATATCTATGGCACTAAGCAATACCTTAGCCAAAAAACACCTCCTAAGCGACCATTTCAGTAGGATGAATAGCCCCTAAATTGGCAATCCTAGAAAAAATCTTCTCAATTAAATCAAATCTTCCCAACAAAGTGAAAATCTGAACTTTTTTTTAGAACCAAAGCCCTTGATATAGGGCTTTGGTGGTTTTTTGGTGATAAAGATGGGTTATCTACAATAATATATCTACACTATATAACTTTTTTCTCACTATGCACCTATATTATCTTTTTTGATACGACGCTTTTTATTATCTGTTAGTGGTGAGATATGCTCTTCTATATAATTCATAATCTTACCTGCTATATCTACACTTGTAGCTTTTTCTATGCCCTCAAGCCCAGGGGAGGAGTTTACTTCCATTACTAGTGGTCCTCTATCTGAGGGTATCATATCGACTCCACATACACCTAGACCCATCGCTTTTGCAGCTGCTAGTGCTGTTGATTTCTCTTTTCTATTTAGTGTATAAGATGTGGCACTTCCTCCTTGGTGAAGATTGGAACGGAAATCTCCATCTGCTCCTTGTCTCTTCATCGCTCCTACCACCTCTCCATTTACAACCAATGCTCTTATATCAGCACCACCTGCCTCTTTGATAAACTCTTGAACCAAGAGGTTTACCTCCATACCATAAAAAGCATCAAGAACTGACTGTGCTGCTTTTTGTGTCTCTGCTAGAACTACACCTACACCTTGTGTACCCTCTAGTATTTTAAGCACTAGTGGCGTACCACCACTAAGTTTAATCACATCTTTGGCATTGGCTTTGTTTGAAGCAAACACAGTCCTTGGCATATCTACACCATGTCTTGATAAGACTTGTAGGCTTCTTAGCTTATCTCTTGACCTTGCTATAGCAAGGTTTCCAGCTGTACTAAATGCACCCATAATCTCAAAGTGACGCACCATAGCAGTACCAAAAAAGGTACGACTAGCACCAATACGAGGGATGATAGCATCAGGCACAGGTAACATCTCTCCATTATAGACTACAGCCAACTCCCCTTTCATAATCTCAATACTACACATAAGGTAGTCAATTACACGGATATTCCACCCCTTCTCTTTACCAGCTTCAACCAATCTTTTGGTTGAGTAGAGTTTTTCATTTCTTGAAAGTATATAAACAGTCATCTATCTATCCTTTTTTGTTATATATCTATGAGAGACATCTACCAAATAGCGATGAGACATAAAGCGTCTTCCCACCAACATAGGGTACTTCATATTTTCACGGTTACTCAAAGAGATTTCTGCTTCATAGCTCTTACATCCCAATTTTATCAAAGTCTTGATAAAAATCCTCTCTTGACTCTTGCCGTTTGAACTTTTTACTTTTTTTCGTTTGGCTATTGGTAGAGTAATCTTTTTGCCATGATAGGATTTATGCACCTCATCATATAACAAAAAACTCACCATATCACCATCTATTATCATATCATCACAATGTATAGAGGAGCTATCAGCACCTGTATCTATTTTGGCATCCAATCCAAAAAGTTCAAGCTCTGGTAAATCTACCGTCTCAATATATCCTATCACTTCCATATCTTATCCTTCTATTTTCTAATATTGTAATTATATCTTTTCAAATAGAGAATTTAGATTATTTATAATAGAACTATTTTTTCATTCCACCAAACCACCATAAAAAAGAGAACATAAGTCCTGCCGTTCTTACCTCATCTTCATCATATATTATACTTTTGGCTTCTTTAATTGGTAGATATACTACCTCTATCTGTTCGTCTGCTACTCCTCCACCCTCGCTGATTTGCATACTATCATCTACCTCTGCGTAGTATAGTGTCTGTTTTGTTCCTGCAAAGCCTACTGATGTGTAAAAGGAGGTTATTTTTTCTATATTGGACTCATCTACACTGTAGCCACACTCCTCTTCTATCTCCTCTTTGGCTATCTGTACTAGTGAACACTCTTTATCTACTATCCCTGCACATAGCTCTAGGCTTAAGCCCTCTTTATTGTTTATATATACAGCAGGACGAAACTGTTTGACTAGTACAAAAGCATCTTTGGTGGTGTGGTATATTAGTATCGCTACGCTATCGTGGGCTTTTAGTACCTCCCATGACTTATCTACTCCATTTTGGTTATAAGTTGCTAGTTTTGTTACTATAAAGCTACCATCTTCTAGCTTTTGTGTCTTGAAGTCTTTTATCTTATTTTGCATTCTCTATCCTCATCCTATTTGACTCTATATAGCTTACTAGTTTGGCTCTATTCTCTATGGCATCATCTATTTTTATCTTTTTGGTTATGGTGATATTTTTGCTTGTGCTAGTTGGTATAGATTTTTTTCTCAATACTTCCATTGGGTTTATCCATTTACCATATCGCTTGAGACCAAAGTGTAGATGAGGACCTGTTGAGCGACCTGTACTTCCTACATATCCTATGATTTGTCCTTTTTTGACTCTTTGACCTCTTTTGGCTCTTAGCCTACTCTGGTGTGCGTATAGAGACTCATAGCCTCCTAGGTGTCTTATTTTGATTACATTACCATATCCACCCATCCTACCTGAGAATGTCACTACTCCTGCATTGACAGCTAGAAGTGGTGTACCTCTCCTTGCTCCAAAATCTGTACCGTGGTGAGGACGGTATCGTTTTAGTATCGGATGGTATCTGCTATGAGAAAATGATGAAGTGATACGAACATTACGAAGAGGCATACCAAAAGTAGATTTGCTTGTGGGTTTGATAACATCTCTTTCATAAAATGGAGTATCATCTATATGTGTATATCCATTTCCATCATAATCACTATATACAAACACCTCTGAGGATTTTATCTTTATCATCGCTACTTTGATATAGGGAGAGGAGTATGGTAGCCCTAATCTTATTTTTTGGTCATATAGTATCCACAGACTATCACCATCTTTTGCTTTTTTTACAGCTCTTACACCTTTTGATAGTTTTTTTATCTCTTTTCTAAGTGATAGTAGGTGTCTATCTTTGGAGATATTTTTATCGACTACGATAGTGGCTCTACACTCTTTGGTGGTGGTAAATATAGGGATAATATCAAAGTTATAGCCACTAGAGTGTCGTTTTTTGGAGAGTATTATCTGTGTTCTCTCATCTATAGGTATAAGTGCTTTTAGGATAGTACCATCTCTATCTTTTAGCTCATAAAAAAGCTCATTGGTATCTATATCAGATACAAGCTTTCTATCCTCTTTGGATATAGAAGATAAAATATCCAGAGGTAGGTTGTTTGAGATAAGATACTCTCTAAATGAGTTTCCCTTACTCCAATAAGATGAGCTTACCTTAGCACCCCATATTAGAGTCGATAGGAGAGTATATATAACTGTTATTTTAATAATATTCATTGAGCTTCAATCGTCCTGATATAATTAATTGAGAATGATTATATCTTATATTAAGTTAATATCCTCTCTTTAGTAGGGACAACTGATATAATTTTAAACCAAAATCACAAACCTCACCCAACTCTCTTTATAATAGGGTGAAATGCTTTTGTGCTTACACTTACTACATCGCCTATATTTAGGCTGTTTACTTCATCATCGCTTACTACTATCTCTACTAGTTGTTGCCCTATGGATACTATGGCTACATATATTACATCTACTTTTATGATGCTCAAAAGCTCTCCCTCAAATGAGAACTTTTGACTTCCATTTGTCTTTAGAAGTATATCTTTTGGATTGCCATCATCTACTATTTTGCCTAGATTTAATACAACTACACGAGAGGCTAATCTATATATCTCACTAGGGTCGTGGCTTACCATTATGGTAGTAGTACCAAACTCTTTGTGAAGTGTCAATATCTCATGTTGTAGCTTCGTTCTCATCATTGGGTCAAGAGCAGATAGAGGCTCATCCATCAGTAGTAGTTTGGGTCTATTCATCATCGCTCTACATAGAGATACCCTCTGTTTTTGTCCTCCACTTAGGGTATGTGGAGCTCTATTTGCAAGAGCCTCTAGCTCTGTTAGTGCTAGTAGATGTGTGGCTAATTTTTTATCTTTTTTTACAAATAGCAGATTTTCCAAAACACTCATATTGTCAAATAGTGCATAGTCTTGAAAGACAAAACCTATCTTTCTCTCTTGTGGAGGTAGAGTCTTTTTGCTATCTAGCCAAACCTCACCATCTACCTCTATCAATCCTCTAGCATCTTCTAGCCCTGCTAATATTCTCAAAAGTGTAGTCTTGCCACTACCACTCTGCCCTGCTAATGCTATAAAATCACCTCTATCTATGCTCAAATCTACCTCCAAACTCATCTCTCCATCTGAGCCATGTAGCAGTTTGTCTATTTTTATATTTATCATATTTTCTGCCTCAAAGTTATTATTAATATCTATTGTATTATATGAGAAAAGATATAATAGAGAGTAAAAAATAGGAGTAGTTATGAGAAATAAAATCAAACATCTATCTAATAGTTGCCACTACTATATATCTACCAAAGATAACTCGTGTGCATATCAAAACTCTCTAGCCCTACACACCAACCAAAACCCACAAGATATAATCTATAATAGAAAAAATATCTCTCTCTCTTCCAAGCCATTGGAGTTTATCGTAGCCAATCAAGTCCACTCAAATATAGTCAAGGTGATAGATGAAAAGGTATCCAAAGGGTGGATTGAGTCAAGTAGTGCTATCAAAGATTGTGATGGATTGATAACCAATCAAAAAGGTGTGGTACTTACGATACTTACAGCTGATTGTGTGCCTATACTTATATATGATAAATCAAAAGAGGTAATATCAGCACTACACGCAGGATGGAGAGGTACAAAATCGCAAATTACCAAAGAGGCTATATCCAAAATGATAAAAGAGTTCAACTCCAACCCCAAAGATATATCAGTATTTATAGCCCCATCTATAAGAGGATGTTGTTATGAAGTGGGAATTGATGTGGCTAGAGAGTTTGAGGAGTATAGAGCGTATTGTACCCCTAAAAAAGATGATAAATATATGTTAGATTTGAGTGCTATAAATAGAGTTCAACTACTAGATATGGGTGTAGAGAGTAAAAATATAGAGATTTCTACTAGTTGCACAGCGTGTGAGAGTGATAGATTTTTTTCATATCGCAAAGAGAGTGGATGTGATGGCAGGTTTATGAGTATGATTTGGATGGATTAGCTACCTTTTTATCTGAAATGTATTATAATGAGTGAAGTTTTTTAATTTTGAGAATGAAAATAGAATAGAGGAGATAATAATGCAGATAGTTATAAATAATCCATCACTAGAAGAGCAGTTGGTAGCTAAATCTAAAGAGCTAAAGATAAAATTAGATGATTTGATAGAGGCTATTTTGAGTGATAAGCTAAAAGAAGATAGAGAGTTTAAAATAGATGAAAAATATCTTTTAAACTCTCTTGAAAATATAAAAAATGGTAATAGTAAAGAGTTTAAAAAGATGACTCCTGATGAGTTGTTTGGTAGTATTGGTATTTAGATGTATGATATTATCACATCTGATAAGTTTATCAAAAAATCTAAAAAGTTTTTAAAAAGACATCCAAATCTAAAAGATAAATTTAAAAATATAATCAATCAACTAAGCCTAAATCCTTTTGAGGCATCTCTAAAAACACATAAGCTCAAAGGCAATTTAAAAGAGTTATACTCGTGTAGTCTAAACTATGAATATCGTCTGATTTTGTCAATTGTGATAATTGATAATGAAATTTATCTACTTGATATTGGTACACATGATGAAGTTTATTGAAAGCATATATTATCTATATTAAGTGTAAATATCAATAAGCATTATAGAGTATAATTGTGTCACGAGAAAAATGAAAGGTAAAGTATGACTATAGAGCTAAACAGTTCTACACTAGAAGATAAAGCATGGGAGTTGCATATTAAGGATTTCAGCATAAAAACAGAATTGATGATGTATAATAATACTAACATATCCTCTCCACCTCTTTACAATGTGCCAAAGAGAGGATCTTCTTATGAATAATCTTCACGAACAACTTCAATCAATAAAAGATAAAGAAAACCTTTATGAAAAAGAACATAAAACTTTTGATGAGCAGTTAGAGATTTTAAAATCAAGAAAACTAATTATCCAAAATGATGGATATGCCTTAACCAAACTAAAACATATAAATTATTATAGACTTAGTGCCTACTTCTTACCACTACAACATAAACAAAATTCACCAGATAAAAATATATTTTTACCTGATACTACATTTGAGGATATTATAGAGCTTTATTATTTTGATAGTGAACTTAGAAAAATTATATTTGAAGCTATCGAGTCTATAGAGATATATCTACGAACTCAAATATCTTATGTTCATTCAAAAAAGTTTGGAGCTTTTGGTTATCTTGATATAAACAATCTAAGAACAAATTTACAAGAGAGTTTTGATGAGTTGCATATAGATATTAGAAAAGAAAAAGGGCGTTCAAAAGAGGTATTTATCCGACATTTTAAAGATAAATATAATACTACAGATTTACCTATATGGAGTGCTGTAGAGATTATCTCTTTTGGCTCTTTATCCAAAATATTTATGCTACTTCAAAAAGACGAGCAAGAAGAAGTCATCAAAGATATGGATGGTATCAACAAAATAGTATTTGTCAAATGGCTCAAAGCTCTCTCTAGTGTGAGAAATATATGTGCACATCATAGCAGACTATGGAATAGAACTCTAGGTATTAGTTTTGATATTCCAAGACACAACACCAAGTTTGAAAAATTACATCAAAGTAAA
>Ga0193954_1001746_pt1 | contig 10836 bp, 3 predicted proteins | sample BB_5_MG_FD_140340 | JGI IMG/M metagenome (GOLD analysis project Ga0193954, IMG submission 140340) | Microbial mat bacterial communities from the Broadkill River, Lewes, Delaware, United States - BB_5_MG | ecosystem: Environmental > Aquatic > Freshwater > River > Microbial mats | place: USA...
ATAAGTCGCTACAGAGCGAAAATCATTAAATTTATAAATTTTTACACAATTTATAACTCGGTATAACTTTTTATAAAATTTGTATAAAATTGTTAATTTTCGACAAAATTTTTTGTCCGACCTGCTTTTTTGCAAAATGAACATTTTTATAAATTTTATAAATTTTTTTTTATAATTTTATAAAATTTTTATAAATGTTTATAAAATTTTTTTATGCGTTTTATAAAATTTTATAAACGTTTTTATAGATTGTTATAATTTATCGGCTGTAACATTGCGTCGTTATAAAAATTTATAAAAAAATAGCCGTTAAGAGTCGTGTTTTACATCGTGTTTGCTTTATCGCACGTAAACGCTTATTTTTAAATTATCCTTAAAACAGCTTGCTACAGCCGGTAAGTTATAACTGCCGTTTATAAAAGTTTAGCGACGTTATAATTTACGCTACATAACATGACATTTTATATGTACAAATAAAAACAAGCCGCTACGTATGGTGTTTTATTAATGTATTACCTTTCATTTATAAACACGTTAAGTTTCAACTTAAAATCGCGTATTTTATACATGATCATAAAAACAAGACACTAGGTACGGTAAATTATAGCATACATTACTGTTGTGATAAAATTTTATAACTTACGTTTTATAATTTTTATAAACTTATATAAATGTTATAATAAAATGTTACGATTTACTGGCTGCAGCATTGTGTCGTTATAAAAATTTATAAAAAAGTAGACGTTAAGAGTCGTGTTTTATACCGTGTTTGTTTTATCACACTTAAACGCTTATTTTTAAGTTGTCACGCAAATAACCTGCTACAGCTGGTAATTTATAACGGTTATTTATAAAATTTTAATGTCATTATAATCTACGCTACGTAGCATAACATTTTATATGTACCACTAAAAACAAGTCGTTAGATACGGTAAATTATAATCTACATGAATGTTGTTATAAAATTGTGGAGCTTGCGTTTTACAATTTTTATAAAATTTTATAAACGTTATTATAAGTTAATATGATTTACCGACTGTAACAAGTTGTTTTAATCATAATTTAAAAATACGGGGTGACACGCGGTAAATTATGCACAATACAAAACATGACATGTAAAGACTTTTTATATGTTCTACGTATATAAACTGTTATGTACGTTTCAGCTTTTTTGTTGTTTTATATATGGCAAAAATTATGCAGACATACGTGGAAAGGTATTACGTGTAATGCTTTTACAGTGTTGTTATATACTAGTTTGTAACATACACACATTGTTTAATACATTGTATGTAAATTTATGTACACAATATACAACGTGTTACCTTTCCTAACAGATAAATGTACTATATGTTATTGTCTACGACAATGTATAAACGGAAGAACATAATGGTCTAAAACGGGTTGCTTTTAATATAATCATACATATAAAAAACAGTACATGCATGAAGGCAATAATAGTATTTTGTAATTACATGATTAATCATTATCGGCTATACATATATGGATGTAGTAGTAAAGGCTGTCATAGAAACATAATTGATGCACTACAACAATACGCCTTTCCTAAGTAAGTAACGTAACGTAATTGTTGCAAACAACAATATAAAAGTTATACTTAACATACATAAAACATATCACTATCTAATAGGTATGTTTTAAAATACAACAGCACCTATCATGTAATATCACATAATATAACGGGTTTAAAATGAATAGTATAATATTTTATACGTTTTTAATAGTTGCTTGCAACTAAACTTACAAGATATGTTGTATAGGAAAGGTATGCATAATCAAGAAGACCTTTCCTATAATATATTAAATTACTGTTATGTAGTAATAACAGCAATAAAGAGTATATAAAAAGTGGAATCCGCTACTGTTGTACGTTCATAACATATTCCACGCAGGCAAGACAAACCGTTCCTTATTATTTTTATAAACTACGTGATTTGGTTTGTCCGATACGTATAACATATTTATGGATATAAATAGGAAAGGTGTGTATACATTATAATAGCACTTATGCTGTACGTGTATATAAAATGCGTTAAATATATCTAAATACGTAACAGTAATAATTTATATATGGTGCATATAAACTTAAATACGCAGTGTACACTATGCATACGTTAACACATTTACGTGCAATGTATAGTTATATAATAAATATACATATATAAAACTATATATGTTAAACATATAATTATACGTGCGTGTATGTTATTTGTTTTTTGTTGTTTACAATAAAAACATATGTGTTGTATGAGGAAAGGTTATATACGGATAGAAAGTACTTGTTCACTTTTATTTTTTTTATGTTGTTTACGTTTACGTAAACATAATTAATAACTACATACATGGAAAGGTTTTACGACGTATACAATGTTTTCGATATCGACTTTACACATAGGCATACAAAGTAAAACATGGTTGTTCTGTTACACTGTTTTATGTAACGTAAGAAATACATAATTGTTTTTCAGTTTACATTGAGTTGCATGTTGTATGTGTATAATGTTATTCATGTAACAAGGAAAGGTTTGTATAAGATAAATACTAACGTATAGTAGTACCTTTCCTAAATGTACTTTGTATTTAGTTGTAATTAAATACAAAACAATAAAAAGGGAACAACATGAAAGTAATATACACATGTAGGCAGTATGTATAAAACTACCGCTTACGTAGTATATAATAACAGAAACCTTTCCTATTAAAAGTAATAGTATTGTAGTTAATTAATAAAAAACATTGTATGTCATTATACTACTGTTTTTTTTATTATAGTAATACTAGTATTTTGAGTATTTGTAACTTGTTATTATTTAACGTCTGTCCCGGGTGTACCTTTCCTTGTTAATAAAAATAAGTGAAATGTCGTTAAATACAAAAAAAACAAAAACAGATGTGCATATTGTGAGCAATACTCATACATTATAAACGCTTGTTCTATTACATTACATTACGTAGTTTATTAAAGTCAATAGCATTGCGTTATATAAAAAGCATAAGATTCCTCCTATGGTTATTAAACTATACACATACATTTTATAATTTTTTTTTTTATGTTAAGTTACACCATTAAAAATAAGTTAATATATTATGTATATGTTAACTCCTATTTTTTTGTGTCTGGTTAAGACACAATATATTTATGTCATACACAGGAAAGGTTCGAGACATTACACTATACTTGTATAGTAGTATGTATTATATATACTTAAAAACATTTATTAAATTACAAAATGTTATGTTTAATATATGCTATTTCTATCTAATACCACACAGAGTATAATATATTACATATATGTATGTAGCCGGTATATACAACGTGATTACCTGGGTAGATCTATCATGGTTGTTTTTTATATTAGTAAGAATATGTGATTACATAGGAAAGGTTACACGTAAAACGTTTTGTGTACGTTAAACATAATTTTACAATACGTAGTACATAGCTTTCTACTTATACGTGTTCTTACATGTGTAGGAATATCATAGGATATTACACATACAAAAAAGTATATTACGTTTTAACAAAGACGCATGAGCATACTATAATAAAAAATTAATAATTTTAAAGTTTTGTTATTGTTTTTTACGTATACATGTACTACCGTAGGTGTATACATAGACATTATCAATAACTTTTATAATTTATTCATTGTATGTTAATATACGCAGTAACCGTGTTGTTATTATTTACGTGCATTATATATAACCTTTCCTAAAGTGCTATAAAATATGTATATTACTAAATCAACACAAAACAAATTCAAGTAAACACATGTAATATACTATACAATCGTTTGTAGTGATTGTAATAGCATGTGGTCCTGTGCCCGTATATTTTAAGATATATAAACCTTTCCTATATAATATGTAATACCCGTTACACTGTGCACGTGTATACATATCTAAATTTTATAAGGATATAAGTAAACATTAATGTGTTACTTATAAGTATAATACTTTGTTAAATGATGTTAACTGTAACCTTTCCTACATATATAGTAAAACATAATATGTAAAGATTCTAAAAACATGAGAAAAAAATATATCATAATAAATTTATACATATTAAGTAATACATAAATTATAATAAAAAATATTATTAGATTATCCTATGCGTTAAACTAACATATCTCACAACATAACTTTCCGTTAATGTATGTATATATGTAAGTTCATAAATAGTGATTAAGCTTAACACAAAAACATTGTATATGTATAAATTAATATTTATTACATTGTATGCATAGTACATACCAAACATACGTAGTGCCCTTTTCCCTGTATAATGTAAGCTAAGTACAAGTTATAAATAATAATAATAATAATACTTTAGTTAATTGTAAGTTCACGCGTGGCACCTTTCCCGTTTAAATATATTATAACACAGCATACAAACAAAACAAAAACATAGTAATTAAAAAAATTTTATGACTGTTAATTCTATGTAGGCTTTACCTCTTTTTTATAATAATTAATTACACGCATATTATTAAAATATAAAATAACACAATTCTGTTACACATGTGTATTTAATGCGCATGTAAACACTAGACATATATGGTATTGTTATACGATAAGTAAATGTATAAAAGCAGCACGGGTTTTTATTATACATTTATTTTTGTTTGTTTTGAATTGTTACCGTTTTTACGCAGTGTACTATAATTGGAAAGGTTAACGCTTATAAGAAAAATTTTTGTATAAGTATATTATATACGCATGGGGCTGTTAAAAGCACTATAAAACACTGTAATAAAAGATTATAGTACGTCTATCTATAAATATGCGTTATGTAAAGTTATTATTATTGTTCTTGTTGGTGTTATTTTATACATATCATGTGTTTAGACATCTTGTAGGAAAGGTTATTTCAAGCTAATATATATATATACGTATTTACTGTGTAAACATAGTAGGAATAACATATCACGCGTAAACGTATCATTATTAATGCATTAATTTATTGTACGTATATCATTTGTTTTATGATAATATACATGTATTATACTTTGTATATACATATTTACCTTTCCTAAGGATACATGATATAACAATAACTTACTCGCTGCGCTCGAAATAGAATAGATACAGTATATAGTATGATGTACTTGTGTTAAATGTAGTCCTTATAAAAAAAGTTAATAATAAGTAATTACTGTGGATACGATTAATACTGTACACGAAAGATGCTTTGTTCGCGTACATACATGTTGACATGTAATACTCGTGTAAAACGTACTGTAATAGTATAACGCGTTGTGTTTAATTCTTGTAACACTAACACCCTATAATGATTACGTTATAAGTACACTTGTAAAAAACCTATCATGAATAATAATAAGGGCACTATTCATATATGCACGTTATATTACAAAGCACTATATATGTTAAAGGTAATAAACATTAATACTATTTTTATAGCATCCCAATAGGCGTAATAAAAAAATGCAGTGTTTAAATATATTTTAAATGTAATATAAACTTTCCTACTATGCGTTACACATTGTATGTACATATAGCAACTAACAAAAACTTATAGGTACATAACTAGTACTCTACTAATTTTTGGAGTAGAAATTTTCTTCCCGTAATATATTGACGGTAAGTATTATACTCGTAACAATATAAAAATATGAAATGTACTCCGACAGCTACACATAGTTCACAATGTTTAATACGTTATACCTTTCCTTGTTAATATACGTACAGTTATACTACGTAACTCACAAAAATTGTAATAACAGGAAAATGTAGTCGTTACATACGGTATTTAAGTATCATATTTAAACTTCGCATGTTACTAAATATAACCTGTATAACGCAACCACAGTACATCCCACCCCGGACATTGACTTATTACTAAATTATAATAAATAGAATGTACTTTTATAAACTATAACCATCTATTACTTGTTACTATGTTCTAACATAAATACCTTTCCTAAAGAATGTGTGAGCATTGATACTGTAAACACAAACAAACAAACCCGTGAAAAGTAATATGTGATGGTTAACATTCTGGAATGTACTGTCTGTTATACTCATTATGACCATCTTTTAACTTTCCTAGTTTGTTATATGGTTTATGTGAACATAATGTTACGTATATATTACTATTAAAAATTATTAAATGCATACATATCTAAAAAACGCAAGAAGTATGTAACCTTTCCCTGTAGTGTATATTAGCCTGTGATTTATGCAATCACACAACAACAAATGTAAAGTTTAACATATATTTAACTATGTAATAAAATGTAAAGTTAATAGTACTTGCACGCGGGTAATGTTTATTACTTTTTTATATACGGTATTTTATGCATACATGTATGTAACATATTAGTACAAGAAATTATTATCTTATAAACATACCAAGTACGTTAAGCAATGCAGTAACTTTAAATAAACAAGCTACGCGTAAATTAAATAATAGTAACATTAAAGTCTAAAAAATAAGATATACCTATAATAGGTTTATTGCATACATTTTTTTTGTGAATGGTAATGAACAATATACATGTATACAAGGAAAGGTAATGTATGTTAAACTTATACATTAACATAAATGTAAGCTAATAATTCAGTGTATTCTGCTTGTATGACCCTACACCTGGTTAAATAACATTTACAAAAACCTTTCCTGTTATATACAATCCGTTAAAATACTTATTTAAAAAAACAAAAAAGTTGTAAGTACTTATATAAATTATAAGTTACTTTTTTATTATTTTTGTTTAAGTATTTAAATTAATGTTACTTTACTTTTTAGGAAAGACGTATATCATTAGTATTGTAATATTAATATAGGAACATAGTGTATGTACATTAAATACATATATCTAAACCATTTTATTAACATACTTGTTTTTATGCAATTGTATTATATACCACACATTATGTTACAAGTAATATTATTACATATCAGTCAAGTTATTTTATATCCGATAGGATGTAATACAATAGTATATAACTTTTATGGGAAAGGTAATGCATAATATAATAGTAGTTGTATATAATATTTACACTATCCTGATATAACCCGATAAAATTAATTAACCTTACAGAGCTATACAAGTATTAACATAGTATTAAAAACGTAATGTAACCTTGTATCTTGATAAGCTCATATACAGAATACTAATTTTATGTTTATCGTTGTTGTGTTTATACATCAACCATGCATACATACATTCCAGGAAAGGTAACTCCCCACATTTATGTAACGTGTAACAAACGTAAACGCAAGTAATGTTACACATGTACTTAACATTAAAAAGTATTATATATTACAGATCATTATATATCATATTACTTGTAGGTTGTGTTAATACCACAAGTATTTAATATTGAAAGGAAAGGTATTTATGATAAGTACGTTTATTTTATACTATTAGCGTATATAAAAGTAACGTGTATAGCTTTTTATAATACAAAGTATATTGTTGTGTTTGTGTTAATTTAGAATACGTAGATAATATACCTTAATAATAAATGTTATTATCATACACGTAGCAATGTTGCAACATATAGGCATCATATCTTTATTTTACTTACTGTATGTGTATAACCTTTCCTATAATCGTAAACTATGCGCTTTGTTTTTTATTAAACAAAAAAACAAAGACAAAACTACAACATGTAACAAGTGTAAACTATTAACAACGTTACGTATAGTTCTATTTGAGTACGTATGTTTTGTACACACAATAAAAGTATAGAACGCAATATTATGTAACCTTTCCTAAGGAATAACATTATTATTAATTAATGCTCACTACGTTCACAAGGAATACAAAGCATGTATTTAACTTGATATGTACAGCGTTACATTATATGTAAAAGATTATAATAACATATACAATAGCAGTAATACTGTAGAAACATACATACGTTGTATGTATTTAATTGTTTACCGTAAACTATACTATATCATGCAAAACATGTAAGACTGTAAATGATCTATATGTATGGGTTATACTCCCGTTTAACAAAAAGTGATAATACTTACAAAATGAAATGTTAAGAATACCTTTCCTATGATAGTGCATACTCGCCGTAGATCATACCAAACAAAACATAAATAAACGAATACAAAAACATTATAATGTGTTTACAAGTATACTATTACGTAAGGTTCTTATAATTACATATTTAAAACCACGTAGGTTTAACTTAATATTATAACATAACATTACTATCTATAGAAAAACGTATTATTAATACATGCGTTTGTCTTCGTTGTGAGTTATCGTTGTTTACGTTTAATGTCATAACCATATCAGGAAAGGTGTTAAACGTACAATACGTAACTTATAGATGTAAGTGCATTTTGCATATTATAAAAGTTATTAGTGTTATATACGAGAATTTTATAATATGTATTATTATGGAGAAACGTACAATAACATAATTATATAAGCAGATTGTTACTTTTGGGATTGTAAACATTCCTGCATACTATTACATAGGAAAGGTATTACATGTATGTTTATACTTTTTATTAATTTATAACACAAACTTATTTTTTAAATTAAAGTAAATTATAAACTACATGCACTACGGTAAACATAATTATATTTATCGTTTTAAAAGCAATGTAATAAATACGTACTACATTGTATGCTGTGTTGTGTTTGATACACATACACATAAAAAGTTTAATAGGAAAGGTATTAACACTTAGCGTACAACGTGTACGTGCAGGAAGCTTGCGGTGTATACGTTTATTCCTGTATAACACAACGTATAGTTACTAGTATTACATACACCTTTCCTATAGGATAGAGGATACGTAAAAGTAATAACACAAACACAAATCATACTATTTAAATAGTTATTAAACAAGTTTAATTGTGTCACTTAATATGTACACGTATAGTACCGTACAGTACATATTACATAGCTTTTATACATGTAATTAAACTTATTTTAAAAAAGTAAAGTATGTGAACAACATCAACCGGAACCTTTCCTAGTGAAGTTAAATTATGTAGTAAATACATACAAACACAACAATGGCATATAACAGGTTACACAGGATTTAACGACGTTACATAACATTTCTTGTGTAAAGTGACTCAACATAATGAAATATACCGTATGCGTACATAAGTTTGTGTTGTTGTTGTTGTTTTGTGTTTGTCATATTATAATCTTATCCAGGAAAGGTAACTCATCACAAATATAAAATAATTATGTACTGAAATAATATCATACATAACCTTTCCTGTTAATATTATGTTGTATTACATGTATAAAAAACGAATAAGTAATCATGTATACATACATTATCTTTTGTGGATACGCAATAAACGTTATTAGTTAACTCCCGTGGTAAATATATGTACTGGTAGTATTGTACGCATGTGTCGTTACCTTTCCTATGTAAGCTACATGATGTTGTACTGCAAGCTACACACAATAAAACAAAATGTAACGTAATGGTAATATAAGTATACCATGTACATATTAATTTATATTTTATGTTTCAAAGTAGTCTATTAAGTTAAATATAAATACATATACCCGTGTGTGTATCACATATAAACGGAACTTAAGTTAAGTATAAAATATTAAAATTAAAATTTTTATATTAATATAAAAAATAATGGAATGTATACTATGTGTAATAGTAACATATTAAAATTTTGTAAGTAAAAGTTAGAACTCGTTTAATCCCGACGCAATGATATAGCTGATAAATCATACCGTTTTAATATAACAGTTCTACAAGTTTATAAAAATTATAAAACACACTTTATAAAAATTTATAATAACATTACTGCAGGATATAGTTTACCGTACTTAAAGAATTGTTTTTATGATCACGTATAAAATAAGTGATTTTAAGTTGAAACTTAACATGTTTATAAATGAAATAGAACACAGTGATAAACCACCATACGTAGCGACTTGTTTTTATAGTTACACGTAAAATGTGCTGCTGTGTAGCGTAAATTATAGCAGCATTAAAATTTTATAAATAACAGTTATAAACTACCGGCTGTAGTACACTGTTTTAACGATAATTTAAAAATAAGTGTTTAAATGTGATAAATCATACTCAGTGTAAAACACGACTCTTAACGGCTATTTTTTATAAGTTTTTATAACAACACAATGTTACAGCCGGTAAATCATAACGTTTTAATATAACATTTATACAAGTGTATAAAAATTATAAAACGTGATTTATAAAAATTTATAACAACAATAATATAGTTTATAATTTACCGTACTTAACGACTTGTTGTTATGCTCATGTATAAAATACACGATTTTAAGTTAAAACTTAATATGTTTATAAATGAAAGTTGCTGCATTATTAAAACACCGTACATAGCGACGTATTTTTATAACTACGCATAAAATGTAATGCTACGTAGCGTAAATTGTAATGTCGTTAAAATTTTATAAATAACAGTTATGAATTACCGGCTGCAGCAAGCTGTTTTAAGCATAATTTAAAAACAAGTGGTTAAGTGCGATAAATAGAGTAATGTGTAAAACACGACTCTTAACGGCTGTTTTTTTATAAATTTTTGTAATGACACAATGTTACAGCCGGTAAATCATAACCATTTATAAAAACGTTTATAAAATTTTATAAAACACATAAAAAAATTTTATAAACATTTATAAAAATTTTATAAAATTATAAAAAAAATTTATAAAATTTATAAAAATGTTCATTTTTCAAAAAATGGGGTCGGACAAAAAATTTTGTCGAAAATTAACAAATTTATACAAATTTTATAAAAAAATATACCGAGTTATAAATTGTGTAAAAATTTATAAATTTAATGATTTTCGCTC
>Ga0193954_1001748_pt1 | contig 10819 bp, 7 predicted proteins | sample BB_5_MG_FD_140340 | JGI IMG/M metagenome (GOLD analysis project Ga0193954, IMG submission 140340) | Microbial mat bacterial communities from the Broadkill River, Lewes, Delaware, United States - BB_5_MG | ecosystem: Environmental > Aquatic > Freshwater > River > Microbial mats | place: USA...
AAAAATAAAGATGAATATATCGTACAACTAAGGGAGATATTAGCGAATGGAAGACAAAGTTAGGGTATTTGAAATAGCAGAAGAAGCTGGTTCTACAAGTGCAGAAGTAATTAAAAAAGCAGCAGATTTAGCAATAGTTTTAAAATCACCACAAAGTTCAGTTTCTTATGAAGTAGCTGAAGAGATTGCTGGTTATATAATGACAGGTAAAAGTAAATTATTAGTTGAGAAAAAGAAAAAACCAACAATAAAAAAGGCTGAACCAAAAAAAGATGAAGTAGAAGAATCAAAACCTACTGAAGAAAAAGCTAAAGAAGAAGTAAAAGAAAAAATAGAAGTAAAAAAAGTTGAAACAAAAAGAATGCCATTAAAAAGAAATGAGCTTAAAATTGTACAGAAAAAAAATGTTCCAGTAGAACCTAAAAAAGTTGCAGTGGTAAAAGAAGTTGTTCCAGAAACTCAAAAAATAGAAAAAACTCCTGAGATAAAAGCAGAAGCAATAAAAAGTCCAGTTGTTGAAGCAGCAACTCCTGCAAAAGAGACTGCTACTGTATCATCAAATGAACCTGAGAAAAAAATAACTCTTAAAAAACGTGGATTAACTATTGTCAAGAAAAAACGACCAGTTATTAACAATACTCCTGCAGCTCCACAATCAAAAAAACAAAAATTAGCTTCAATGAGTGAACTATTTGGTGCTGGTGCAGATTTAAAAGAAGAATATACTCCAAGACCAAAAAAAGTCAAAGCAAAACAAGCTGCTAAAGCACAAGCTCATGGAACAAAACTAAAAGTTGATGGTTCTGCTGGTGATTTTAAATCATCTGAAGAATCAATTTTAGGAGAAGAGGTTGTATTACTAGATATGGGACTTATGGAAACTTCAAAGTTTTTACAAGATGCTCCTAAACCTAAAAATATCAGAACTACAAAACCTAGTGCCTTTGGTAACCAACCTAGAGGTATCAAAAGAGGTGGAAAAAAGAAAAAATATAAACAAAAGGTTGAAGAAGTTGAGATTACTGAAGTAACCATCCCTGAAGATTGTAGAGTTTATGAATTTGCTGAAAAAATTGGAAAAACAGCTGGTGATGTAATAGGTAAACTATTTATGTTAGGAATGATGGTTACTAAAAATGATTTCCTTGGAAATGATGAAATTGAAATTTTAGGTGAAGAATATAACATCGAAATCACAATTAAAGATGAACTAGAAGATGTGAATTATGTTGAAGATTATCATGAGGAAGAGATTGATAAATCAAATTATGTTTCAAGACCACCAGTAGTAACAATTATGGGGCACGTTGATCATGGTAAAACATCATTACTTGACAAGATTAGAAGCTCAAGAGTAGCAGCAGGTGAAGCTGGTGGAATTACTCAACATATTTCTGCTTACACTGTAGAAAAAAATGGCCAAGAGATTACATTTGTCGATACTCCAGGTCACGAAGCTTTTACATCTATGCGAGTTAGAGGAGCTAGTGTAACTGATATTATTATTTTAGTTGTTGCTGCTGATGATGGTGTTAAACCACAAACAATAGAGTCAATTAAAGCTGCAAAACAGAGCGGTGCTCCAATTATAGTTGCTGTTAATAAAATTGATAAAGAAACTGCCAATATGGATATGGTTAAAGCTGGTATGGCTGAACATGAAATGAGTCCAGTTGATTGGGGTGGAGATATTGAATTTATTGGAGTATCTGCGCTTACAGGTGCTGGTATTGAAGAGTTACTTGAAAACATTATTATTCAATCTGAATTATTAGAGCTTGAAGCAGATCCAACTGCATTAGGTAAAGCTACTGTAATAGAATCTTCTCAAGTAAAAGGAAAAGGTGCAGTTGCAACAGTAATTGTTCAAAATGGTACGTTAAGAGTTGGTGATAATATTGTTGCAGACACTACATTTGGTAGAGTAAAAGCATTATTAGATGACCAAGGTAAAACTGTAAAAGAGCTTGGATTAAGTAGAACAGGACAAGTTGTAGGACTTGGTGATGTACCTATTACAGGTTCAGCATTAGTTGCTCAAAAAACTGCAGCTGAAGCAAAAGAGATTGCTACAACTAGAGCAGAGCATTCAAGAGCAAAAGAGTTAAGTGCTTCTACAAAAGTATCTTTAGATGAGATGGCGGCATTAATCGCTGAAGGTAAAATAAAAGCGTTACCAGTAATATTAAAAGCAGATGCTGGTGGATCTTTAGAAGCTATTAAAGCAAGTTTAGAATCTATTAAAAATGATGAAGTAAAAGTTAAAATTATCTCTTCTGGTGTTGGTGGAATTACTGAAGCTGACATTGCATTAGCTAGTGCTAGTGATGATTGTATTATTTTAGGATTTAATGTAAGACCTACAGGAGCTGTTAAAACTAAGGCAAAATCAGAAGGTGTTGAGATTAAAACTTATAGTATTATTTATGCTTTAATTGATGATATTAAATCTACTTTATCTGGAATGATGAGTTCAATTGTTATTGAAGAAAATACAGGTCAAGCACAAGTTCTTGAGACATTTGTTGTACCAAAAATTGGTACAGTTGCTGGTACAAAAGTTACTGATGGTAAAGTTGTACGTGGTGGACTTGCTCGTGTTATTAGAGATGGTGTTGTTGTGTATACTGGTGCAATTAAATCACTTAAACGATTTAAAGATGATGTTAAAGAGGTTTCAAATGGTTATGAATGTGGTATTATTTTTGAAAGCTTCAACGGTGTCTTAGTAAATGATTATATTGAAACATTTATCGAACATAAAGAAGAGCAAACAATAGATTAATGAATAATAAAAGCATAAATCTTCAAAGAACAGAATCTCTATTGGAAGAGTTGATTCCTGAGGCATTAAGTTCACTTAATGACCACAGAATTGTTTCTCTAACTATCACAGAAGTTGATTGTAAAAATGGGAAATATGACGCTAAAGTTTACTATGATGGTAGTGATTTTGATAAAGCTGAATTAAAAGAGATAAGGATGGCTTTACGAAAAGCAAATGGAGCAATAAAATCATATATTTTGGGTGCTACTTCTTGGTATAAATGTCCAGACTTTACATTCTTAGTAGATGATATGTTAGAAAAAAGAAATAGAATGGAAGATCTTTTTTCACAAATTTCAAAACCTAAAAAAAATGAAGAGGAAGATTAATTTATGGAATTAGAAGAGTCTATAAAATTAGCAGTTGAGGGTTGTGGTGTAGATTTATATGATATACAACAAACAAAAGAACATAAAGTAAATATTTTACGAGTGTATATCTCTCACAAAGATGGGGTAAATCTTGATAAATGTGCTCATGTAAGCAGAATGATTTCTCCTTTATTAGATATTCAAGAACCTATGAATGGTAAATATACTTTAGAAGTAAGTTCTCCTGGGATTGAAAGAAAATTAAAAACATTACACCATTTTAAATGCTCAATTGGATCAAAAGTAAAGATAAAAAACTATCAAACAGAAACAGCAAAAGGTACTATCGTATCTGTGAGTGATGATGGTTTAATAGTATTTAATGATCTAGATAATAAAAAACATGAGATTAAATATGATGATGTATTGTCTGCTTCTACATATTTTGATTGGTAGATATAAAATAAAATGTTAAATTTACATAGCCAATATATGAAATTGGCTATAGATGAAGCATGGAAATACCAGCTTCTTACCTATCCAAACCCTGCTGTTGGTGCAACAGTAGTGAAAAACAATAAAGTACTTTCTTTATCATCTCATAAATGCTCTGGTGGTCCACATGCAGAAGTTTTAGCTCTAAAAGAAGCATATTTAACAAAATATCCTGAATCTAAGTTACAAGATATCAATGAATCAAATGCAATACATAATTATCTTATTTTAAATCATAATAATTTTTTTCATAATTGTGAAATTTACGTAACATTAGAACCTTGTAATCATATAGGAAAAACTCCTGCTTGTTCTCATCTCTTATCTTCTGTCGGAATAAAAAAAGTTTTTATAGGAACTTTAGATCCAAATCAAGAAGCAAGTGGGGGGAAAGAGTACTTAATAGAAGCTAATATTGATGTAGAGATTAATTGTAACAAAGAAGAAAGTGATAAACTATTGTTACCATTTTTAAACTACCAAAATGGTCACTTTACTTTTTTTAAAATGGCAATGAGAGAAGATGGGTCAATTGATGGTGGATATATTACCACGCAAGATAGTTTAAATTTAGTACATGAAATTAGAACTAAACTTGACCTAATGGTTATTGGTGGAAATACTGTAAGAATCGATAGACCAACCTTAGATTCAAGATTCTCACATGATAAAAAAGTGCCAGATATTTTAATATACTCAACGAAAAATAATTTTGATGAAGAGATACCATTATTTAAAGTGAAAAATAGACAAGTTACCGTTTCAAGTAGTTTAGATTTACTCAATGAAAAAAAATTTATTATGATTGAAGGTGGTTATAATTTATTTTTAAAAGTTAAAGATACAATAGATTATATGATGCTTTTTATCTCCCATAAAATACAATCTGAAAAATTTAAAAAAATTGAATTTCAGAATTTTAAAAAAGAATACTCTTATTTTATAAATGAGTATGATGAAATTATATTTTTAAAGAAAATTAATGATAAAGAACTAAGTTGATATTTAAACTATCTTAAACGACTTTTTAGATAATATTATAGTATTTAATAAAAGATAAAGGTAATTAGTTGGATAAATACTATTATGAGCTTATAATTAAGCCAAATTCATATTACGAATTGTTCTTAGATCTTGCTTCTAGCTTAACGAACGATGCATTAGAAGAACTAAATGAAACTATTATTGTACGAAGTGAAGATACTTTAGATGATGTAGAATCTGGAGTACAAGCATTTGCAACAGAACTTTCAAATGCATTTGATACAGAAATTATTTGTGAAACAATTTTAGAAAAAAAAGAGAATCAGGACTGGATTAAACTTTATCAAGAAAGTGTACAGCCAATCGAAGTAGGGAGTTTTTATATTCATCCGAGTTGGAATGAACCTAAAAATGGATTTAAAAATATTTTAATTGATCCTACTCTTGCTTTTGGATCTGGACATCATGAAACAACAAATACATGTCTACAAGCAATTGAAAAATATGTATCTAAAAATAATCAAATTGCTGATATTGGTACAGGAAGTGGAATTTTAGGTATAGCAGCTGCAAAATTAGGTGCTTCTGTTGATATTTGTGATACTGATATTATTGCAGTTGAAGATGCTGTAAGAAATTTTGAATCTAATGAAACAAAAGTGAATAAATACTGGGTAGGTTCTGCTAATTTGACTCAAAATGTGTATGACGTAGTTATAGCAAATATAGTTGCAGATGTTTTATCAATGATTGCAAAAGATTTGAAAAAAATTACAAAAGAAGATGGTATTATTATATTATCAGGAATTATGGAACAGCATAAAGAAAAGGTATTAAAGAAATTTACAGACTGTAAAATACTTGAACAGATACAACAAAATGAATGGGTAACGTTAATAGTTAAAAAGGGTAATAATGAGTAATACAAATAATGATCAAAATAATAATAAAAATTCAAATGGTTTTTTTGATAAAAATCCAATTGTAGTTTTTATACTATTTTCTATAGTAACAATAATGGCATTTAAAAGTTTTTTCCCATCTGATGATATGAATGTAAACGGTGGTGCTACTGCTTATGGCCAAAATACAAATAAAACTGTTGCTTACTCAGATATTAAAAAAATGATTAACAATGGTCAGATCGATTATGTTGGGATAGGGGAAACAAATATAAAAGCTGTATCCAAATCGCAAGGTGGTATGACTACAACATATAATGCACGTAAAGTAGGTGTGGATGATACATTAATACCAACTCTTGAAAAACAAGGTATCAATTATGGTGGAGTAAATGAACAAAACTTATTAGCCGATATGTTATTTGGTTGGGTTTTACCACTATTTTTCTTTTTTGCAATTTGGATGTTTTTGGCAAAAAAAATGTCAAAATCTATGGGCGGTGGCGCTGGTGGTATTCTTGGTATGGGTGGTGCTAAAAAGATGATCAACTCAGAAAAACCAAATGTAAAATTTGCAGATATGGCTGGAAATAAAGAAGCCAAAGAGGAAGTATCTGAGATCGTAGAATTTTTAAGAAATCCTGATCGATATGTAAATTTAGGTGCCCAAATACCAAAAGGTGTTTTACTTGTAGGACCTCCTGGAACTGGTAAAACACTCTTAGCAAAAGCAGTTGCTGGGGAAGCAGATGTTGAATTTTTAAGTGTTACTGGTTCTTCATTTATTGAGATGTTTGTAGGAGTTGGAGCCTCAAGAGTAAGAGACTTATTTGAACAAGCTAAAAAATCTGCCCCAGCAATTATTTTTATTGATGAGATAGACGCTATTGGTAAAAGTCGTGCAAGTGGTGGAATGGGTGGAAATGATGAGAGAGAACAAACTTTAAATCAACTGCTTGCAGAGATGGATGGGTTTGGGGGTGATGGTGCACCTGTAATTATTTTAGCAGCTACTAATAGACCAGAGATTCTAGATCCAGCACTTTTACGACCAGGTAGATTTGATAGGCAAGTTTTAGTTGACAAACCTGATTTAGAAGGAAGAATTGAGATATTAAATGTACATATTAAAGATGTGAAAATATCTAAAGATGTTGATATGAAAGATATCGCTGTAATGACAGCTGGATTAGCTGGTGCAGATTTAGCAAACATTATTAATGAAGCAGCATTATTAGCAGGAAGAGAAGAAGCAAACAGCGTAAATGGTACTCACTTTAAAGAAGCAGTTGAGAGACAAATTGCAGGACTTGAAAAGAAAAGTAGACGAATATCTCCTAAAGAGAGAAAAATTGTTGCCTATCATGAATCAGGACATGCTTTAATTGCAGAAGTAACAAAAGGTGCTAAAAAAGTAAATAAAGTATCTATAGTACCACGTGGGCTTGCTGCTTTAGGATATACACTTAATACTCCAGAAGAGAATAAATATTTGATGCAAAAACATGAACTTATTGCTGAAGTAGATACATTACTTGGGGGACGTGCTGCTGAAGAGATTTATATTGGAGAAGTAAGTACTGGTGCTGGTAATGACTTAGAAAGAGCAACTGATATTATTAAATCAATGGCAACTATTTATGGTATGAGTGATATTGATATAGCAGGACTTATGGTTCTTCAAAAACAACAAAACCAATTTTTAGGTGGTGGTCAAACGAGTAAAGATTATAGTGATGAGATGGCACATAATTTAGATAAACATATTAAAGATACATTAGATTTAAGATATAAAGCTGTTTTACAGTTATTAAGAGATAATAATGAGGCAATGGAACAAATGACAGCAGAACTTCTTGATGTAGAAGTTATCTCGGGTAAGAGAGTTCAAGAGATTATAGAAGAAAATGGTGGAGAAGTGTATAAAGGTGAAGATTTACATACTGATGACCAAAAAGAATCTACTGTAGAGATTACAGCGGAAGAAAGTCAAGAAGATTCAAATGAAAAAGAATAAAATTATTTTAACAGAGGGATATAAAAATATAGGAATAGTTTTTACTGTTGCTATAGTTTTAAATTTATTGGTTTCGGATTGCTTAAGCTACATAGCTTTTTTTGTTGGTATTGCATTGTTATACATCTATAGAGACACTTATCGGCATATCTTTAAAAATACGCAAAGTGTATTAGCTCCAATTGACGGGAGAGTAACAGCTATAGATAAAGTAAATGGAAAATACAAAATTTATTGTAAGGTTGGTTTATTAGATAATCACGTTTTAAGAGCACCTGTTGATGGTGTATTAAAAATGAAAAAGTATAGACATGGTTTACATTTAAATCCTAATACACATAGAGCTTCACTTTATAATGAACAGATGGTTTTAAGTTTTGGTGATCTTAAAGTGAAATTAATTAGCGGTTTATGCAATAATAATATTAAACGTGTTGCAGAAAAAAAGATATCTCAGGGAGATAAAATCTCAGTATTTATAGATGGTATGGTAGTTATTACAATACAGGATAAAAACGATTTACTTATTAATATAGGTGATAAATTAACTTCAGGGCAATCAATATTATTTAAAAAATAATACTTGTCCTATATATTAAACTCTCTATTTTAAATATTGGGTTTTATTCTTTTTTGTTTGAAATGGTAAAATATTTTGATTTTGATAAAAGTGGCGCGGTTGACGAGATTCGAACTCGCGGCCCTCTGCGTGACAGGCAGATATTCTAACCAGCTGAACTACAACCGCACTTTTAAATTTGAATAAGAATTAATGTTGGTGACCCCAAGGAGATTTGAACTCCTGTAACATGGATGAAAACCATGGATCCTAACCACTAGACGATGGGGCCAACAATAAAAATAATGGTGGTCGATATAAGACTCGAACTTATGACATCTACCTTGTAAGGGTAGCGCTCTACCAACTGAGCTAATCGACCTAGTATAAATAAATGGTGACTCGTGTTGGATTCGAACCAACGGCCACTTCCTTAAAAGGGAAATGCTCTACCGACTGAGCTAACAAGTCATTTAAATAAAAGTGGCGCGGTTGACGAGATTCGAACTCGCGGCCCTCTGCGTGACAGGCAGATATTCTAACCAGCTGAACTACAACCGCACTTTTAATAAACTTATACTGTATTTGGTGACCCCAAGGAGATTTGAACTCCTGTAACATGGATGAAAACCATGGATCCTAACCACTAGACGATGGGGCCAACAATATAAATAATGGTGGTCGATATAAGACTCGAACTTATGACATCTACCTTGTAAGGGTAGCGCTCTACCAACTGAGCTAATCGACCGAAATAAAATAACACAATTTAACAATGAATGGTGACTCGTGTTGGATTCGAACCAACGGCCACTTCCTTAAAAGGGAAATGCTCTACCGACTGAGCTAACAAGTCATCTTCGTTAAATTGGATGGAATTATAGTGAATTTAAATTTATATGTCAAGGCTTTTTCAAAAGAATTTCAAAATTTGTATTTAAAGCTGTTTTTGCAGCTTGCATTTGTACCTCTTTTCTTGTCCCTTTAAAGTGATAAAGTTGAATGTTTTTTTCTCCAGATACACTTAATACCCCGATAGCTACTGTCCCTACAGGTTTGTTCTCTGTTCCACCATTTGGTCCAGCTATTCCACTTACAGCAATTGCAAAATCAGAATTAAATTTTTTAATTACTCCAAATAACATCTCTTCAACTACTTCACAACTTACAACACCATAGTTTATCATTGTATTTTTATTGACATTGAGTTCTTGTTCTTTGATTTCATTACAGTATGTCACTACAGAACCATTAAAAATTTCAGATGAGCCAGATATCTCTGTAATCATACTTGCAATTAATCCACCTGTACAACTTTCAGCTGTTGTTATTTTATGATTGTTTTTTTTGAGTAACTCTTGAAACTTAATCATCTTTTTTTCGTTAAATATTTCATCATACATATAGAATCCTTTTGTCATAGATATTTAAATGATATTTAGATATACTTTATCTTATTTTAGATTATAGGACAATTATTAATATGGCTACAGAAACTTCAGAGCAAATAGATTATAAAAATACATTACAATTACCAAAAACAACTTTCCCTATGAGAGGAAGTTTACCTCATAATGAACCAAAGCAATATAAACTTTGGGATGATGAAAAAATTTATGAGAAAATGAAACTAAACAGAAAAGGTGCTGAGAGTTTTACCTTACATGATGGACCTCCTTATGCAAATGGAAATATCCATATCGGGCATGCATTAAATAAAGTGCTTAAAGATATTATTATTAAATATCACTACTTTGATGGGAAATCAGTGCGATTTACTCCAGGTTGGGATTGTCATGGTTTACCAATTGAACAAAAAGTTGAAGAAAAAATTGGTGGTAAAAAGAAAAAAGAACTACCAAAAAGTAAACTGAGACAACTTTGTCGTGATCATGCTACTAAATTTGTTGATATCCAAAGAGATGAGTTTAAACAATTAGGTATTATTGCTGATTGGGAAAAACCATACTTAACTATGGATTTTAAATTTGAAGCAAATATTTACAGAGAACTGATTGCTATTTCTAAAAAAGGTCTTTTAATACAAAGATCTAAACCAGTTTATTGGTCTTGGGCAGCACAAACAGCTTTAGCTGAAGCTGAAGTTGAATATGAAGATAAAGTATCTCCATCTGTATTTGTTGCATTTAAACTTGAAGAGTTAGATGCAAGTGTAATTATCTGGACAACAACTCCTTGGACATTACCTGCTAATACAGGAATCTCACTTAATGGTGAAGAAGAGTATGTATTAACTTCTGATGGTTTTGTAGTAGCTAAAAAATTATACGGTACATTATTGGCTGATGAAGTAATTAAAGGTGATATTGTTAAAGATATCGATTCTAAAGTTCTCGAAAACACATTTGCTATTAATCCACTAAATGGTAAACAATCTAAAATCGTTCTTGGAGACCATGTAATGATGGATGCAGGTACAGGGTGTGTTCATACTGCTCCTGGACATGGTGAGGATGATTATAAAGTTGGTTTAAAATATGGACTAGATGTGGTTATGCCTGTAGGTGCTAATGGAGCCTATGATAATACAATAGTAAGAGAAAATCTGTTACCAAACCCAGAAGAGTTTTTAAATATGAATGTATTTAAAGCAAATGAACCAATTATGGAACTTTTAGGTGATGCATTATTAAAAAGAGTTGATATTACTCACTCATACCCACACTGTTGGAGAACACATAAACCAGTAATTTTTAGAGCAAC
>Ga0193954_1001749_pt1 | contig 10812 bp, 8 predicted proteins | sample BB_5_MG_FD_140340 | JGI IMG/M metagenome (GOLD analysis project Ga0193954, IMG submission 140340) | Microbial mat bacterial communities from the Broadkill River, Lewes, Delaware, United States - BB_5_MG | ecosystem: Environmental > Aquatic > Freshwater > River > Microbial mats | place: USA...
GCGACTGGTTAACTGGTATGCCATTATATACGATGCTTGGATTAATTGCATTAACCATTGCGATAATTGTCATTTTGCCTAAAATCACAAAAGCCTTTCCTTCCTCATTATTTGCAATAATTGTTGTTTTCGCCGTTGTTTATTTTGGTGGAATTGAAACAAAACAAGTCAAAGACATCGCTTCAATTAGTGGTTCACTTCCTTCTTTCCACATTCCAGATATGCCAATGACATGGGATGCTTTTATTACGATCCTCCCTTATGGTCTTATAATGGCATCAGTAGGATTAACTGAAGGACTATTAACGCTTAATCTTGTTGACGAAATTACAGGAACGAAAGGGAACAGTAACAGAGAATGTTTAGCGCAAGGAACAGCAAACATTGCCAATGGTTTCTTTACGGGAATGGGAGGTTGTCCTATGATCGCTCAAACCTTAGTAAACTTAAACGCAGGTTCAAGAGCACGACTTGCTGGAATCATTTCATCTTTGACAATTTTAGCCATCATCCTATTTGGAGCACCAGTAATAGAATTATTACCAATGGCCGCATTGACCGGTGTAATGATCATAGTTTCGATCAGCACATTTGAATGGGCAAGTTTAAAAGTTTTTGGGAAAATGCCTACAACGGATGTCGTTGTTATGATTATTGTAACACTTATTACCATATTCATGCACAATCTTGCCTTAGCAGTATTGATTGGTGTCATTATTTCTGCACTGGCTTTTGCCTGGGAAAACGCAAAACGTATTCGTGCTAAAAAATACATTGATGAAAAAGGGTCTAAACATTACGAAATATACGGTCCACTTTTCTTTGGATCTATTACAACATTCAATGAAAAGTTTGATGTAGCAGGTGATCCAGAAGATGTAATCATCGATTTTTCAGAGAGTAAAATTGTGGATATGTCCGCAATTGAAGCACTAAACGCTTTAACAGAACGTTATTTGAAATCAGGTAAGAAAGTGCATTTAAGACATTTAAGCGCAGATTGTCAAAAACTTCTGAAGAATGCCGACAAAATCATTGAGGTTAACGTTTTAGAAGACCCAACTTATCATATTGTTGCTGATTCAGAACTATAAGAAGTATTCCATTCAACCACATATACCTCCTCCTATCATTCTTTTGAATAAGTAAAAAAGAACTATTGTATTTTTGTTTTGTTAAATCTTTTTAATTTAACATTAAACAGAATGTTTTTTGAAACTTCAATTGTATATTTGCAATTCAATAAATTAAGTATGAAAAATATTGTATTATTCCTCTTATTATTTATCTCTGGGACTTCCGTTGCTCAGAAGTTTACCTTAAGCGGAACAATCAGAGATGCTTCAAATGGTGAGGACATTTATGGAGCAACAGTTCGTGTAACTGACTTATCTAACGTTGGTACAAACACGAACGCTTATGGTTTTTACTCGCTAACGCTTGACAGTGGTTCTTATACAATTGAATATCGATCCACAGGATTTGAAACTCAAACGTTTAAGATAGATTTAACACAAGACATTATTAAAAATCTTGAGCTTACCGTTCCGGCAGACGTTCAACAAATTGAAGAAGTCAAGGTAAACGCTACTAAAGAGAATAACAATATCACCTCATCAGGAATGAATGTAACACGATTTGATCCTAAAAGTATCGAAACGGTTCCTGTTTTGTTTGGCGAAAAAGATATCATGAAAACATTGCAATTAACTCCTGGTGTGAAAGGTGCAGGAGAAGGAAACGCAGGTTTCTTTGTTCGTGGTGGCGGTGCTGATCAAAATTTAATTCTATTAGATGAAGCTCCTGTTTATAACGCCTCTCACTTGCTTGGATTCTTCTCTGTTTTTAATTCCGATGCAATTAAAGATGTTGCTTTATATAAGTCTGGAATTCCTGCTGAATATGGTGGTCGTGCTTCTTCTGTTATGGATGTGAAAATGCGTGATGGTAACACAAAAAAGTTTGGCGCATCCGGAGGATTAGGTCTTATCTCATCTCGATTGACATTAGAAGCTCCTATTGTAAAGGATAAAGGAGCATTTATTATTTCAGGAAGAAGAAGTTATGCTGATTTGTTCTTGAAATCACAAGAAGATTTAAAAGACACCAAGTTATATTTCTATGATTTGAATGCCAAAGCAAATTACCGCATAGGTGAGAAAGATCGTATTTTCTTGTCTGGGTATTTTGGTAGAGATAAGTTTGCGCTTGGTGATGCATTTGGTTTTAACTGGGGAAATGCAACTGGAACCTTACGCTGGAACCATCTATTTAGTAAAAAACTATTCTCCAATACCACGGTCGTTTATAGCGATTTCGATTATGAATTTAGTATTGGAACCGGTGACGATGGTTTCGGGATTAGATCTTCCATCCAAGATTGGAATTTAAAACAAGACTTTACGTATTTCATCAACAATAACAACACGCTGAAATTTGGTGTAAATGGAATATATCACACCTTTAAACCAGGTGCATTGACTGGAGAAAATGAAACTTTCAATGAACTTATTTTGGATGAAAGGTATGCCTTAGAGGTTGGAGCATATATCCAAAACGAAATGAAAATTGGCTCAAGATTCAACATTATGTATGGATTGCGTTACTCCGGATTTAATCTAATGGGCGCTGGCACGGCTTACGATTTTGATGATAAAGGAAATAAAATTGACGAGCGCACATATGCCAGCGGTGAATCTATAGTTTATCACCAAGGACTTGAACCTAGATTGTCTGCTAGTTACATTCTATCTGAAAGTAATTCAATAAAGATTGGATATAATAGAAACTATCAGTACTTGCATCAACTTTCGAATGCAACATCAAGTAGTCCAACTGATAACTGGGTACCAAGCTCAAACAATGTTAAGCCCCAAATCGCAGATCAAATTGCCTTGGGTTATTACCAAAACTTGAACAAGAACATGTACCGCATTTCAGGAGAGCTATACTACAAACACATGGCGAACCAAATTGATTACAGAAATGGAGCTCAATTGATTTTAAATGATGAAGTTGAGGGGGATTTAGTTTACGGAACAGGTACCGCATATGGCTTTGAACTTCAAGTGGAAAAAAAGAAAGGAAAGTTTACAGGTTGGTTAAGTTATACGCTTTCACGATCATTGAGACAATTTGATGAAATCAATGAAGGAAAAGAATTTTCAGCCCGCCAAGATAGAATCCACGATGTTTCTATTGTTGCAATGTATCGTGTAAATAAAGCCATTGCATTATCTGCTAGTTGGATTTATTACACTGGAGATGCTGTTACCTTCCCATCTGGAAAATACGAAGTGGCCGGAACTACAGTACCTTTTTACACGGAAAGAAATGGATACAGAATGCCTGATTATCACCGAATGGATGTCGGTTTCACTTGGTACATGAAAGAACGTAAAAAATTCGAACACAACTTAAACGTTTCTATCTACAATGTATATGCACGTGAAAATGCGTACACCATCACGTTTGAAGAAAACCCTGATAATCCAGCTGAAACTCAAGCGGTACAAACAACATTATTCAAGTTGATTCCTTCTATTACTTATAACTTTAACCTTAAATAAGATGAAAAAGATATTTTATTTATTCGCAATTACAACGGTTCTATTCTCTTGTCAAAAAGTAATTGACGTAGATTTGAATGAAGCAAATCCTACGCCAGTTTTAGAAGGAATTTATACCGCAGAAGATAGCACAGTTAGAGTAAAACTGAGCTTGACTTCTAGCTACTTTAACGATTCGCCTTCAACATCAATAGACGCAGCCGTCGTTAACATAACTGATGGCGCAGGAATCACTTCTAACGTACCTTCCATCGGAAACGGGAACTACGAACTTCAGAATTACATTCCAAATTTCAATACTACCTATACCCTATCTGTTCTTTATGACGGTGTGACTTATTCAGCGGAATGTGATTTAGCTGATACCGTATCCTTAGATGATATTACTTACGAGTATTTCCCTGGATTTTTTGGTGGTGACCCTGGTTATGTAGTGTATTTAAACTTCCAGGACCCTGCAAATACACCTAACTTCTATCAAATTATACTCTCCTTAAACGGAGAAGAATTTGGAGGGTTAGAAGATATGTTCACACAAGACGATTTACTCTCTGACGGAAACCCGGTAGAAAGACCGTTATTTAGTGGAGACTTTTTTCAAATTGGAGATACTGTAGGTATGGAGTTGAGATCAGTTGATGAAGACGTCTATTATTACATCAATGAGGCAATATCTATAGTTGGTGGTAGCGCATCTGCCGCACCTGCAAATCCAACAACAAATTGGAACAACAAAGCATTGGGATATTTTTCCGCATACGGAAACTCACGAAAGGAGGTAATTATTCAATAAGAAAGTTACAGAATAAAATATTAGTCGTGAAGGTCGAGTTCAGAATGGATTCGACCTTTTTTACTATCCAAACCAAACATCATTTATCATTTCAAAACCAGCCTTTTGGTTGATTCGTTCGATGATAACCTGCTTACCATGAGCTAATTCATCACGCATTACAGCGGAATCCATTTTTAGATAAAGTGTTTGATTTTTAATTGTAATTTGTTTTGTACGATTCGCTACTGCCGTCCCCATCATTTCCGACCAAGCCTCGATGACGTCCATTTCCTTCATCTTACCATCTAAACGATAAGCTTTCAACCAACGGTCAATTACATCTTTCAAAGGAGCCTCATTTGAAGTTCGCTTTGTTTCATTCATCGCGTCGTTCTTTTTCATAGTACTTCCTCCTTTTTATACTCATTCACCTCGTCTTCCGAAACAACAAACAGTTTACTCTCCAAGTCACTGTTAGAAAAAATCGTTTGAACTCTCTCTAAATCAGTATCTGTCACCAATACCTGACCAAAAAAGTTATTTGCCACTAACTTCATTAACTTCTCTACACGAGAATGGTCCAGTTTATCAAAGATATCATCCAATAATAAAACTGGAGAAACACCTAAATGACTTTTCAGCCATTCGTATTGTGCCAACCTCAATGCAATGATAAATGATTTTTGTTGTCCTTGAGAACCGAACTTCTTCACTGGGTGTCCTTTTATCTGAAAAATCAAATCATCTTTATGCGTCCCAGCATTTGAATACCGTGTAAAGGCATCCTTTTTTTGAAACTCCTTTAACAAATGATCAAAACTAGCCTCATTCAACTGTGAACGATAAACCATGTGCACCTCCTCTTCTTCTGACCCAATAGCATCATAATGCTTTTGAAACACCGGAATAAACTCCTCTAAAAAAGCTTTTCGTTTCTTATAAATCTCATTACCTAAACGAATTAACTGAATATCCCACACCTCTATCGCTTCCGGATCAAACAGTCGATGTTCTGCCATGTTCTTCAGTAGTGCATTTCGTTGAGCCAATACTTTCGCATAGCGCTGTATAGATTCTAAGTATTTCCGGTCAAATTGAGAGATTATCCCATCCATCCACTTACGTCTTAATTCACTTCCTTCCGAAATTAAATCGCGATCATATGGTGAAATCATAACCGCAGGAAATTGTCCAATATGATCTGCTAGTTTCTCGTATTCCTTTTTATTCCTACGAAAAACTTTCTTTGCCCCTAACTTAACAGCACAATTGATATTAATTGAGACATCGTCTTTTATCCAATTCCCCTGAATTACAAAAAATGGTTGATCAAATCGTATATTCTGTCGGTCTACTACATTCATATATGATTTACATATACTCAAGTAATGCACCGCATCAAGAATATTCGTCTTTCCAGCACCATTCTTTCCTACGAAGCAATTTATCCCCGCCGAGAGTGATACTTCGGTCTCTAAATAGTTCTTAAAATTAACAAGATGGAGGCTTTCTAAATGCATTGAGACAAAACTACTTCAAATTGATCAAATTCTTTCTATTCTTTAATCTTCTTTTATCCAAAAAAAAAACTATTTTTGCTCCGCTTAAAAGTACAACAATGTTAGAAGATATTTCAGGAGAACAAATTAAGGAACAATTTAAATCAAACAGTAAAGTTCGTTTGATCACTATGATTGTTGGAGGTCTAATCGTTTTAGTCCTTGGGTACTTCCTATACCGTCAATTTATATGGAAACCGGCAAATGAGAAATCGAAAGAGACTTATTGGGCAGGATTAAACTACGCATCTAAAGATTCTACGGCTCTTGCTATTGAAGAATTAAAAATTCAAGTGAATAAATATGATGGTAAAATTGGTGGTGAAGTTGCACAATTTGTATATGCGCGTCAATTGATGTCTGAAGGTTCTTTCGAAGCTGCTTTGAAAGAATTGAAAGGTGTGGATGTTTCAGACACGTATGTTGCAATTATGGCTTCAGGACTTCAAGCCGATTGTCTTTCTGAAATGGGCGACTATGAGAAGGCTTACACAAGCTATATGAAAGCTGCTAACATGGCAGACAACGAATACACAACACCAATGTACTTAATGAAAGCTGGTTTGTGTGCTGAAGAAACAAAGAACTTCGACAAAGCAACTGAAGCATACGAAAAAATCAGAGATGATTATACAGGATTCGCTTCTCAGAAATCAATTGAAAAATACATTGCTAGAGCGAAGAACAAAACAACGAAATAATTAAAATACTATAGTATGGCTACTGCGAATCGCAATTTGTCAGAATATAACACGGAATTTATTCCAAACGGTGCCGATTTTAAGATCGGCATTGTTGTTTCTGAATGGAATGATAAGATTACTCTTAATCTTTTAAAAGGTGCTAAGACTGCGCTTCTAGATAATGGTGTTAGAGAAGAGAACATTGATGTTCGATTTGTTCCTGGGGCCTTTGAATTACCTTTAGGATGTCAGTTTATGTGCGAAAAAGGTGATGTTGACGGTGTTGTTGCCATTGGAGTTGTAATTCAAGGAGAAACGAAACACTTCGATTTTGTTTGCGATGGTGCGACACAAGGTATTAAAGATGTAAACCTGAAATACAACACTCCTGTCGCTTTTTGTCTTTTGACAGATAACAACGAACAACAATCGATTGATCGTTCTGGTGGTAAGCATGGAAATAAAGGAATTGAATGTGCTGTGGCATGTTTAAAGATGGTTGGACTTAAAAAATCATTCTAATGACATTAATAAAATCAATCTCTGGAATCAGAGGTACTATCGGTGGAAAGGTTAATGAAGGGTTAACTCCATTGGATGCAGTTAAATTTGCCTCCGCTTATGGAACATGGCTCATCGCTCGAAATGAAGGAAAGAAAATAAAAGTTGTCATTGGTAGAGATGCTCGTATTTCTGGTCAAATGATTTCAGATCTTGTTGCTTCCTCTTTAATTGGATTAGGGATTGACGTTATCAATTTAGGTTTATCAACGACACCAACGGTTGAAGTAGCCGTTCCAATGGAAAATGCCCATGGTGGTATTATTTTAACTGCAAGTCACAATCCTAAACAATGGAATGCACTCAAACTTCTAAATGAGAAAGGTGAATTTATTTCAGGCGATGATGGTGCTGAAGTGCTTGCTATCGCAGAAGCCGAATCATTTGAATATGCTGATGTAGATGATTTAGGGACAATCACAAATGATGACTCTTACCTTCAAAAGCACATTGATGCAATCTTAGCCTTACCAATTGTGAACAAAGAAGCAATTAAAGCGGCAAATTTTTCTGTAGTTGTTGATGCTGTAAATTCTACTGGGGGGATTTTCGTTCCTGCTATGCTCGAAGCACTTGGAGTTCAGCACATTGAAAAATTGTACTGTGATCCAACGGGACATTTCCCGCATAACCCAGAACCTCTGCCTGAACATTTAACAGACCTCTCTGATAAAATCAAAGAATTAGGTTCAGATATGGGGATTACTGTTGACCCTGATGTTGATCGTTTAGCCCTTGTTTGTGAAGACGGATCAATGTTCGGTGAAGAATATACTTTGGTTGCTGTAGCAGATTATGTATTATCCAAAACACCAGGTGCTACAGTTTCAAACTTATCATCTACACGAGCTCTACGCGATGTAACTGAAGCAATCGGTGAAACTTATCATGCTGCAGCTGTTGGTGAAGTAAACGTGGTAAATAAGATGAAGGCTGAAAATGCTGTAATCGGTGGTGAAGGAAATGGTGGTGTCATCTATCCTGAACTTCATTATGGTCGTGACTCGCTTGTTGGAATAGCTCTATTCCTATCTTTACTTGCAGAAAAAAAGATGTCGGTTTCTCAATTAAGAGATAGTTACCCGGCTTATACAATATCAAAAAACAAAATTCAATTAACACCGGAAATTGACGTTGATGCTGTATTAAAATCTATGGCAGAAAAATATGCAGACCAAGAAGTTGATACAACAGATGGTGTTAAAATTTACATTGAAAAAGAATGGGTTCACCTACGAAAAAGTAATACTGAACCTATCATTCGTATTTATTCCGAAAGTAAATCTGCTGAAGCAGCAAACGCTCTTGCAGAACGTATAATAACTGAAATCAAGGAGACACTTTAGTCTCCTTTTTTAATAAAAAAACTTATACCATGTTAAAGTCAATAATTGGTGCCTTAGTTATTCTACTCGCATTCTCTTCGCTTGCTCAACGTATGAATGAAAATGTGAACATTTCTTTTGGAGACCTAAAAATGGAATCTGGAGGTGATGTCTTCATTGTCAGTACATTCAAGGTAGATGATGGGTATATCGTTTTGAAAAAACAACCGATTAGAGGACCAGGTGGATTCAATTATTATCTAGAGAAGTTTAATGAGGATCTTGAATCTCAAAACCTACATGATATCTCTTCTCAATTTGAGCTTGACGACTTTGTCATTAATGGAATTATTAAAGTGAAAGATTCTTACATTCTCTTTTCTACAAAAGATTTTCCTGATGTCAGAAAAGAGGAACTATACGGCCAAACCTTCAATTGGGATAATGGTAAAATGAGCTCTCCTCAAATGATTTTCTCTCAAAAATATGAAAGAAGACGTGGTGGTATAAACTACGAAATGAAAACTTCGAGCGATGACAACTTGTTGCTACTTACTATTCATCCTCCTTATGTCAGAGGTCAACAAGAATCCGTGACGTTTGAGGTATACGACGATCAACTAGAACGACTTTACTCGGAAGAAAACATCACTTTTGAAGAAGAGGATAAAAACTACGTCATCAAAGAAACTTTACTTGGAGCAGATGGGAAGATTTACCTTCTAGGAAGTAAATTCACTCCTAAAGATAAAAAATTAGGTAGAGAAACTGGACCAACTGAATACGAAGTGATTACTATCAATGATGGCATTCAAGATAAGTCTATCTTGGATTTTGGTGATAAGTTCGTAGATGACATCTCACTTGTTTTCAGTGAAGACGGAACCCTTTATTGCGGTGGATATTACAGAAAAACGGACGGAATAGGAATTGATGGTCTTTTCTTATTTACAATCAACAATGAAACCGGAGAAGTAGAAAACGAAACTTGGGACGAATTCACCAAAGAGTTTATTACTGAAGGTTGGTCAGATCGTGCTGTAGCAAAAGCAAAAAGAAAGGAAGACCGAAAAGGAACAGACTTGGGACTTTCAAATCTTGAATTTAGATCAGTAATTAAACATGATGATGGTTCTATTTCAATGGTCGGAGAAATCTTTTGGATTACTACAACAACTAGAACAAACTCAAATGGAACAACAACGACCACGACGACATATCACTATGGTAACCTAGTCGTTTCTAGAATAAACAAGGATGGTGAGTTCTCAAATCACACACGACTAAGAAAGCATCACACTTATTACGGTGGTTATGAATACTTCAACTTAAAAAATGAAGTCGCTGTGCTTTTAATGCGCCGAAGAGATGTGCTTTATGATTTCGATAAAGAGACTTTAACGAAGACTCAGAAAAAAGAAATGGCCGGCGTTGCATTGGTTCTTGCTACGATTAAAGAAAATGGTGAAGTACTTGAAGAGGGAATTATGGATTTTAGAAATCCGGATTATGCAGGCTTTAGAAAATACAATAAAATTCGAAATGAAGCTTTTGTATTAGACACGGAAAAAGGCGTTGAAGTTCTGATTACCACCTATTTTGGTAAAAAGAAGTTTGGTATCTGCAGGCTTGATTTCACTACAAAATAGGTTACATTCCTAATTTTTATTTTAATTTTTGTTGAACGTATCTTGAATGAGTTTGTACTGATTCAAAAATACGTTTATGAAAAAAATATTAGGTTTAGCTTGTATCATGCTTATTGCTTTTGGTGCAGCCGCAGTGGATGAAAAAATAGTTAATTCATCCCTTTCTCAAGTAACTGTGTACTCTCAGGGAGCACAGATTTATCGTACCGCTTCATATTCAGTTAGTAAAGGTGTAACTGAAGTAATTATTGACGGAGTAAGTAGTCAAATTGATGCAAATAGCTTACAGGTGAAAGCAACTGGAAATGTGATTATTTTAGATTCGAAATACAATCTATTCTACCCAAAACCTGAATCACCAAAATTAGATGGCCTTCCTTTAAAGATTCGTCAAGATATTATGGCCTTAGAAGATTCAATTTTTGTAGTAAACTACGAATTACAAACCTATCAAGATGAAATTGATGTCTTAATGGCAGCTAAGTCCATATTGGCTAATAACGGAGCTATTCGAGGGCAAGGAAAAGTTAATGATTCGATCGCTTTGTTGAAGGAAGCAATTGATTATTATACGATTAAAATGATGGAGGTGAACAAAAAAATCCAAGTTCTTAATCGCTACAAAACCAAAAAATCGAAAGTCAGAGAAGGAATGAATGCCCGATTGATTGATTTACAGAATTATCAAAAC
>Ga0193954_1001751_pt1 | contig 10805 bp, 2 predicted proteins | sample BB_5_MG_FD_140340 | JGI IMG/M metagenome (GOLD analysis project Ga0193954, IMG submission 140340) | Microbial mat bacterial communities from the Broadkill River, Lewes, Delaware, United States - BB_5_MG | ecosystem: Environmental > Aquatic > Freshwater > River > Microbial mats | place: USA...
CGTTCGGCTCATTGAGACGGGGCTGATCACGTTGGCGCCCGGTGAGAGCCAAGTCCTGCGTTTGGAGCCGGTGATTCCCGCTGGGACCGCACCGGGGACTTGGTACGTCGCGAGCGTGGCGGACTGCGGCACCGTGGTCGCAGAGTCGGTCGAAACGAATAATACCGCGCGCCGCGAAGATACGATCACCGTGATGGACCCCACCCCGGACTTCACCCCGGTGCAGATCGATACTTCGTCAGCCGCCGCCGCCGGTGAGACGCTGCCGGTCGCAGTTCAGGTGGCCAACATCGGAAACGCGGATGGTCAGGCGGCAGTTCGCATCCTACTTAGCACCAACCCTGGGGTGACGCTGCAAGATGCCTTGCTCTACGAGACGCCCGCGCCCGTGGCGATCACCGCCGGTGAGCAAGTGGCGATATCGAATTGGGTGCAGCTGCCGCCGGACCTTGCCACCGGCAACTACTATATCGGCGCGATCGTGGACCCGGAGGGCCTGAGCCCCGAGATCTTGGAGGACAATAATACGCGCGTCATTGGGCCGCTGCTGGTGGTGGGCGCGGACCTCGCGATCGTCTCGCCCAATCCTCCGCACGCGGTCATCGGCAACCCCTATGCCTGGCGCTTCGCCGCCGCAGGGGGTGCCGGCGCGTATACATGGACCGCCACCTGGGACTCCGGCGCGCCGCCGATGGGGCTGAGCTTTGACGCCGCTACGGCCGAGCTCAGCGGGACCCCGCCCGCGGAGGCCGAGGGCTCGTATGGGCTCACGGTGCGTGTGCAGGCCGGCAATCTCTACGCCGAGGCCAGCTATACGCTGCTGGTCTCGCCGCCCACCCTGCCGCTGACCGTGGTCAGCTCCCGTTTGCCTCCCGCCGTAGCGACCGAGCCGTATGCAGTCCAGCTTGTCGCGGTGGGCGGAGTGCCGCCCTACGATTGGTCACTCAGCTCCTTCGGCCCGCCGGGAATCTCGGTGGCGGCGGATGGCACGTTGGGCGGAGAGCCTCAGATTGTGGGTCCCTCCAGCTTCACGGTGGTGGTGCGGGACCAGCTCGGTCAGCGCGCCACGGGTCGCCTGTCCATCGACGTGGTGGATCCCAGCGCCTCCATCACCATCACCACCGCGGACGTGCCCAGCGGTATCGCGGGGCAGGAGTATCAGACCGCGTTCAACGCAGCGGGCGGTGAGCATCCCTATGCATGGCGCCTCGACGGCGACGTGCCGCCCGGCCTGACCTTCGATGCCAACACAGCCCAGCTCACGGGCACGCCCACGGTAGCCGGTGAGTATTCGATCGAGGTCGAGGTTCGAGACGCCATGGGTCTGCTCGATCGAAATGGTTATGTCCTAGAGATCTTCGAGGAGGGCGCGTTGCGCATCATCACGGGCAGCAGTGATGATGAGCGCCTACCCGATGCGGAGGTTGGGCAAGCCTTCTTGCAGGAGGGTGGCAGCGAGGTCCGGCTGATCGCAGATCCGCCGGAGGGTGTGCGCTGGATGCTCGTCAACGGTGCCCTGCCACCGGGTCTGGGACTCGATGAGGGAACCGGGGTCATCAGCGGCACGCCGACCCGCCAGGGCGCTTTCGCGTTCACGGTCCTGGCGATGAATGAGGCGAATGACCTCAGGCGCCGCTCCCTGGTGATCTACGTGGCGCCAGAGGGCGGCGATGTGCCGCCGGTGATTGGGGGCGGCTGCCGGTGTGTGCCTCACAGGCGTCCTGCGGCCAACCTTGGGGCTGGTCTGGGCCTGTTGCTCCTAGGTTTGGCCGCGCGCTCGCGCCGCCGTCGAGGAGCTGACTGATTCATGGAGGGCCCTGGCCCTGGGGCGCAGCCGTGAAGCGTGGGCTGACAGTCGTCGGCTCGATGGCGCTGTTGATGCTGCCCTATGGGGCCTCGACTCAGACCGCGCCCTATCAGGTCCTGCAGGATAGCTTGCCCTATGTGGGGCTGGGAGCCATGGCTCAGCCGATCAGCCCCAGCTTGGGCGATACCGGCAGCAGCGCCCTGTCCTTGCCATTTGATCTGACCCTCTATGGTCAGACCTTTTCGACCGTCTACGTCAACGCCAATGGCCTGTTGACGGTGGGTAGCGCCCAAGCTGGGCTTAACTTTCCGGCCAGCTTGATGCCCTCCACCGTGGCCCCGAATGGCTTCATCGCGGCCCTTTGGGACGACTGGTGTGTGGACGCGCCGGGCTGCGCCGGGCCTACAAACCCCGGCGTGGGTATCTTCTATGACGTGGATGCTACGCCAGGGCGGGGGCGCCTGCGCGTGGAGTGGCGACACGTTCGTCGCTTTTCAGATACCCAGCGCCCCAGCGATGTGAGCTTCATGCTCACTTGGTATGAGGGGGCCGCATCGCAGGTTGAGTTGCATTATGGTCCAGCGACAACAGGCTTGGACTTCGCGGGTCAGCCGAGTCAGATGCAGGCTCGCATCGGGCTCGAGGGGATGATGGGCCAGCGCGGCATGTGGCTGGGCCCCTGCGCGGGGTCCGTGCCCTGCGATCGACAGAATGTGGCCTCTTTGCAGAACACGCGCATTCGTCTGTTCTCCGACGGCGGCCGGGACGTGACCCTGCATAGTGTCTCGGCGCCTGCGCGCGGCTATCCTGGGCTGAACCTGCCCGTGACAGCGCAGCTCGTGAACCGGCACCAAGGCGCGCTGGGGCCCTTGCGCTGGTCAGCCTATGTGTTGGCGCCCTCGGCGACGTCGACGCAGGGGGCTGCGCCGCTGTTCATCAGCGCGCCCACGACCCTGCAGGGGTTTGAAACACGCGCCTTGAGTGTGTCGCTGCCGCTGCCCGATGCCTTGCCCCCGGGGGATTATCGGGTGGCCCTGCTCGCGGACGCGCAGGGTGATCTCACCGAGAGTGATGAGACGAATAACTTGGCCCTTTCGCCCGGCACGGTGCGCGTAGAGGGGCGTGCCCCCGATTTTCTCGTCGAGGACCTAAATACTCAGCAAAACAACCTGCAAGCCGGGCAGTCCTTTGTGGTGGATTATTCGGTCGACAACGCCGGCAATGAGCGTGGTGACCTGCAGATGCAGCTGTACCTATCGAATAACGCGGTTGTGAGCACTTCGGACCTTCCGTTGGGGCCTGTCGTTGATCTGCGGCTCGACGCCCAACAGCGTACATCGGCGCAGCTATCCGTGCAGATGCCCATGAGCGTGCGCAGCGGCGCCTACTATCTAGGCGCCATCGTGGATCCCGCATCCCGAGTGCAAGAGCTGGACGAGACCAATAACGCGACGCGCGGGCCCCAGACTCTGTTGGTGGCCTCTGATACTGTGCAGCTGACGACGGAGTCACTGCCCGTGGCCGTCGTCGCCCAAGACTATGAGGTTCACCTGCAGGCGGTGGGCGGGCAGGGCGCGTATCACTTCGAGCTCACCGAAGGAACGCTGCCGGCCGGGCTTCGGTTTGAGGCTGCGACCGGCGTCCTGCGCGGCATGCCCCTGGAGGCTGCGGCCGAGGATCTGTCCTTTAGAGTACGCAGCGGCCCGGTGATGGACTCCAGGACTCTGAGGTTACAAGTCGTGGCCCCGCAGCCGGAGTTGACGCTGGTGCAGCAGGCGCTACCCGAGGCGATCCTCGGCCAAGACTACGCAAGCCAGGTTTACGCTCTCGGCGGCACCGAGCCCTATACGTGGGTGATTGAGCAAGGCAGCTTGCCGTCGGGCTTGAGCCTGTCCGCTCAGGGGCAGATCATCGGGGCGCCGGCACAGGCGGGTGTCTACCCCTTGAAGGTGCGGGTTCGGGATGAGGCGGGCGATAGCGCGGCGCTGGATCTGACGATCACCGTGCGGCCGACCCCGAACCTGCGCATCATGACCCACAACCTGCCCGAGGCCGAGTTGGGCGCGGGGTTCTTGCAGCCGTTGTGGGCCTTTGGGGGCGTTGAGCCCTTAAGCTGGCGTGCCGCGACGGTCCTGCCCCCGGGTTTGATCATCACGCCTGAGGGCCGCATCCAGGGATCGCCGGAGCAGGTGGGGGCCTACCGCTTCTTGGTGCGAGTCACAGACCGGTTGGGCAACGCGGACAGCAATCAGCTCACCCTCCAGGTGCGCTCCACGGGCCGGCTCTTCATCAAAGATGAGGCCCTGCCCATCGCCGCACCTGAAGAAGAATTTCGGGGCGTCTTGACGGCTCAAGGCGGCAGCCCGCCCTACGTGTGGCAGGTCGTGGGCGTCGAGGGCGCGCTACCCGAGGGTCTCAGCGCGGCTTCGGGACAGCGCTCCCGATTAGGGGAAGGTCCCCAAGATCTTGTGATCTCTGGAGTATTTCCCAGAGCGGGGCGCTGGGCCTTTACCGCTGAGGTCACCGACAGCCGGGGCCGCAGCGACCGTCGCCCCTTCGCGCTGGTGGCCCAGGCGCGCCCTTCGCCGCCTCCATCCGACGCGGCCCAGGGCTGCATTTGTTTTGACCGAGCGGCCAGATCCGGCGAGGGAATCAATGGGCTTGTCGCAGCCGGGCTATTCGCCCTGACTTTCATTCGACGAGACCGCCGTTCGAGCTCCGCGGAGAAGCAACCACGTGAATCCTGATCAAACGCACCCGACATCCCTGATGCCTCGCCTCTGTGGCGCGGCGCTCGCACTGCTCAGCCTGAGTGTTGCGGCCCCCGCCGAGGCCCAGACCTCGGTGCCCTACTTCAAGAGTCAGTTCGCGGCGCCCTACGTGCCGATCACGGGCGGCACCACGGTGCCGTTTTTGAGCAATGACGACTCCACGGTGCAGATCCCCATTGGCTTCACCTTCACCTACTACGGCGTGGATTACACCAACGTCTACGTGGGCACGAATGGCGCGATGAGCTTCACCAGCATCTTCATCGGCACGAGCGCCTTCGGTACGCCCGCGCTGCCGGCTACGGGAACGCCCAATGCGCTCATCGCGCCGTTCTGGGATGACCTGTACATCACGCCCGGCGCAGTGACCTATCAGGTCTCAGGTTCGGCCCCTAACCGCGAGCTGGTCGTGCAGTGGGCTGCGGTGGGTCACTACTCATCCGGAAGCCCATCCACCTCCAATGTGACGATGCAAGTCCGCTTGTCGGAGGCCTCTGGTGCGGTGCGATTGCACTATGGGCCCTTCAACCGGGTCGCCAGCGAGGATAACCTCTGGAGCGGCACCCTCGGCATCGAAAACGCCACCGGCACCGATGGTGAAGCTGGTCTGCCCTGCGCGACGACCAACACCTGTGGGGTCACGGAGCTGATGGCCTTGAACAATCAGGCCATCGAGTGGGCTGCGCCCGCAGGTGTGGAGTTGGTGCCCAGCGGCATCCCCGCGACGGGCGGCAACCCCGGGGACCTCGTCGACATCGTGGTCTCGGTGCGCAACATCGGCACCCTGACCACCACCACGTCCTTTACCGCGGACGTCTACTTTTCAACGGATACTACGATTGATTCCAGCGATACCCTCTTGGGGTCGGTGAGCTTCCCGGCTCCGCTCGCCTCACGGACTGCGGCGACGGCCACGTTGACCGCCTCTGTGCCCACGGTAGCCCCAGGCTTTGACTCCATTGGCGTGATCTTGGACCCGGCAGATCTCGTGGCCGAGGATATCGAGGCTAACAATACCGTGCTCTTGAGCAGCACCTTCTTGGTGGGCTCCGACCTGTCCGCTGAGATCGATACGCCGGCGGATTCGGGGGCGGGCGAGACGGTGGACATCACGGTCCGCATCCTCAACCTCGGCGCCTCGCAATCCGCAGTGCCGCTGCGCATCGTCTACTCTCAGGACATGGTGCTGGACCCCACGGATACCATCGTGGCGACGGCCACGGTGAGTGTGCCGGCCGCACCGAGCACAGCCTTCACCTTCGCCGCGGTGCTACCCAACATGCAGCCCGCGAATTATTATGCGATCGTCGAGATCGACCCCACCAATACTATCACTGAGGCGGACGAGACCAATAACGTCGCGGTGAGCGCGAACCAGAGCACGCTGGAGGGCCCCGACCTCACCGCCGACAATATCGACGCGACGGGGGACTTTGCCTTCCGTGGTGGCAACCTTGAGGTCTTCGGTACTATCGGCAATGAAGGCCTGGCGACGGCCACAGACTTCTTCTACGGCATCTATCTGTCCGAAAACCAGCTCTGCTCTGCTGTGAGTGACCCGCTTCTGGGTGAGTTTGGCCCCGTAACCGTGGGGCCTCAGGCTACGATTCAGTTCACCCACCAGGTCGCGGTGCCGGCCAGTTTGAACCCTGTACCGCACCACGTCTGCCTCATCGTCAACGTGCGCAGCTCTGTGCTGGAGAGCAATCAGAACAACAATATCGACCGCACGGTTCGCACCCTCGATGTGCGTGACCCGCAGGCTGACTTCACGGTGACCGAGGTTCGACTACCCAGCCGCGCCGCCGCTGGTGAGTCCGTGACCCTGCAACGTACCTTGCTCAATGCCGGAAACGCCATGGGCAGCGCCGACTACAGCGTCTACCTGTCGACGGATACTACGTTGGATGAGGCCCAAGACACGCTGCTCGGCACCCCGAGCACCACTCTCGCCCCTGGTGCCGAGGATATCGGCGTAGATACGCTGCGCATTCCGCCCGAGGTTGGCAGCGGCGCCTACTATGTGATCTACCGTCTGGACCCCACCGACGCGGTGCCGGAGCTCTTCGAGGATAATAACGAGCTGGTATCCGGTAATGCCCTGGCGGTTCTGTCGAGCGATCTGGTGATCCTCACCTCCGCGCTGCCCGTAGCCACCGTGGGTGTGCCCTATGATGTGGTGCTGGCGGCCAGCGGCGCGGCCGGCTCGGCAAGCTGGTCCATTACGCAGGGCACCTTGCCCGCGGGGCTGAGCCTCGATGCGAGCACGGGGCGCTTATCGGGTACGCCGACCGAAGAGGCCTCGGTATCTTTGACGATTCAGGTCACGGACGGCGCGCTTTCGGTGAGCGCGCCCTTCACCCTGCTGGTCGCGGCTCAGAGCACCATCCTAGAAATCGTCACCCACGCGCTGCCTCCGGGCTTCGTGAGCCGGCGCTATGAGTATCCGGTGACCGCCTTCGGTGGTGTGCCGCCTTATGCATGGTCTCTGACGGGTGGAGACCCGCTGCCTACCGGCTTTGTATTCACGGAGCAGGGCGTCGTGGCCGGCACTCCCTCTGATACAGGCCTGGTGCAGCTGAACGTGCGTGTGACCGACGCTCTGGGCGACTTCGCAGAGCGGCCCTTGGTGCTGCGCATTGTCGACGCCGCTGACTCCGTGCGTCTGTCGAATGATGTGCTGCCCGACGCGCGGCTCGACGAGGCCTACACCGAGACCTTGAGGGTCGCCTCAGGCACCGGCTCTTCACCCTTTGTCTTCGCTCTGGCTGGCGGCGAGCTGCCGCCGGGTCTGTCTTTGGACGTGGACAAGATCACCGGCACTCCGCGCGCGGTGGGCATCTTCGTCTTTTCGATGCGCGTCACCGACAGCCGAGGCGACTTCGACGTGAATACCTATGTCGTGCAGGTCGAAGAGGGCCAGGGGGTCACCTTTGTGACGAACGCTCTGCCGCGCGGGACCATTGGCGAGCCCTACATGGAGGGCGGCTCGGCGGTACAGGTGAAGGCGATCTCTGCTGCGACCACGGGCACCATCGCCTTTGGGGCCGTGGGCGGGGCCCTGCCACCCGGCCTGCAACTGGACGCCGATGGCACAATCTCGGGTACACCCAGCTCCAGCGGCACCTTCAGCGTGCTCATCATGGCTAGGGATGACCTCGGTCAGATGGATACACGGGCCTACGGCATCATCATTGAGGAGCCGGAGATCGTGCAACCGCCGCCCACCACGGAAGGCGGGGGCTGTCGCTGCGTAGGCCAGGGCGACTCGGGCTTCGGTGGGCTCTGGGGCTTTGCAGGGCTGATTGCGGCAGGGTTGGTGCTCAGCCGCCGACGTCGCCGAGCGCTGGCAGCTCTGGCCTTGGGCGCAGCCTTGCTTGCGCCCTCCTTGGCCTCGGCTCAGACCCCCTACTTTGTGGATACGCGCAATGAGGCCTATGCCCAGCTTCCCGGCGGCACACCCCTGAACTTTTCGAGTATTGACGATGGCCAGGCCGCAGTCACGCTGCCCTTCGCCTTTCGTTTCTTCGGGGTCGACCACACCACCGTCAATGTGGGCACCAATGGGTACATCGTCTTTGGCGGCGGCAGCGCGACCTCCTTGGGCAATGGCGCGATGCCATCGAGCAGCTCACCCAATAACCTCATCGCGCCTTGGTGGGATGACCTCATCACCAGCGCGGCCTCAACTCACGTGCAGGGCACCGCGCCCAATCGCATCTTCATCATTCAGTACGAGTCGGTGACCGCCTTCAGCGGTAATGGCGGCAGCCCGCAGTTTCAGATTTGGCTCTACGAGGGCCCCGGCGCTCGCTTCGAGGTGCGATACGGACCGGGCACCGGACTGGTCTCGACGGCCTGGTCCGCCTCCGCGGGCTGGGAGAACGCGACCGGCACGGACGGCGGCAACCTATTGGGTTGCATCAGCCCGAACTGCACGGGGGCCGCGCTTATCGCGGCCGCCAATACCGTGGTGCGTGTGCAGGCCGATGCGGGTCCGGATATCTCTGCCACAACTATCGACGTGCCGCCCCTGGTCTACGCGGGCGTGCCCTTCGCGGCCGATGTGAGCATCAGCTCCCTGCATCAAAACCCGCTGGGGCCCTTTGTCTACACGGTGCACGTGATGGGCCCCAATGAGTCGGTGCCCAATAACCCCGTCTATACCTCCCAGCCCATCACCCTGGCTCCCTACATGTCGCTCACCGAGACTGCGATGCCTACGCTGCCCCTGAGCCTGCCGGTGGGACGCTATCGGCTGGCCCTCGTAGTGGACTCTGCAGGGCAGCTTACTGAGCCTGACGAGAACAATAACGTCTTCATTTCGACGGATACCTTGCGGTTAGCTGCGCAGCAGCCGGACTTCGTCGTCACCGGTGTTGAACCTTCGATGCAGAATGTGCCTCCGGGCGGCAGCTTTCAGGCCTCCATGTTCCTGCGCAATGCCGGTAACCTGGATGGCACCTCGGATTGGCGCCTTGTTCTGTCCCGAAACCAGGTCGTGAGCCGAGAGGACCTGCAACTGGCCTTTGGTACTCAGGCCTTGGCCTTGCTCACCACGGCCACGGTGACGGTGGATGTCACGCTGCCCGCCGAGGCCTCGGCGGGTCAGTACTATCTCGGGGTTGTGATGGACCCTGATAACTCGGTGGCCGAGATCGATGAGGTCAATAACGCGGGCGTGAGCGCGGCGCCCATCTCGGTCGCCAGCGACGCGGTCAACGTGGTGACCTCGGCCCTACCCGGTGCCTACACCGGCATCGACTACACCCACTTCCTGCGCGCCTCAGGCGGGGACGGAGCCTATACTTGGAGCGTCACCGCAGGCAGCCTGCCCGCCGGGTTGAGCCTCATCCCCAGCTCGGGCGAGCTTCGCGGCGCGCCCTCGGCCATCGAGCAAGCGGACTTTACAGTGCAGGTGGACTCTGCCGGCCAGACAGCCTCCGCCGATCTCAGTATCTCCGTGGGTGAGCCTAGTGGTGGCCTGACCATCGTGACCCGCGCGCTGCTGCCTGGTTTGGTGGGCGCCGCCTACCCGCCCGCCGACGCGGGCAGTGCTCCCGAACTGCAGCAGCACATTCGTGTGCTCGGTGAACAAGGTCCGCTGAGCATCGAGGCGGAGGGCAACCTGCCGGCCGGCATTCAGCTCGACGCGGACGGCTACCTGCACGGGGTCCCGGTGCAATCAGGGGTCTTCGATATCAATGTGCTGGCAAAGGATGGTGCCTCTGAGGCCCGTCGCACGCTGCCCCTGACCATCGCCGACCCCGGACGGCTGACCCTCGTCGCCTCCAACTTGCCCGATGGTCGGGTTGGCCAAAACTATAACTATGAGCTGCGCGTGATTGGCCGCAGCCGCACGGCTACGGTGTCGTTTTCGGCCCAAGGCCCCCTACCGCCGGGCATTGTGGTCTCGCTCGAGGGCCTCATCGTGGGCATCCCTCAGGAGGTAGGCACTTGGGTCTTCACCGTGACGGCCAGCGAGGGCGCGGGGGCCGGCGTGGCTCAGGACAGCGCGACCTTCCGCATGGTGGTGACTCAGGACGATGGTTTTGAAATCGTTGAGAGCAGCTTGCCCTTCGCGACCGTGGGTCAGGACTACGAGGCGGATGTGGGCACCCGCATGGGCACCGCGCCGCTCACTTGGCGGGTCATGGGCCCGCCGCTGCCACGTGGTCTGATGTTCGAGGTTGTCACGGATAGTGGCGCCGAGCAGAAGCTGCGGTTTCGTGGTGTGGCCGAGGAAGCGGAGACGGTCAGCATCCTCGTGACGGTTCGGGATGGCGCGGGCCGTTACGCCCAGCAGCCGCTCACGATCGAGGTGCGGGAGCCTGAGGTCGTCACGCCTCCGACGGTGGAGGACAGCGGTTGTACCTGCGCTTCGGCGCGCACCAGCCGTGGTGGCTGGGCGGGTTTCGGTCTGCTCGCCTTCGCAGGTTTGCTTGTCGCGCGGCGCCGCCGCTAGTTCGCAGGCCGGGTTGCGGGGCCCAGCGAAGGCCCCGCCGGATTCACCCGGTCACCTCATCCACCGCGTACTGGCTGATAGCTCAGGCGCGCCACAGGCACCGTCGACCAACCATTGGCGCCCATGAGCACGATGTCGTCGCTGGCGTCCCTATCCATGCGAAACGCCCGCACTTGCTTCGCCTCGATGCCCCAGGCGGGGAAGTTCGGCAGGGGGAGCTTGGCGGGAACGAAGCCACCCGGTGTCCCATCCGAGAGCGCCA
>Ga0193954_1001756_pt1 | contig 10795 bp, 9 predicted proteins | sample BB_5_MG_FD_140340 | JGI IMG/M metagenome (GOLD analysis project Ga0193954, IMG submission 140340) | Microbial mat bacterial communities from the Broadkill River, Lewes, Delaware, United States - BB_5_MG | ecosystem: Environmental > Aquatic > Freshwater > River > Microbial mats | place: USA...
AAATGTTAGGTCAATGGAAACATCAGCTGATATTTACAATAAGCAAGGTGGTGTTGAGATTAATGGCAAAAAATATAATATTGATATAGTTCCTTTTGATGATGCTTATGATCCAAAAGTAGCTGTTGCCGGAATGGAAAAAATGGCACAAGAAGGAATAAAATATGTTGTTGGACCAAATGATGATGCTCAAGCAATTGCAGTGAAGCCAATTGCAGAGAGAAATAAAATCGTTTATTTCCCTTATGCATTTGATAAGAGTTTATACGTAAAGCCTGCAAATTATGCAATATTTGGAATGATTGCTTCATACCAATGGGAGCCATCAGTTTACAAATGGTTAAAAGATAACAAAGATGTAAAATCAATTGCATTTTTAGCTGCAAATGCAGCAGATCCATTAAATCAAAGAGATTACGGTATTAAAATTGCTGAAGATCTAGGATTAGAAGTACTTGAAAGTAAAGCAACATATAAAGCAGATACTAGAGACTTCTTTTCTGTTATTACTCCAATTATCAAGAAAAAACCAGATTTAATCATGCTTTCAGGAGTTTCACCTGCAACTGCACCACTTATTATTAAAACAGCTAGACAATTAGGATTTAAAGGTTACATGGCAGCTGGAACAGCACTTGATGCAAGTATCTTAAAAGAAGGTGCAGGGGATGCAGCAAATGGATTTATTTGTCAAGGTGGAGCTGATGCTTCAATACAATCTGAAAAAATGGCTAAATGGGTAGAAACTTACACTGAAAAATTTGGTGAATATAATGATGAATCAAATACAAAAGTATTTGCATTAGAATACATCTTAGCAGTTATGAAATCAAATCCAAAAGCTATCAATGATGCTGATGAATTTTTAAAAACTGTAGATTCTGACTGGTCAGCACCTAACTTATTCTTCAAAGATAAAGATGCAAAATTAAAATTTGTAGGTGAAACTACTTTTGGTCAAAATAGACAATTAGGAGTTCCTTTAACTCCAAAGATTTATAAAGATGGAAAGTTTGAAACACTATTTGTAGGACAAGCAGACTAACTAAAGATACCTTTAAAGGTATCTTTAAATTTAATTAGGAATTTAGATGGAACAAATATTACTAAATGGTTTAATTACAGGGGCTCAATACGCATTAATTGCATTAGGATTGACACTTATATTTTCACTTATGAATATACTTAACTTTGCCCACGGACAAATGTATGTTTTAGGTGCTTTTGTAACTTATTATGTTTATGGAAAATTAGGTATGCCGTTTATTGTAGCTGTTATTGCTTCTGGTTTAACATTAGCACTAATAGGTGCGATATTTGAAAAGTATTTGTTTAATCCAGTTATAAAAAAATCTTTGCGTGAAGAAAGTTCCATGCTTTTGGCAGCTGGGACAGCTTTTTTTCTAGATGCATTGATTTTGATTGTTTTTGGAGAAAAACAAAGAAGTGTACCTGCTCTAGTTGATGGGGTTTTTTTTGGTGAAACTTATGGTTTAGACATAATTATTCCATATAACAGAGTTGTAATTGGAGTTATTGCAGTTATTATGATTACTGCATTTATCTTGTTTATGCAGTATTCCAAACCTGGTCGAGCTATGAGAGCTTTGGCTCAAGATAAAATAGCAGCACAATTAATGGGGGTAAATTTAGATAGATACAGTCTAATAGGCTTTGCAATGGGAGCAATGCTTGCAGGAGTTGCAGGAAGTTTACTTGTAACAATCACAGGAGTAAATTCTGGAATTGGTGGAGGTATTTCTATTCAAGCCTTTACTATGATTATGATTGGTGGAGCTGGAGTTATTTCTGGAGCTATTTTAGGTGGGTTTATTTTAGGTCTTGTAGAAGCATTTGGACTTTATTATTTACCTGGAGATATAACTTACTTAACAATATTTGTATGTTTAATGATTTTCTTAACATTACGTCCACAAGGACTAATGGGAAAACCTTGGGGGTGATTGATGGATAAAAAATTTATTATAAGAGTAATAATTTCACTAATAGTTTTATTAGTGGTTATACCTACAGTTTTAATAGTAACTCAAAGAAATGATTATCTTTATGGAATTACATCAGTTGCAATTTTAGCGATGATTAGTGCAGGGGTTTGGCTTACTTTCTTTATGGGAAGAATTAATATTGGTCAAGGTGCTTATGCTCTAATTGGTGCATACAGTGCTGCTGTTTTAATTACTCAACTAAATTTATCTTTTTGGGTAGCACTGTTTTTAGCAGGTTTTGTTGCAGCACTATTTAGTATCATTATTGGATTACCAATTTTAAGGCTAAAAGGTGTTTATTTTTCTATGATTACTTTAACACTTACAGAAGTTGTAAGATTAATAGCAATCGCATGGACACCAGTAACAAATGGACCAAGGGGAATTACAGATATTCCACTTCCAGGCGAGTTAAGTATTTTTGGATTAACTATTATTCCTGATTTTGCAACTATGCAAAATAGTAAGATAGGGTTTTACTACCTTTCAGTTATTGCGATGATTATTACATTTACAATTTTGTATAGATTAGTAAATTCAAGAATGGGTATTTTATTAAAATCATTACAACAAAATGAAGAACTAGCTTCATCCTTTGGAGTTAATATTTCTTATTTAAGAGTAATATCATATGCAATAGCATCATTCTTTGGTGGTGTTGGTGGAGCAATTTTTATAAACTTAACACAATCAGTTTATCCAACAACATTCCAAGTTGCTGATTCAATAAATTATATGTTATACACATTTTTAGGTGGATTAGCATATGTATTTGGTCCTATTTTAGGTGCATTTGTATTATATTTCTCTTGGGATATTTTATTTATATTTAAAGAGTATCAGTTATTGATTTATTCTGGAATTATGATTTTATTAATGCTATTTTTACCAAATGGATTATTAAGTTTAAGGCTAAAAAAATGACAAAACCAATTTTACAAGTAAATAATTTAACAAAAAAGTTTGGATCACTAATTGCTATAAATAATGTCTCATTTGAAGTATATGAAGGTGAAATTTTATCTGTAATTGGTCCAAATGGTGCTGGTAAATCAACTATGTTTAAATTGATTTCATCTTTTTTAAAGCCAAGTTCTGGAGCTGTATTATTTAATAGAGAGCAAATTTCTGGTTTAAAACCACATATTACAGCAAGAAAAGGTGTTATAAGAACTTTTCAAGAAACAACAGTATTTAAAAATATGACTGTTAGGGATAATATAATTATCGCTCACCAGTTACAAGCTAAGTCTTCACTTTTAGGATTTTTTTTAAATACAAAACTAGCGCAAGTAGATAATGAAAACTTTGGAAAATCAGCAGATGAGATTATTAAATTTTTAGGGTTAAGTGATGTTAGAGATGAAGTAGCTTCAAATCTTCCTCACGGACTTCTTAGAGGTCTTGGTATTGCAAATGCCTTAGCTTGTAAACCAAAGGTTTTATTACTTGATGAGCCATTTGCTGGGATGAATCATGATGAAACTAGAAGATGTATGGAAATGGTAAAACAGATTAAAAAATCTGGAGTTACTGTTTTATTAGTAGAACATGATATGCCTGCAGTTATGGAAATATCTGACAGAATTGTTGTTATAAGTTTTGGTGAAAAGATTGCAGAGGGAAAACCTGCAAAAATTCAAAAAAATCCTAAAGTAATTGAAGCTTATTTAGGTGTTGAAGATGAAAGCATAGGAATATAAAATGGCTTTATTAGAGTGTAAAAATTTAGAAATCAATTATGACCAAGTAAAAGCTGTAAGAAATGTAAATATAAGTTTGGAAGAGGGTGAAACCATTACCTTAATTGGTGCAAATGGTGCAGGAAAATCTTCTATTTTAAAAGCAATTACTGGACTTAAAAAACCAACAAGTGGTGAAGTGACTTTCAATGGTGAAATATTAAATGGAATGGAACCTTCTAAAATAGTTGAAAAAGGTATTGCTATGACACCTGAAGGTAGAAGAGTTTTCCCTTATATGACTGTAAAAGACAATCTTTTAATGGGTGCTTTTACTAGAAGTGATAAAGATGGAATTGCTGAAGATTTAGAAAAAGTCTTACAAAAGTTTCCAAGATTAAAAGAGAGATTCAATCAACAAGCAAGTACCATGAGTGGTGGTGAGCAACAAATGATGGTAATAGGTCGAGCACTTATGTCTAGACCGAAAGTTTTACTTATGGATGAACCAAGTCTTGGAATTGCTCCAAAATTAGTTCAAGATATTGCTAGATCAATTGTTCAAATTAACAAAGAAGATAAAGTATCAGTTATCTTAGTTGAACAAAACTCAAGAATGGCACTAAAAATTTCTCAAAGAGCATATGCAATGCAACTAGGGAAAGTTTTATTAAGTGGTAATTCAAAAGACTTACTACACGATGAAAGAATTATTGAATTATATCTAGGAGGAAGCCACTAATGAAATTAGCAATTATAAATCCAAACTCAACTGAATCAATGACTTTAAAATGTAAAGAAGTTGCAATGAAGTTTAAAAATAGTGACACTGAAATTTGGGCTTCAAATCCAACTGATAGTCCTAAGAGTATTGAAGGGCACTATGATGAGGTTAGAAGTTTACCTGGACTAATGGATGAGATTTTAAAAGCAAAACAGTGGGGAGCAGATGCTTATGTTATAGCTTGTTTTGATGACCCAGGAATTGCAGCTGCTAGAGAGCTAGTTGATGGTCCCGTAATTGGTATTTGTGAAGCTGCTATGCATATGACCTCAATTATCTCAAGTAGCTTTTCAGTTGTTACGACATTAAATAGATCTGTTCCAATTATAGAAGAGTTAGTCCATAAATATGGGAAAGAAAGAGTTTGCAGAAAAGTTAGAGCTGCAGATATTCCTGTTTTATCCCTTGAAGATGGAGCTTGTAATGCAATGGAAAAAATAGAGAGTGAGATTTTAAAAGCAGTTGAAGAAGATAACTGTGAAGCGATTATTTTAGGATGTGCAGGAATGGCTGATTTGACAATTAAATTATCTCAAAAATGTAATATTCCAGTTGTTGATGGGGTTTTATGTGCCATAAAAATGGCTGAAGCTATGGTTGGGGCTAAACTAATGACAAGTAAGATTAATACTTATTCTTACCCAATACTAAAATAAGTTAAGTATTCAGTGTTAGTTTAAAACACTTATTGTAGACAATTTGCTATAATAAGATTAATCAATAAATTAAGGTGTTTAAATAATGAATTCAAATGATGTGTTTACTCTTGAAGATAATATTGTAAATTTTATATTTGATGCAATCTTCACAAAAAATCTTCAACCAGGAACTAAACTTTCTGAAAGTGTTTTAGCAAAAGAATTAAATACTAGTAGAGATGTAGTTAGAAAAGCTTTTAGCAAACTTCAAACTATGGGAATTTTAAGTTATAAGAAAAATCAAGGATTTCATGTTGTATGGATTAGTGAAGAAAATGCAAAAGATATTTTTGAAGCTAGAAAGATAATTGAAGCAGGAGTTGTTGAAATTGTTACAAAAAGACATGCAAAAGAAAACTTAGATTTGTCAGCTCTTTTAGACGATATTGAAACAGAAGAGTATTTAAAATTATCACATAGGAATGGTGAGTATGTTAAATCATCATGTGATTTTCATTTAAATTTAGCGTCTTTAAGTCAAAATGAGTTCTTAATCAACTCTTTAAAGCCTTTAATTCCATTAAGTATTCTTGCAGCATTAATCTATGAAGATGAAAATACTGAGTTTTCTTCATATGATGAACACAGAGTTTTAGTTGAAACAATTAAAAGTAACAATGTAACTAATGCAAAAAATGTTATGTCAGAACATCTAGACCACTGTTTTGAAGTTCTAGATTTTGATTTAGAAAGTGCTAATAAAAAAAATAAATTCTTTTTTGCTAACTAAGTAAACAGCAGTTTACTTAGTTCTCTCCTCTTTCTTTCCCCCTTTTATTTATTCTTAAAATTTCAAATATTATCTTAATAACTAAAAATAAAACAATTGTATAAAAAATAAACAAAAATTGTAGACAATGATTGTAGACAATCTGCTAGAATACTCTTATATATAATTTTAGAAAGCTTTTTGCTTTTTATATGAGAGAAAAATATGATTAATGAAAATTATCCAAGAGATTTAATAGGTTATTCAAATGAACCAATAAATCCGAAATGGCCAAATGGTGCCAAAGTTGCTTTACAGTTTGTTTTAAACTATGAAGAGGGTGCTGAAAACTGTATTTTACATGGTGATGAAGCTAGTGAAGTCTTTTTATCAGAAATGAACAATCCTCAATCTTTTTATAATCAAAGACACAAATCAATGGAATCACTTTATGAATATGGTTCAAGAGTTGGTGTTTGGAGATTATTAGAACTATTTAAAAATTTTGATATTCCTGTAACTATATTTGCTGTTGCAATGGCAGTTGCTAGAAATCCAAAACTTGCTGAATATTTAGCAAAAAATGATTATGACATTTGCTCTCATGGATATAGATGGATTAATTATCAAACAATTGAAGAATCTATAGAGCGAGACCATTTATATAAAAGTATAGAAATCTTAAAAGATATTATGGGCTCTAGACCCCTTGGTTGGTATACAGGGCGTGATAGTGAAAATACTAGAAAATTAGTAGTTGAAGAGGGTGGTTTCTTATATGATAGTGATGCTTATAATGATGACTTGCCATACTTCACTAGCGAAATTACAACAAAAAAACACCTTGTAATCCCATACTCAATGGATACAAATGACATGAGATTTGTATTTGGTGGTTTTAATCATAGTGATGAATTTTTTAACTATTTAAAAGATAGTTTTGACTGCCTTTATGAGGAGGGAATTAATGGAAACCCAAAAATGATGAATATAGGAATGCACTGTAGAATTTTAGGTCGTCCTGGAAGATTTCAAGCAATAAAAAGATTTTTAGAATACGTAAAACAATTTGATGATGTATGGTTTTGTAAAAGAATAGATGTTGCTAATCACTGGCATAAAAATTTTAATATATAAGGATATTAATGACAACAAATAATGAATTAAACAATTTAATAAATGTAGCAAGTATTGACCTTGGTTCAAATGTAATTTATACAACTGATGAGTTTTTTGCTGCTGCTAATAGAATGTTAGCTGAAACTGAAGCTGTTTTCAAAGATGAGTTTGATGACAATGGACACTGGATGGATGGTTGGGAGACTAGACGAAAAAGAGTTGAAGGAAATGACCACTGTATTATTAAATTAGGTAGTTTATCCACTATTGAAAAATTCTTAGTAGATACTTCTCATTTTAAAGGAAATTATCCTTTAGCAGTTTCTATAAAAGGATCTACTGCAAAAGATATTAGGGATGAAGATTTTATTAAAAAGTATAAAGATTATGAGTGGGTTGACTTATTAGAACAAAGTAATTTAAAAGGTGATACAAAACACTATTTTGATTGTAAATCACAAAGTGAATTAACTCACTTAAGAGTAGATATTTTCCCTGATGGAGGAATCGCTAGATTTAAAGCTTTTGGATCTTTATGTTTTGATGAAAAACTATATGAGCAAGATAATATTAATGTAACTTCAATGACAAATGGTGCAAGAGCAGTATATACAAATAATGAGTTTTTTGGGCCATTAAAAAATATTCTAAAAGATAAAGAAGCCATAAATATGGGTGATGGTTGGGAAACTAGAAGAAGAAGAGAACCTGGATATGATTGGGGAATTATTGAGTTAGCACAACCTGCAATTATTGATAATATTATGATTGACACAAAGTACTTTAAAGGTAATTATGCTGATTCATTCTCAATTAATGCAGCATATTTAGAAGAAACAACTGATAGTGCAGTAGTAACTCAAAGTATGTTTTGGGATGAGTTAGTTCCTAAACAAAAACTACAAATGGATTCAAAACACTATTTTGACAATAGTGTGATTTTACATAAAAAACCTATTACTCATATTAGATTAAATATATTCCCTGATGGAGGAATTTCAAGACTAAAAATGTTTGGTAAATTTGTAAAAACAAGTGAAATTGAGAAATAAAATGAGTTTAGTTTTAAAACCTGAAATATTAGATGCAAAAACATTTAGTGTTTTTGGAAAAGTAATAAGTGTTGAAGATACACCCTCAATACTTATAAATGATGGTTATGCTCAAAAGCATTATAACCTTTGTGATATGGATGCAAATGAAAAGAATGGAGTTTCAACTTTACATATTTATATTGCAAAAAAAAGAGAGTTTCCTTTGAGTATTCATATGTTAGAGAAACATCCATATTTTTCTCAAACATTTATGCCTAGAAGCAATAAACCTTTTTTAGTAGTAGTTGCTTTAGGTGATGAAAAACCAGATTTAAATACTTTAAAGGTTTTTAAAACAAATGGAAATCAAGGTGTTTTTTACAAAAGAGGTATTTGGCATTTTCCTTTAATTTCAATTGAAGATAATGAACAATTCATTGTAATTGATAGAAATGATTTAGGAAAAAGTGAAAACAAACTTGAAGATTGTATTGAAATAAATATTGATACAAAAATAGAAGTATTGGATAAATAATATGAAGTTTTTAAAAATTAAAAGTCCACCATGAAGATGACTTTTAAGCTCTCGCAAAAAAGTCATACGGGCAATGTGATTATAAAATATACAACGTAAAAAGTTGTTTAAAGAGAGCCAGTTATTTAAGAAAGTTTTTGAATATATTTTTTTAATTAAAAGAGGAAATAACAATGGTTGAAAATATTAATAATGACTCTTTATCACCAACTAAAGAGAGTGAAAAGAAGTGGAAGTGGTTTGAAGTATCAAATATTTGGGCAAATGACATTCAAAGTCTATTTGGATATACGTTGGTTTCATCATTATTTATAAGTTATGGAGTTACAGGTTGGACAGCATTTACTGCACTTATTGTTGCAGGATTGATTGTAACTTTTTTAGTAAATGTTTCTGGAAAAGCAGGTGTTGATTATGGTATTCCTTATCCAGTTCTAGCAAGATCTAGTATGGGAATAAATGGAGCAAAATTATCAGGAATAATTAGAGCAATAGTTGCAGTTTTTTGGTTTGGGGTACAAACATATTTTGCATCAACTGCATTACATCTATTAATTACAGCGTTAACAGGAATTGAATCTCAAGCTAAATTTTTAGGAATTGATGGAATTGGTTGGTTTTCATTCTTTGTAGTTTGGGCTTTACAAATGGTAATCTTCTCAAAAGGAATGAATTGGGTTTCTAAGTTTTTAAACTTTGCTGCACCTTTTGTATATATTATTATGATTGGCTTATTATTAGTTCTATGGAACAAATCAGGTGGAGAGTTATTTAGTGTTGCTAATAATATCTTCTCAAATGAAGAGACTAGTTTTGCTACAGAAGTAAATGGATTCTTTGCAATTGTTGGAACTATGATTGCTTATTTTGCAGCTGTTATGATTAACTATAGTGACTTTTCGAGATATGCAAAAGATAATAAATCAATGGTTGTTGGTAACCTAGTTGGTCTTCCAGTTAATATGGTAATTTTCTCTGCACTTGCACTTTTAATAACAGCTGGTTCTGTTGTTGTATTTGGAGAAAAACTTACAAATCCAATGGATATTGTGCAAAAAGCAGATAGTACAATTTTAAGTTTAGTAGCAGCTATTACATTTTTTACTGCAACGGTTGGTATTAATTTAGTTGCTAACTTTATTCCTGCTGTAAATGGTATTACAAATTTAGCACCAAATAAGCTTTCATTTAAAAAATCAGGTTTTGTAACTTCTGCATTTGCTTTAGTTATTGGAGGATTTTGGGTTAGTTTTATTAGTGAAGTAGGTATTAGTCCAATTGTAAACACTTTAGGAGCAACTTTAGCACCATTATATGGAATATTAGTGATTGATTATTACTTTGTTAAAAAACAAGATTTAGATGTAAAAGCTTTATATGATGAGAGTGAAAATAGTAAATATTTCTATACAAATGGATGGAATATGAATACCGTAATTGCATTTGCAATTGGAGCAATATTTTCAATTTGTACAGTTTGGGTTGACTCTTTAAGTTCTCTAAGTGGGTATGGATGGATGATTGGTGCAGTTTTAGGTGGACTAGTTTATTTTATACTAGCAAAGAATGAAGCAAATATACAATTAGCTTATAATTAAAGGAGAAAAATGAACAATAAAATTTTAGTAAATAGTTTACAAGTTGACAAGTCATTATTAGACTTAATAAATAAAGAACTTTTACCTGCAACTACTTTGGATAAAGATAAATTTTGGAGTAATTTTGAAGACATTATAAATGACTTCACTCCAAAAAACAAAGAGTTATTAAGTATTAGAGATGAATTACAATCTAAAATTGATTCTTGGCATAAAGAAAATGAGTTTGATGAAACAACTTTTGAAGATTATAAAAAATATCTAAAAGAGATTGGTTATTTATGTGAAGAGATTGAATATTTTAAAGTTGATACAAAAAATGTTGATGAAGAGATAAAACTTCAAGCAGGTCCTCAGTTAGTTGTTCCTGTTAAAAATGCTAGATTTGCATTAAATGCTGCAAATGCTAGATGGGGAAGTTTATATGATGCTTTATATGGAACTGATGTAATTTCAAAAGAGGGTGAATTAGCACCAGCAAATGAATATAATACAAAAAGAGGAGAAGCTGTTGTATCTTATGCTAAAAAGCATTTAGATATAGTTGCTTCTTTAACAGTTGGTTATCATAAAGATGCAGTTGAGTATAAAATTGTTAATAATAAATTACAAGTAAAATTAGATGATGGT
>Ga0193954_1001757_pt1 | contig 10792 bp, 9 predicted proteins | sample BB_5_MG_FD_140340 | JGI IMG/M metagenome (GOLD analysis project Ga0193954, IMG submission 140340) | Microbial mat bacterial communities from the Broadkill River, Lewes, Delaware, United States - BB_5_MG | ecosystem: Environmental > Aquatic > Freshwater > River > Microbial mats | place: USA...
ACCTGATTTTCAAAACAAACATCACTACAAACCATACAGTGGTCACAGTTGTCATTCCACTCAATTCTAAGTGCAGATACTTTACCTATATAACCATAAGTTGTCCCTATTGGACATATATAAGTACACCAAGCACGACGAGAGTAAAAGACTTCTATTGCAAAAACAACAACTACCCAAAAAAATGCTAGTGACCAACCATAAACTATCATTCTACTTAATATTCCAACTACATTAAAAGTCTCAAATACTAGGTATCCACTTGTAAAAGAGAGAATTAAAAACATAGCCCAAAAGATATGTCTAACTCTATGGTCAAACTTTCTTTCTTTAATGATTTTTTTACTAACTAAGGTATTGTGCCATTTTTCACCTATTTCACTAAGTATTCCATAAGGACATACCCATGCACAGTAGCTTCTACCACCGACTAAAAGATATACGATGACAATAGTTGTAATCCCTATAATTACATTTATAGGCAACTCGTGAGTAGCCAAAAATAGTTGCATAGTAGTGAAAAGGTCTATCATATGAAAACCCAAAAATCTTGAACCACTCAGTGTTCCCTCTAGCATCTGTAAGTCAATAAAAAATGACAAGAAGAAAAAGAGATGAATAACAAAAACTAATATCCATCTCTTCATTCTATAGCTAAAAATTCTTTTGCCATCTTTTGTAGTATCAAAAAATGTAGAAAAGAAAGTTGATTTCTTAATGGTTTCTCTATTGTTATACTTATCCATTTAAATACTCCGTTTATTTAACTATTTTTACTTAGCTTCTTGTTGTTCTTTTGCTCTTTGCGGGAACTCTCCAATTTCTTTTGCAAATCTTCTTAGGTCTTCATCTTCTAAGTGCATTAACAAACCTTTCATAACCATGTTTTCTTTTCTACCTGCTTTGAAGTCAGTTAAGTCTTTATATATTTTTTCTTCACTTTGTCCAAAGATTTTAGGTCCCATCATAGGTTTACCATTTTGAAAACCTGAACCATTAACACCGTGGCAAGACGAACACTTACTTTTGTACTCATTGCTTACTTTAAATGCTCCTGCATTACCAGCTTTGTCTCTTAGAGCACTAAGTGCTTCATCTTCTTTTTCTCTATCTGATTTTTCTTTAACTTGCGATATTGCTTTTTTGCTATCTGAATCTGCAAAGCTACCAATACCTTTTGCTTGATGTCCACCATGATAAACTGCATCATCCATCGCTGTAAAAATCATTAAACCAATTATTAAAAGTGTTAGAGCACCTACTATTATATTTTTCACTATTTGTTCCTCATTTCTTTTATTTCTTTATTAAACTCATATATTTCTTGAGCTAGTTTCTTAATCTCTTTATCATCCATCATATTTACAAGGTCATTCATAAGAACATTTGACTCTTTGCCAGTTTTATAAGCAGCAATTTTATTGTAGATATATTCTGTATCTTTGCCTAAAAGTGATGGTCCAATTATTCCGTTAGCGTAGTCGTTATGACATGCTGAACATTTAACTATGAACTCTTTAGATAGTTTTTTAACAAGCATTGAGACTTTTACTTTTTCGTACGGACTTCTAACATTCATATTTGCTTCTATGCTTGTTCTAGGTTTTGTACGAACAGATGCATCCTCATTTGCTGGTCTTGAGTTCTCATCATAAGCACTCTTGACATTGTAATCATAATAGTAAGATTTACTTTGTGATTTGTCATTTTCTTTAGCTTCAACTTTAATAGCATGAGCATCTTTGTTTTGTACAACTTCAATTTTAGAGGCTTGAGGAGCTGTTTTTGTAGAAGTAGAATTCTCTTCTTTAGTGTCGCTACTACAACCTGTTGCACCTACAATAAGTAGTGCTGCTAAGCTATACGATAAAGCTTTTATTTTTAAATTTTTCATGCTAATCTCCTAATTTTTACTTGCGTAATATTCTTCGTAAGTTACCCTTGGTTTAACTACGATAGATGGTATTGATGTAGGACAAACTTCTTGACAAACACCACAACCGATACAGCCATCATAAATTTCAGGACGTTTTCCACCATTTTTATCTGGTACCATAGCTATAGCACTAAGAGGGTTGGGAATAGGACACATATCTGCACAAAGTGTACATTGTTCACCTTCAAACTTTGAAAACTTATCAAAAAGTTCTACTTCAAGACCATGCAAGTTTGTAACAGAGTCATGAAACTTACTCATTTCATCTGTATATCCAGCAGGAACAGGAACATTTTTCATAGCTATACAAGTGTCAGGATGTTCTAATACCGCTATACCCATGTGAATGTCTTCTGGTTTTTCACAATGATGATCTAATGCACCACTTGGACATGCTAAAACACAAGGTACAGCACTACAAGCATAACAGCCTCTCTCGTTTGCATCTATATATGGTGTTCCTACCCCATGACCATGAGCCATGTCTGCTAGTTTTATAGAGTGATATGGACAAACTTGAAGGCATTGTCCACACTTGATACATAGAGCTAAAAATTTCTTTTCATCTACTGCCCCTGGAGGTCTTAGTCTATTTTCTGCTCTTAGAGTGTATGGACTAAAAATCATCCCTCCACCAAGAGCAAGACCTAATATTCCAAGCGTGGAATATTTAACAAATTCTCTTCTATCTGTTTGTACTTTTGCCATGTCTATCCTTTAATCCTGACTTTAGGTTTTTCATCTTCAAGTAAAAATAGTGGTTTTGTAAATGGTGCTAACTTCGCTAAAAAGTTTAACAAAGAAATAACTGGCGAACCATAAAAAAACTTAACATTTGGATTGTATATCCACATTTGATCTGCATATTGGTAAACTCTATGCGGAGTATCTCCTACATTGTCTCCATCTCTGTCAAAACCAACATAATTATCCCAATAGTTTCCTAAAATCTCATTTTCATTAGTCTTACTTCCTCTGCTATCATTAACAACGTCTTCTATATTTCCCATAATAGCGTTATCTTTGATAATATTGTTTTCACTAAGTGAGTGAAAGTGTATAGCTTCAGAATTATATAAAATTTTATTGTTTATTATCCAGTTATTAGTGTCTGGCTCAAATGGAGACCTATCAACGTAAAAACCTTGAGCACAGTAGATAACAGTATTACCATCTAAAGTGAAGTTTGAAACATCCTTTAGTCCAATACCCATTCCTGTAGCTCCTAAAGAACTTTGAACAACATTTCCTATAGCAATTGTGTCTTTAGAGTACATGAAAAATATACCAACACTGTTGAACTTATAAGTATTGTTCTTAACTAGGTTTTTGCCTGCATACATAAAATGAAGAGAATATCTACAATACTCTCCATAATTTTCTACGATCTCATTTCCATGTGAATACCAAACAACCATGTCTCTTGATTTAATAAGAGAGTTCTTTTTGATGATATTGTCATTGGAATACCAAAGTCTTAAACCATCTCCTCGAAGTCCTAGTTCTATATCTTTTGAAGTAATTGTGTTGTTAGATACGATAGAGTTACTAACCATTTGCATATCTATACCAAATAGACAGTCATCTATAATACAGTTACTAATCTCACAATGCTTACCTTCAAGCATTGTTATACCAGAGTCTATTCTATCGTGTCTGTTTCCACTATTGACAATCTTTAGGTTTTTGAGAGTTACATAAGAACTTTTTACTTCTATTACAGTTCCAGAACCTTCACCATCTATTATTACACCATCTTCTTTTGCTACAATAGTAATAGGTTTGGTAATTTTAATACTTCCCTTGTAAACACCAGCTGGTAGTTTTAATATAGAACCAACAGGTGCATTGTCTATTGCATCTTGCAATATATTAGCAGCACTTAGTTGGCTATAAAACAAAAGAGAAAATATAAAGATAATTCTAAACATGTAAAACCTTAGCTCTTAAATTATGACTGCATCTCTTTTAATGCTTTTTGTTTTGCAAAAAATGCAAGTAAACTCAACAGACCAATAGCAACTATCATGTAAAAACCTATAGTTGGATATGAATGAGTAATAAATTGTGCAATTTTACCATCTCCAAATACTGTAGGCATAAAAGGTTTTATCTTAAATGCTCCCCAATCGTGAAGATTGTGTCCAAACCAGTATAGCCAATAAGAGTAGTCAGCTATAAACAAAATAGGTAAAGACGCTGGAATAAGCATTAAATAATTTAATATCTTATTGTTGTATGCAATGAAATAAATTATACCAAGAGATAGTAACAAAAGAGCATATATTCCAATTTCTCTTTCAAATACACCACCTACCCACATAGGGTCCATTCCAACATAGTGGTTAATAGTATTCATTTCATGTACTTCACCACTATATCCATCAAAGTGGAAAAATACTGGGATGCCCTCTGGAAATGCTTCTTTTGGATAGTTTGGAGCTTCAAGAGAAACGGCCCATATAGGCAAAGAAGCAACACCTATTTCTGAAGATGTATTTATCATCTCTTTTAGATTGTTATGAGCTTCTTTAGGAGTTGTAACACTCTTGTATCTGCCTTTGTTGTAAAAGTTCCATACTTTTGCACTAAAAGATGATACTTCATCTCCTTTTTGATTGTCAATCTGTGTTAAAACGCCATTAAAAGCAATCATCGGAAATGTAAACGAGAAAGTTAAAATGAGTAAAGCTAAAAGAGCAAAAATTCTTGCTTTTTTTATACTTGAATGCATATTTGTGTCCTTATGAATAATCCTAAATTTATTTTAAATCTACAACTATTTTAAAATAATTATAGATAAAAAATAATTTCGCAATTATTACAGTAATTAATAAAAAGATTATATCTAAAAAATCTTATTTTAAAACTAGATACATATCAATAAAATAACTAAATATAAACTTTATTATATTTAAAAACTATAATAAAAGTGTAAAATTATATTCATTTTATTGATACAAGTCAAGTTAATTTAACAAAAAAAAGGATATAGGCTTTTTTTACTAAAAACTGACAATATTCAGCTAAAATAGGTGGTTTGAATGTGTTTTTTTGATGAGTAATATGTGAGGTTTAAGGCAAAATAGAAGAGATTGATCTCTTCTATTTTAGATGGAGATAAAGCTTAATCTATACTCTAGAATAAGTTAGCATTCTCGTCAACCCATTTAAGGTATTCGATAATGTCTTTAGTCTCTTCTTTACTCATATGTTGGTTAGGCATTTTAAGATTAAAGTAATCAATCATGCTTTTAACATACGGATCGTCATACATTTTTTCTGGATTTAAAATGAAGTCACTAACCCATTTCTCACCATTTTTACCGTGTCTTTGTAATGCACCTGTAAGGTCTGGACCTGAAGATACTTTACCGATAACGTGACATCCACCACAACCACCTTCACCAAACGCTTTTTCACCTCTTTGAGCTGAAGTAGATTGTTTAGTAGCGATTTTTCTAACTAGTGAATCTTTTGCTCTGATTCCAACGTCAGCAGTTTTTACCATTAGTTGCCAAATCATATTTTCAAAAAGGATAGCTTTTTCAATATCACCTTTTTTGTAAGCAGCGTCAGCTTTCTTTTTCTGCTCTGGAATTTGGTTGTATTGGTCAAATGCATCTGTTACAAGATCAGCTACAACTTTATGTTTGTCGAACTTGTTGTCTTTTAAGAACTTAACAACTGATTGAATAACAGCATCTGTAGCATCATTTACTGCAACAGTTTTTTTGTATTCAGCAATAAGCTCATCTTTTGACATAGTTTTCATTTTTAGTTTTTGAGCCGAAGTATATTTTTTGTTCGGATCTTTAACCATTAAGTAACCCATCATCTCTAAGTGAAGTGCAGAACAGAACTCTGTACAATAGTAAGGGAATACACCTTCTATATCAGCAGTAAACTTAATACTTCCAGTTTCACCTGGCTCTAGTGAGATGTGTGTATCGTAGTGGTCAACTGTAAAACCGTGAGTCTCATCTTGAGCTCTCTCTAAGTTTGTAATGTACATAGTAACTTCGTCACCTTTGTTAACCGTGATTCTCTCAGGGTTAATATGTGAACGAACAACAGTAGCATAAACAGTTACTTTATTACCTTTTCTCTCAATTCTTTCTTGACCAGCTAAAGTTTTACCAATATGTTGCTTACCAGTTCTTGAGTTAGTACCCATTTTGTATCTAACATGAGGGTGAAGTTTTTCAACACGAATAGCAACTGCTTGGTGAGGTTCACCTAAAGGTAGTGGCATATCATATAAAAGATCCATAGTTTTACCACTAATATCAATTAGTTGGTGATTTTGTGGATGAAGAGGACCAACATTTTGGAATCTATCGATTGCAAGTTTGTTAAGAGAGATAATATACTTACCTTGAGGGTCAGCAGATTTTCCTTCCATACCACAAAGGTGTCCAACATTATAGTGAACATTCTCTTTGTCTAAAACTTTAAGAGTTTTATAGTTCCACTTAACAATTTGTGAATCAACATATAATGAAGTATAGATTTCTCCATCTACATTAGAGTATTGGTTATGTAATGGCCCAAGACCTAGTTCAGCTTGACCATGTAATGATTCTTTCATATCTAAGATAGGGATACCATACGGATCTTTACCAATATACTTTTTGTTCTTGATAAGTTTTTGAATCTTGCTCCATTTGTAAACAGAAGCATGAGTATCTAGCTTACCACAAACTGTGATGTATTCACCATCTGGAGAAACATCAACACCGTGAGGTGATTTTGGTTCAGGAATTAAAAATAATGCATCGTTTTTTACTGCAACATCCATAGGAACTATTCTATGACCATTTACAACTTTTACGTTTTTCTTATTTTTTGCAAGTTTTGCAAGTTTTTTCCAGTTATATACATGTAAAAAGTCAGTATCGTTTCTTGACATACCAGCTTCATTTGGTGGCATACCAACTTCGATTCCACCTGTGTACATTTCTGTATTAAATGAGTTTGTGAAACCCCAACCATGAGAAACACCTTTACCAGCATCACTTAAATCTTGCATATATGGAGGCATTTCAATAGTGAAAGAGTCTTTCTCTTTAATACGACCAATTTTAGTATCGAATTTCCACATAGTCACACCACCACGGTAAGTCTCTTTGTACTCTTCAATTGGGTGATAGTTATTATCAAATGGAGCAGCGTATTGTGCAGCTTCTATGATATACTCTGAATTTTGTGTAAAAAATGCCCCACCGTGAGCAGATTTAAAAACAGGGTTTACAACGATTTGTTGAGTTTCAAAGTCACCTAAGTTAATGATAGCAATACGAGGATTTGCTTTATCATTGATCGCTAAGTACTTACCATCATATTTACCATCTTTTTCAGATAGTGCAGGGTGGTGAGTATCTCCCCAGTTTATTTCTCTTCCACGAATGTTACCTTGTCTTAGAACCTTTTTTGATTCCTCGTCAAATCCGTAACCTTGCCATGGCTCAGGTGTAAATACACCGATGTACTTCAAAATTTTCATTGAAGGAACACCATAAACTAGTACTTGTCCAGCTTGTCCAGCCGAGCTAAATACTAAAAATTCATCTCTAGCACCAGATGGTAAATATGTCTTTGCAGCACGAATAACATCTTGCTCTGTTAAGCCTCTTTTCTTCATTACTTCTTGTAGTTCACCACTACTAGCAGCAGTCGCAACTGTTGCAGCTAGAGTAGTACCTAAAAGAACCGAAGTAAGCTTGTTTATATGCTTAGTCATTTTCTTCTCCTTAATATTCCTTTGAATATATGAATATACTCAAATGATTTAAAATATTATAATATTTAGGAGGTTTATAATTTGACTAAGGTCAAATTATAATAGTAATTTTAAAATTTAGTTTTCTTTAATATTTTTACTTAAAACTAGATTATCTAAATCTGATTTTAAATTTTGCAGCTTGATAGTAGAAGACGTTAATTCTTCAAGAGATTGGATTATAGCATCTTCTTTTTTTGTTAGTTCTTTGTCTATTGTTTCGCTCTCTTGCATAACACTAAGTAGTTCTAATAGGTTTTCTATATTATTTTCTACATGTTCTAAAGAGCTGTAAGAGTGTTTTATAGATTCACTAGAATACTCTATAGAACTGTTTATTTTTTCAACAAGAAAGTTAAAGTTATTACTTGCTTGAAGTAGTTCAGAGCTATTATTTACTATATGTATAGGCTCCAATTCTTTAATACTTGAATTAGTTATAATTTTTTTAGAAGTGTTAATGAACTTTTGAATGAATGCTATAACATCTTTTAATTGTGTAAAGAGATAGATAAGAAGCAAGACTAAGAGAGCATACATAATATACTGAAGGTATATGTAATTATTTAGTTGCTTTTTGAAATGTTTATTATGCATTTCAATTAGTATATTGAACTCCATAACAAGTTGAATGTTTGTGTTGTATATATCTTTTACAACTTTTTCAAGAAGTATATTTGAATATGGAGATGTTTCTTTTCTTTTGTCTCTAAAATTTTGCACATAAAGATAGAACTTATTCCACAGAAGTACTATCTCATCACTTTTTCTTTTTATCTGATATGAGCCTATTGGCATTAATATTTGATTTGTATTTTGTGTATTTGATATAAACTCTTTTATGGAGTCATCAAGTTTTTGAGTAGATGCTTCAGAATCTTTATAAATATAAAAAATATTTTTTGAGATTTCCTGTGTAAATGCTTTTTGTATATTGATAGCATCTAGGAGTCTATTATTTGTGTCGTTTTTATCAGATACATAGTTAGAGAGAAAAGCTAAGGCTATGGATAAAATAAAAATAAATATACCAACTACTTTAATTTTAGTCATTTCCTATCTCCCGAAGTGATATTGTATCTAATATAGTAACTTTTCCTTGTACAATATCTATGATTTTATTTCGTTTTAGTCTATTTAGTACACGAGAAAGAGTCGCTGGTTGAATATGTAATATTAAAGATATATCGTGTCTTTTGAGTTTGTTAAACATATCTATATCTGCATCTAACATTTGAGCAACCTTTTGGACTGAATCGTAAAGAAATTCTCTGTTTATAAGAGATTCTATTTTTTGAGACCTAATACTAATTTCATTAATAAGTTCCAAGCAGATTGAGTTATTTTGCAAAAAATATTTTTTAAATTGTTGGTAGTCTATACTAAGAATTTCAGAATCTTCTACTAATGCAACATTTGAAAAAGATATTAGAGTTTCATCTTTTATATTTTTTATTTCTGAGATTAAAGAGTTTTCATATATATAGTATAGAAATATTTCATTGGAGTGCTTATCGATTTTATAAGTTTTAACTAAACCGTTAATTAAAAATAGCAAACTATTACTATTTTCTTTTTCGTAAAAGAGAACATAACCACTCTTATATGAGTGAAGTGTTGAGATAGAAGACAAAAGTTCTATCTCTTTGTTATTTAGAGATTTAAAAAAATCTAAAGACTCTATCTTATTTTTGATTGACAAAAGAAAACCTAGTCGGCTTTAAAGTCACAATCTTTAAGAGAGATGTCAAATTGAAAAAGATGCTTTTTGCTTTTTTGACTGATATATACATAAGATATATCAATACCAGCTTTAAGAAATTTTTGTGAAGACTGGCATACACCTGCTGTTACCGCTTCTTTCATTCTCGATTTGTCTTCTTTTTTTACAGCCTCATCACTTTTTGCACCAGTATTTATCTCAAATGTGTAAACAATAGTAGTTTCTTTATTTTTTATAGATGTAAAAGTCGTAAACTTGTCTATGGTTTGAGGTAGAGTTTTTGAGATTTCCATCGCCACAAGCTTTGCTATCTCTTTGTTTTGAATTTTCATCTGCTCCTCAGGAAGAACACCAGTTCTAGTAGGAATATCAGCGGCAATCACTGCTATAGATATAGATAGTAAAATTAAAAATATTTTGTTCATGTTTAAGCTCTTTTTTTTAAATATTGTACACAAGTAATATAAGTGTAGATTTGATGTTAGTCAAATAGAAAGCCTAAAAGGCTTCTAAATGTTTATTTAATCTTGTTGTTGTCTCATAAATGATGGAATATCTAAATAATTCTCATCATATTCACCACCAACAACTAGCTTTGGTCTAAGAATCGCCTTTTTAGCAGGAGCGTCATTTACAAAATCTTCGTTATTTGTTCCTGTATTTATCTCTTTTTCAAAACCAGTAGCAACTATGGTGATTTTAATATAGTTAGGTTCTATAGTTGCATCTGTAGATGTACCAAAAATAACTTCTGCATCTTCATGAGCACTCTCATGTACAACATTCATAGCATCTGAGATTTCCATTAGTGGAAACTCTGGATGCATCTTGAAGTGAACTAAAACTCCCATAGCACCATTTATAGTCATATTATCAAGTAGAGGAGACTCAATAGCGGCTTTTATGGCTTCATAAGCTGCATTTTCACCCTCATGTTCACCAACACCCATAAGTGCCATACCTTTATGACTCATAACAGTTTGCAAGTCAGCAAAGTCAAGGTTGATGTCATTTTCTCCACTTGATAAAATAACACCAGATGTTCCGCTTACAGCTTGAGCAAGTACGCTATCTACTATTTTAAAACTCTCTTTTAGACCAAGTCTTCTGTCTATTATAGAGAGAAGTTTGTCATTTGGAATAACAACTATAGAATCACTCTCTTTTTTTAACTCTTCAAGTCCAGCTTCTGCAAGTTTTAGACGTTTTTTTCCCTCAAAAGCAAAAGGTTTTGTAACTATAGAGATAGTCAAGGCTCCAACTTCTTTTGCTATTTGGGCAACAACAGGAGCTGCACCAGTACCAGTTCCACCACCAAGACCAGCAGAGATAAATACTATGTCAGCACCAT
>Ga0193954_1001758_pt1 | contig 10788 bp, 7 predicted proteins | sample BB_5_MG_FD_140340 | JGI IMG/M metagenome (GOLD analysis project Ga0193954, IMG submission 140340) | Microbial mat bacterial communities from the Broadkill River, Lewes, Delaware, United States - BB_5_MG | ecosystem: Environmental > Aquatic > Freshwater > River > Microbial mats | place: USA...
CCTCTGCGTGCCCGTGATAGCTCGCGAGCATCAACAACGAATCACCCTTTTCGTTACAGACGTTGACCGGGACTCCGGCATCCAAGAGCGCTGCCAACGCTGCCCACTTGCCCTCCCGCGCGTGAGCGAAGGCCTCCCGGACCAGGGTTAGAGCCCGCTCTTCAATGTGTTGTTGGCTCTGCATCATGATTGGGCCTCCTTCTTAGCCTTGATGGCTGCGCTCAGACGCGCGCCGTACTCTGGGTCCGCGGCCATGAAGTGGGCCACCGAGCGCTCGACCACATCCGTCAAGGTCACCTGCGCAAGGCTGCCTGCGAGATTGTCAATGAGCCGCTGGCGCTCATCCTGCTTCATGACTCGGTACAGGGCGCCGGCCTGCACGTAGTCATTATCCTCCGGATGCTCAACGGGCGCGAAGGTTCCGACCTGCCCCTGCAGTTCGTAACCCAGCGCGTAGGGCGCATCCGATTGCTGAGGCCCACCGAGGCTATTGGGCTCGTAATTTGGGCCCCGGGCCCCATTGCTACTGCGCATCGACCCATCACGGGCGTAGGTCTGAGCACCCCCTGGAACCCCTTTGGGCTGGTTTACGGGCAGGTCCATATGGTTGATGCCGATGCGATAACGATGCGCATCGCCATAGGCGAAGAGTCGCGCCTGTAGCATGCGATCCGGCGAAGGTCCGACCCCCGGCACAAAGTGCCCCGGGTCGAATGCGGCCTGCTCAACCTCAGCAAAGTAATTATCCGGCGCGCGATTGAGCACCAGCCGCCCCACCTCGATGAGTGGGTAGTCCTCATAAGGCCAGACCTTGGTGAGGTCGAAGGGGTTATAGCGATAGTGTGCCGCATCAGCCGCCGGCATCACCTGAACCTTGAGCGTCCACGCGGGGAAGTCTCCGCGCTCGATGGCCGCGTAGAGGTCACCTTGGTGGTGCTGAGGATCTGCGCCACCGATGCGTTCGGCCTCTTCGCTCGTGAGATTCTGGATGCCCTGCTCCGTCTTGAAGTGGAACTTGACCCAGAATCGCTCTCCTTCGGCGTTGACCCACTGGAAGGCATGCGAGCCGAAGCCATCCATGTGGCGCAGCGTCGCCGGGATGCCGCGGTCACCGAATAGCCAAGTGAACTGGTGCGTGGCCTCGGGCGTGCGTGAGAAGAAGTCCCAGACGTTATTCGGCTCCTGTCGGTTGCTATGGGGGTCGTACTTTTGGGAGTGGATGAAGTCCGGAAACTTGATGCCATCCCTCAAGAAGAAGATGGGCGTATTGTTACCCACGATGTCCCAGTTGCCCTCCTCCGTGTAGAGCTTGAGCGCAAAGCCTCGTGGGTCACGCGCCGTATCCGCCGCGCCACGGGAGCCAGCGACCGTCGAAAATCGCAACAGGGCCTGCGTTTTTTTGCCTACCGACTCGAACATCTTGGTCTTCGTCCACTTGGGAACGTCCGGGTTCGTGACCTCGAAGTAGCCATAGACGGCCGAGCCGACGGCGTGCACCACCCGCTCCGGCACGCGCTCTCGGTTGAAACGCGCCAGCTTTTCGATCAGGTGGTGGTCCTGAAGCAGCACGGGGCCGTTGGCGCCCGCGGTTTGGGAGTGCTGATTGTTGGCGACGGGCGCGCCCGAAGCCGTGGTGAGTCGGGGGTGTGCTTTGTGCTTCACGCCCTCCACCATGACGATCGCGAGTGTATTGGTCTAAGACAAGGATCCAATGCTTTTGATAGGCTGTGCCTATGATGTTTGAGTCGCTGCCCCTGTCCTTGCGTCAGCTCCAGTACGTGCTGGCCATCGACGAGACCCAGAGCTTCTCGCGAGCCGCGGAGTGCTGCCACGTCTCCCAGCCCTCGCTGTCCGCCCAGGTGGCTCAACTCGAAGACAGCCTCGGCCTGCGGCTCTTTGAGCGCGATCGCAGGCGGGTGCTGCGGACCGCCGCCGGCGAGATGGTCATCGCGCACGCGCGCCGGGTGCTGCTGGCCTCCAGCGACCTCCTGACCGCCGCAGATGCTTGCCAGGACCCCTGGGCCGGGCGCTGGCGCTTGGGCGTCATCCCCACGATCTCTCCCTATCTGCTGCCCCAGGTCGCGCCGGCGCTTCGCGAGGCCTATCCCCGGCTCGACATCGTCTGGACCGAGGACAAGACGGAGGTGCTGGTGAAGGAGCTACAGGAGGGGCACCTGGAGGCCGCCATCGTGGCCCTGGAGGCCGAGCTAGGGGACCTGCAGCACCACGCCCTAGCGCGAGACGAGTTCGTGCTCGCCATGGCCCGCAGCCACCGGCTCGCGGGCTCTCGGCGTCGAATTGCCGTCGATGAGCTGGCCCAAGAGGACATCTTGCTGCTCGACGATGGCCACTGCCTGTCCGAGCAGGCTCTGTCGTTTTGTGCGCGCACCAGCGCGAGGGAGCTGGGCTACCGGGCAACCAGTCTTGCAACGCTCACCGAAATGGTGGCCGCAGGTTCGGGCGTAACACTGCTGCCGACCCTAGCGCTGGCGCTGGAAGCTCGAGCGGATCGGCTGGCCACCCGACAGTTCAAGAGGCCCGCGCCGGCCCGCACAATCGCGCTCGTCTGGAGAAAGAACAGCGCTCTGCAACCGGCCCTTCAAAAAGCCGCTGAGACGTTGGTGCGCGCAATGGGCTAGGTGCCGCAGCCAAAGGCCTCAGACGCGCTCTTCGGGGAGTTCGACCTCAACCTTGCGCTTGCGCGGCAGCAGGGCTGCGACCAAGAAGGAGAGCACCAGCAGGGCAGCGCTCCAAACCAAGCCGCCCAGCGCAAAGCGCGGCGGCGCAACTGGTGGCACCGCAGCCACAGAGAGCGGCGCGTCACGATCGGGGTGCGCGCTATGGCAAAGCTGGCAGTCCTCGGCCACGGGGTGCTCCGGCGCGTGGCAGCCGCCACACGTGCCTCGCACGCCCCGGTCCCGCGGCTGGGAAAGCGGGTCATGGCAGGACAGGCAGAAGACCTGCTCGTTTTGGTGCGTCAGGTGAAACTGCACATCGCCCGGTGCGTCGATATCAAACTCGGCCACCAACTTAGGTTGCACCCGGGCCAACTCCTTGTGCGGCAGGTCATGGCACTCCACGCACAATAACGTCGCGACCGCTGCCGAGCGGTACTCATTGCCGAGGTGGTCAAGGTGGCAGCCATTGCAAGGCAGGTTCTCGGCGACGTGGCCGGTGCTGGGGCGGCTGTCCGGGTGACAGTCCAAGCACTTGAGGGTCGCAATGCGACCTGCACCGATGTGGCAGGCCGTGCAGCGATCGCGCCCAAAGGCCTGAGCCTGCTCGACGAACTCTGCGTCTTCGTGATGAAGGCTGAGCTGATTGCCAGCGAGCACCTCAGAGTCGCCCGAGGCCAGCATCCAGATCGTCAATCCCATGCCGAAGAGCAGGGCGAGCACCGCAGCTCGAAATCGAAAGACCCCGCGGTCCAGATCGCTGGTCGCGTACCAGACCAGCTCAGAAGCCTTCTTCTTCTTCTTCTTTGGGGCGCCTTGCTCGCTGGCGATGGTACCCAGGGCGGCGCCACTTCGGCTGCGGGCCTGCTTATCCTCTATCTGGGGGGCCTGGACGTTGAGCCCCAGGCAGGAGCGGCTCAGCACCACGATCATCACGTAGGCGCCGACGGTGACCACATCGCCGTCCTCAAGTACGTGCTCCACCACACGCTGCTTGTTGACGTAGATGCCATTGGAGCTGCCCACGTCGCGGATGAGGTAGCGGTGGTCCCGCAGCTCGATCACCGCGTGCTTGAGGCTGACCGAGCGGTCCTCCAGCACAATGCCGGAGGCGTGCTCGCGGCCAATAGTGACGGGCAGTGACCAAAAGGGGTCGAGCCGCTCGTCCTGCTTGACCACCACCTTGGCGCCTTGGGCACCCGACTCTACGCGCTGCTTGAGCGTGGCCGTCTCGCTGACAATGTCGCCATCGATGACCGCCGAGGGCACGGCCCGCGACATCATCGTCTTGATGGGCCCGATGCCTAGAATCTTCGCTTGGGTGGGGCCGGAGGGGTCGATGACGCCCGACAGCACCATTCCGCGCGGCACCATCTCGGTACGCTTGGAGTCGAAGGCCAGCATCCCGCCGGAGGGGGCCGGGCCGTCGCCCGCCGGCGTCATGAGCTCTACGCCCTCAAGCTCTACATCCAACTCCTTCAGCTGCAGGATCGTATTGCCAACCTGTACATGGTCGCCAAGACGTAAACCTGTCTTGCGGATGATGCGCTCACCATTGACCTGAGTACCATTGGAGGACCCCAAGTCTGCCACCCCGAAGCCTTCAGAGTCCCAGGTGAACTCCGCGTGCAGACCAGACATTTGCTTGTCCGACACACGAAATGTGCAGGCCCCCGAACGGCCAATGGAGACCTTATCGCCCTGAGAGAGCTGAATGGCCTGGTCCTTATAGGGGCCTTGGATGACTTGAAGGACGAACACGGGACTACCAGAGCACCACCGTCATCATGTGACCGAAGAGCAGCATTAGGGCGATGCAGGAGGTGACGAGGTGCATCGGCACCCAAGCGGTGAGCACGATCTCCAGACCGCGCCGCACGGCGTGCATGCGAGACTCCGCAATATGTGTTGCCACACGGACGGCCAAGGCGTGGTCGGCTTCTCTCAGGGGCGGCAGCTTCTTGGCTCGCTGCTCGATGGCTGCTGACAGGTTCTTGGGCGCGATGCCGCGCCGCACATAGTGCCAGCCGCCTTTCACCAGACGGTCGGCGTGTTTGCGAATCACCGCGGCGCGTTTGTCATCCACGCCCGCGAGGAACTCTTCGGCAGCATGAAGCAGCTTCGCCACCTTGGGCCCTACATCCTCAGGCAGCAGGGCCTCGCTCTCGGAGCGCGCGAGCACCCTCGGGATGAAGACGGTCACAACTTGGCCCGCTAGCCCCACCACGATGGACAGCGTGAACATCGCAAGCAGGACTGCGGTCAGCAGGCTGGTAGCCTGATACCCCGCGTGAAAGAGCACGACACCGTATACTGCTCCACCGAGCACCGCGTGCACCCGAGTCCAGGTAGCCAAGGAGCCCAACTTTTGGGTCCTCAGGCGCTTGCGCACCCCCATCATGGAAAGCAGTAGGGTCATGACGGCGGCCGCGATACCCGCGTACATGCCGATTCCAGACCAGGGTGTGGGGGCCAGCTGGGTATACAACCAGGCGCCGCCTGCGGTGGTGCCGATCAGGGCGATGATCTGCAGCGCGAAGTTGCCGAAGCGGCCTCGGCGCCGGGCCGTGGTGGTCTTGGCCGTCTTCGCCGGCCCCTGGGTAGCCACCTTCGGGGCTATCTGCTGAAGCTCCTCGAAGTAGCTGCGCGGGTCGATGCGCAAGACAGCTTCAACCGGACAGTTGTAAACACAGGCTGCGAACTCCCGCTCAAAACAGACATCGCACTTTACAGCGATGAGGTCGGTCTTCTTGCTCTTCTTCTGGACCGGCTCGCTCTTACCGGGGTTCGTGGGTGCGCGATCCAGGGCCTCTCTAGTCTTGCCCGGGTTCTTGCCCTTGAGCGTCCACTCCACCAAGTTGGGCGCCTCCACCTTGACCTCGGCCATAGAGATGTTGCCGAAGTCGCAGTTGCGCGCGCAGCTACCGCAGCCGATGCAAGTGTCCTTGATATAGACCTCGCCCCCGGTATCGCGAGCGATGGCGCCCGTGGGGCAGCCCACCATGCACTCCGGGGTGGCGCACTGCAGACAGCTCGTCGGGAAGTAGAGCTCTTCGTGCTTGCTACCATCGAGCTGGGTCCGGCGGGTCATCTTCTTGCCGCGCCGGGCGATGCGGGAGTAGCCGTGCAGGTCGTCGCAGGCCTGCACGCAATTGCCACAACGCACGCAGGTATCGAGGTTGATGATCAGCGCCGAGCGCGCCTGCCCGAGGCCCGCTTCCAGCATGTCCCGAACAAAACCCATGCTGGTCTGGCTCTGCAGGATGCTGGACTGCTGCTCGGACCGAGACAGGGAGTAGCGCCGCACGCTGGAAAAGACCTCAGGGTGGTCGAGGTAGAGCTTCCACACCGCAGAGCGCGGGACCTTGACACACTCCACAGGCTCAAGCGCAACCGCACTTGCGCCATAGTCGGCGCCGACGGTCAGCTCCTCATCGCCGAAGAAGTCCTCCGGCCCGAGGTAAGCCAAGATCTCCTCCTCGGCTTCATTTCCGACCTTGCGCGAGATGCGCACAAAGCCCGAGCGCACGATGAAGAGGTCTTGAGCGGTGCGCCCCTCTTGGGCGATGACATCGCCCTTGTGGAAGGTGCTGAGGCTAGAGCCCTGCACAATCCTCTGCAGGGCGTCATTCGGCAGGTCCCTAAAGTAGCGGCTCTGGCGAATGAAGGAATCGATGGCCGCGCGCTGATACATCTGCTCGATGCGGGCCCGCACGTCCTTGTGCTTTTTGAGCGCCTGGTCGAAATGCACCTTGCGCAGTTCGAGCAGCTCACAATCTCCCCGGGACAGCACCGAGGCCTTGCGCTCCCCGCGGCCGATGAGCGCCAGCTCTCCAAAGACCTTGCCCGGACCGAGCTGAGCGACGTTCCGCGGTTTGCCATCCTCCCCGATGACCTGCACGACGGCGTCGCCGTCGAGCATGACGAAACAGCTATCCCCAAACTCGCCTTGGCGGACGATGAAGTTGCCTTGGGGAACGACCGACAGCGCGCCGAGCGCAAAGAGGCGCTCGATGGTCACGTCATCGACCCCAGAGAACAGCTCAACGCGCCTGAGGACTTCTATTTGCTGTCCGGACACGGGCCGGTCGCATCGTGGCAAGACGGCGCACCCCATACAAGCGGCTTGAATGCCGGAGTGCGGGGGTGCGTCGTTGAAATGGGCGTTCAGCAGGGGCGGGTTTGTTCAAAACCTCCCGGGGAGCGTGGTAGTAACGGACGAAGTAGGTGCTGGTGGATCCTCTGAAGCAAGAACGTAGGCGCGGCCGGGGTCGCTCCGTCCCCACTCTCCTTGGCCTCGTGGCCTTCGGATTCGTCCTGTGCGCGCTCCAAAACGGCGCAGTGGCGCAGCCCGCGTTGCCAAAGGACCCGGCTGACCTCAGCAAACCGTTTTCGCACGATACGCACCTTGATCAGCTGCTCAAGGACAAGTCCCGCCTGTACACCTGCGCAGACTGTCACACCCTCAAAGAGATCAAGGGGGACAAGGGCAAGAAGTCCTCCTACCCGATCTGCGAGACCCCTCGCATGCCCTACCCGGGGCACGATGACTGCATCTCTTGTCACCCCACCGCGTTCTTCGTGCGGCCTCTGCAGATCTGCACCAATTGCCACGCCGACGTCGCGATCACCCGAAAGGTCGATCTCAAGGAGCAGACCGGCACCCACGCCCCACTGCGCACCGTCTTCGACCACCGGCTGCACCTCAGCCCGAAGATGCGGGTGAAAAAGCAGTTCGGCTTCAATAAGGACTGCAGCTTCTGCCACCCCTTCCTCAAAGGCGGCGAGAAGGTCGACCTGCCCGGCCACGCCCAGTGCTGTGAGTGCCACACCAAGAAGGAAGTGGAGCCCAACATCAACGACTGCGCGGGCTGCCACAAACGCCCCAAGAACCAGAAGAACCCGCGCTCCATGGTGCGCAAGTTCAGCCACGTCGACCACAAGACGGACCCGCTCGACGGCGCCTCCCTGCCGTGCGCGCGCTGCCACTACGAGGTCGAAAAGGCCAAGACGGTGGCGAAACTCAAGTTGCCAAAGATGGCCACCTGCGTCGAGTGCCACCAGGGTGAGGTCGCGTTCTCCTACGCGGACTGCCTCAAGTGCCACGACAAGGGCATCGAGACCCGTCTGCTGCCGAAGAGCCATCCCAAGCCCCCGGCCGCCGACAAGAAGAAGTAGCGGCTAGGGCAAGACCAGTGCCCGCATCGAGCTGGGCGGCCACTCAATGACCAGGCCTCGGGCCACCCGTCGCGCGACCTGATCGACCAAGTACAGCGCTACATCGAAGCTTCGGGCGCCTCCCTGCGAAGTGAGCAGCCGGCCATCGTGTACGAAGCTGACCTCGCGGCGCACGTCGAGCTGAGGGAACATCGCGGCATACTCGTCGACATCGCTGGGGAAGGTCGTCGAAACGTGGCCGTCAACCAGTCCTGCCCGCGCGAGAACAAAGGCACCGTCACACAGGGAAACAACGAAAGTCGCCTTGCGGCCGGCGTCTCGTACCCAGGCGATCATCGCGCCATTGTCCAGATCACGATCCTTGCTGTGCTCGGCGCTGGCCACCACCAGCACATCGGCCGTGGGCGCGGTCTCGAAGCTGTAATCCGGCTGTAGGACCAGGCCCTCAAACGTTGTGATGGGCTGGCCGTCGGGGGAGACCGTGTATACACGCATGCCCGGCTGGGGCTTGGTGTGAAAAGGCGTGTGATGGAAGATGTCGTAGGGGGCGGTCAGCTCGGTATTGAAGACACCGTCGACCACCAAGAACGCGACATTGAGGGCCCGATCCTCTGGCAGATCGGCGGGCGGGCTCACCCGAGGCAGCGATGCCGAGCAGGCGACAGTGCTGAAGCAGAGCAGCAGGCTGCCGCCGGACGCCCACCAGGACCGGGCGCTCAGCGCGCGCGGCCCTTCTTTTCACGCTCCAGCTGCTCCTTGTAGGCCACGGAGTACCGGGTCCAGGGGCGAGCCTCGAGGCGACGTCGCTCGATCTGCTCGTCGGTGCCCTCGCAGATACCGTAGGTGCCCTCCTCGAACTTCACGAGGGCGCCCTCGATCTCTCGAAGCAGCTTCACCTCTTTATCGAGCAGGCGCATGTTGAACGCCTCTTCGGTGGCGCGGTTCGCCTGATCCATCTCCTCGATCAGGTCGTTCTCGTCGACACGTGCGGTGCTGGCCCGCTCGCGAATGCTCGACGCGACCTCTTCCCGCTTATCCATGAGGAGCTGCCGAAACTTATCGAGCTCCTTCTTGCTTAAGGGCTTTTCCTTCTCGACCTTGCGACGTCCGGCCATCTTAGTTCCCCACCTCTCCAAAGCAACGGCCCCAAAGGGTGCCCGTGCGAAGGGCCGGGTTGATAGCACTGTTCGATGACCGATACCAGCCCACCCCCCGGCCGCCTGAACAAAAAGACACCCAAGGGGAGGCCCCGAGGGGGCGTTCGTCCGAACGCAGCTCGACGTATTTACTCAACATTGCTTGGATTCGAACCTCGCGGCGACGTTGAGTTGGAACACCCCCATCGCGGTGGTTGGCATGGCCTGCCGATTCCCTGGAGCGAACGACGCGGAGCGTTATTGGCAGAACATCCTGCATGACGTGTACTCGATCGCGCCCATGCCCCCGGAGCGGTTCCAGCGGGACCGCTATTTTGACCCCGAGATCGGGGCCTACGGCAAATCCTACTGTGACCTCGGCGGCCTCGTGTCCGAACAGGCCTTCGACGCCCGCGCATTCCGCATGACGCCAAAATCTGTCGCGTCGACGGATGTGGCCCACCTTTGGGCGCTAGAGGTGGCCCGCGCCACTCTACAGGACGCCGGGTACGACCCCTTCGAGCTCACCGGCAAGAACGTGGGCGTCATCGTCGGCCACGCCCGCGGCTCCATGATGACCGCGGACATGGCCTTCGGCACGGCCGCAGAAGGCCTGGTCCAGGGTCTGAGCGACAGCCCCGCGCTCGCCGCGATGGGCCTGGGCAAGCTCAAAGAGGTACAAGACGAGGTCGTTCGGCGCATCCATGCGCGCTACGCCCGCCGCACCGAGGATGGCGCGGTGGGTTCGATGACCTCGGCCCTCGCGGGATTGGTGAGTAATAGCTTCGGTCTCACCGGTCGGCACATGGTGGTGGACGCGGCCTGTGCAAGCAGCTTTGCGGCCCTAGAGATCGGCGCCCGTGCGCTGCAACAGGGCAAGATGGACGCCTGTTTGGTGGGCGGCGCCAGCTACTCCCAAGAGATCAGCGTCATCATGTTCGCGCAGTCGCGCGCGCTATCCCCCAACGGTTCCTTCCCCTTTGACCAGCGGGCGGATGGCTTTATCAGCTCCGATGGCTTTGGCCTGTTCTTGCTGCGCCGGCTGGACGACGCGATTCGGGACGGCAATCAGATCCGCGCCGTGATCCGGGGTGTAGGCGGCTCCTGCGACGGGAAAGGTAAGGCCCTTTGGGCGCCGCGCAAGGAGGGCCAGGTCCTGGCCATGGGGCGCGCCTACAGAGAATCAGGCGTCGATCCGGGCACCGTCAGCCTCATCGAAGGCCACGCCACCAGCACGCCCTTAGGTGATCGCACCGAGGTCGAGGCCGTGCACCAGGTCTTCTCCGAGGCTCGCGGGGGTCGGCCCATAAAGATCGGCTCCGTGAAGGGCAACATTGGGCACGCAAGAGAGGCTGCGGGCGCCGCCGGCCTCACGAAGGCCATCATGGCCCTTCAGCAATCTACCTTGCCTCCCACCGGCAACTTCAGAAACGCCAGCGACCAGATCCCTTGGTCCGATGTCGCGGTGCAGGTCAGCACCGAGGCCCAGCCCTGGGCTCCAGACCGCGGCCCCCGCAGGGTGGGTTGCAACGCCTTTGGCATCGGCGGCCTGAACTACCACGTCATCGTCGAGGAGGCCCCGCCTCAGCGAAGGGTATTCGCCAGCGGTGGCGCCGCCTCGGCCCCTCGCCTGGAGGTGACCCAGGCCCCACTGGAGCGCTGTGAGATCGCGATCGTGGGCGTGGGCGCGCGGTACTCGGGCTCCAACAGCGCGCAGGCCCTCTTCGAAAACCTGCTGCATAACGTGGACCTCAGCACGGTCGTCAACGAGCGGCGCTGGGACTCGAAGATCTATCACC
>Ga0193954_1001761_pt1 | contig 10778 bp, 5 predicted proteins | sample BB_5_MG_FD_140340 | JGI IMG/M metagenome (GOLD analysis project Ga0193954, IMG submission 140340) | Microbial mat bacterial communities from the Broadkill River, Lewes, Delaware, United States - BB_5_MG | ecosystem: Environmental > Aquatic > Freshwater > River > Microbial mats | place: USA...
CCACAGAAGGTGTAGCTAAATATCGCGCCTGCTCCCTATGATGGGCCTGTGGGTTTACTCGTAGATGGCCAGTGGCATGACCAGTGGTACGACACCAAGAAGACCGGCGGGCACTTCCTGCGCTCGCAGGCCCAGTTTCGAAACTGGGTGACCGCCGACGGCAGCCCCGGAGCCTCGGGCCGAGGTGGCTTTAAGGCGGAGCCAGGTCGCTACCACCTCTACGTCTCTCTGGCCTGCCCATGGGCGCACCGCACTCTGATCTTCCGCAGCCTCAAGGGGCTGCAGGACATGATCTCGGTATCCGTCGTGAATCACTTCATGGCCGACAAGGGCTGGAGCTTCGCGCCGGGACGAGGTGTGGTGGCCGACCCGATCGGCGGCGCGGATTTTATGCACGAGGTCTATACCCGCGCCGATCCGAAGTACTCCGGGCGCGTCACGGTGCCCGTGCTCTGGGACAAAGAGCAGAACACCGTGGTGACCAATGAGTCCTCGGAGATCATTCGCATGTTCAACTCCGCCTTCGATGAGGTGGGGGCGGCGCCGGGAGACTTCTACCCCGAGGCACTGCGGACCGAGATTGATGAGATCAATACGCGGGTCTACGAGACTGTGAACAACGGAGTGTATCGCTCCGGCTTCGCGACGACTCAACAGGCCTATGAAGAGGCCGTGCAGGCACTCTTTGAGACCCTGGACTATCTCGAAGCGCGCCTGTCGAGACAGCGCTACTTGGTCGGGGACCAGATAACGGAGGCCGACTGGCGACTATTCACGACCCTCGTGCGCTTTGACCCGGTTTACTTTGGTCACTTCAAATGCAATCGGCGCCGCATCGTGGATTATGCGAACCTATGGGGCTTCACGAAAGAACTCTATCAGGTCCCCGGGGTCGCCGAGACGGTAGACATGCACCATATCAAGCACCACTACTATGGGTCACACGAGACCGTGAATCCGACCCGCATTGTGCCCGTGGGGCCCGATGTCGACTTCACCACGGCCCATGGCCGAGGGGACTGAGTCCGCCCTACTTAGGACGCTGGCTCGAGGCGACCGCGAGGTCTGCCCTCGCCAGGTGATAGGTTGTGAGAGAGTCCACCAGCTCCTTGGCGGCCTTTGCTGTGGACTCCTCTCGAAGGTTAATGACCAAGATCGTTGATTGTCCGAGGGCGAGTTTTCTTCGCTCTGCCGCCTCTAGCTGACGATTCAGGCCGTAGGCCTCCATGGCCAAAGTCGTGCGACGTTGGGCCGCGAGCAGTCGGGCGTAGGCATCTCTTATCTGCACCTCAATGGCGTCGCTGAGGAAGCCACGCTCCAATTCCAGCTGGCGCAGCTTCGCCCGGGTGGCCGCGGCCTTGCCTCGGGCCTTGCGTTGCTGCACTGGCCAGGCCAGCGACAATGACAGGCCAAGCTCCGTCTCCCCCTTGGTGCCGAAGGCAGGGTCCGGTCCATAGGAGGCTTTGTCGCCAAAGTCCTTTGAGGCGACGACCTGCAGGTCTACCGCCGGGGCGCGCTGGTTCTCGTGAAAGTCGAGTTGCGCGACGAGACTCTTCTTCACTTGCTTGAGGCGGGCCAGCTCGGGGCGCGCGTCGAGGCCCTGGGCGATGGCCTGTCGCATCAGTGATGCCGAGGGGGTGTGCACATCTGGGAAGGTATCTGGCAGCGACTCGGCTCCCGGCCGCTGCACGCGCCCCTCCGTGTCACGCAAGAACAGGGAGACGTTGAGCGTCGCTCGCGCCAGCTCTCCCTCTTGGGTCGCGACCCGCTCTTGGCGGCTGACGACCAAGCGGCGGTTGTCCAAAAGCTCGATGGCCGCGAGTGCACCCTGATTCACGCGCCGCTCTACGAAGGACTGCCGCGCCTGCGCAAACCGAAGCATGCCCCGGTCGATCTGGAGCTTGAGGCCGGCCGCGACCCACTTGAAATACGCCTTGCTGGCCTTCTGATAGGCTTCGAGGCGCTTCATCTCAAACTCGAGGCTCGCCATATCTACCCCGAGCTCCGCGAGCCGGATCCCGAGGCGGCCCGCGTCGATCGGCCCATCCCGCCACAGGGGCAGCGTCAGACCCACCCGAGCCTCTCCGGCCTCTCCCGTCACGCTCTTGGCGGCATAGATCGGAAAGTCGCTGCCATAGCGATAGCCACCAAAGACCCTCAGGCCCCATAGCGGCGTGGCCTGCTCGATCATGAGGTCCGCCTTAGCGGCGTCATAATAGCCCAGCGGGTCATACTCCCCCTTGGCTTTGACTTTGACGTCGAAGTTGCCTTGGGCAGATAGCAGGTTACCTTGCGCGGCATTGACCTTCTGACTGGCCGCGAGCAGCGGGGGGTAGGCGCGATCGAGCGCCTGCAATACCACGTCGAGATGTAGCCGCCCCTCCTCGCGCTGCGGCGCGATGAATACCAGCTCGCTCTGCGCGAGGGACATCGTGGAGCCCCCTACTTGGCTGAGGAGGCTGAGTAAGACGATGGGGCTCACTTCTTCTTAGTCTCCGACTTCGTATCCTTCGTGGGGGCGCTGACGCTCACGGGGAAGCCGTTGAGCTGTCTCCAGAACTCGTAGCCGAGGCGCACCTGATTCATGAGCACCCAACCCTTCACCCGCACGCCCTGCCTTAGGAAGACGTGCTCGGGCCAAGGCTCATCCTCTGGATCTGGCACCACCAAGACTCGAAAGTCTCCGGCGCGGCGGCTGGTAGCGTCTACCACCGCGACCACTCCTCCGAAGGTACCTACCGCCACTGAGGGCCAGCCCACAAATTGAACCGCAGGCCAGCCTTCAAACTGCAGCCGCACATGGCGGCCCTTGCTGATCAAGGGGGCGTCATTGCCGTCTACCCAAAGCTCGACAGCGCGGCTTTCGGTGTCTGGCACGAGTACCGCGAGCGCATCGCCCTGTTTGACCACGGCGCCGCCCTGGTTGCCGCTTAGGCTCAACACGGTGCCGGCCCGGGTCGCGGTGACCCGTCGTGACGACTGGCGCGACAGCTCGACCTCGATCTTAGCCAGCTCGGTCTTGGCCTTGGCCAGCTCGCTGACCGCCTTGCGTCCCGACGCGCGTGCGCTGGTTGTCTTCGCGATGCCCTCGGCACCTTTCTGCAGACGCTCGGAAGCCAGCGCGGCCTTTTGAGCTTGGGCTTCAGCGAGCGCGGCGCGGGCGCCATTTACCGTGGTCAGGGCCTTGGCGTGGGACAGCTCCGCCAACTCAGCGTCACGTTTGGAGACTAGGCCCTCCTGGAAGAGCTGTCTCACTCGCTTGAGGTTCAAGGCGACGGTCTCCAAGTTGGCGCTTTCAGCCTCCAGCTTTTGAGCCTGCGCTTTCACCTTCTCCTTGGCCATGGTGACCTTGAGGGCAGCGGCCTCTAGGGTGAGCTCTCTCGCGCGGTCATAGGCGTCTTCTTGGTGCTTGTACGCCGTAGCCTGTTCTTCTGAAGCGAGCAGGCGCTCCTCGATGGCGGCGCGGCGCCGCTCCAATCGGGAGATATAGTTGGGGTCGATATCGACGATCTCAACGATCGGGTCACCTTCGGCGACTTTGGCGCCCTCTACGACGTACCATTGAACGATTCGGCCCTTTACGGGAGCTTGAATCACCTGCTCTCGGTCCACGGGCGCGAAGGCGACAACCTGACCTGCACCGGGTGCAGACTGCTGCCAAGGTGCCAGCACCAAGGCCAGCCCAAGTACGATGAGCGTGATTGCCAACAGGCGAGCGGGCCGCCTGAGCGACCTTGGGGTCTCCGTGAGGTCCCTGTCCACGGCGATGCCCGCCACGACAGACTGTGCAAAGTTGCTCATGCTTGGCCTCCCTCTCGCACCGCGAGGCGCACAGGCAGCTGCTCCAGAAGGTCCCCGTGGTCACTGATGCAGATCGTGGTCCACGGGGCGTCCGGGGCCATGAGGATGCTCAGCATCTTGGTCCTATCCGTGGGCGCCATCGCGTCCATGAGGCGGGGCACCACTACTAGGCGTGGCCGGCGCACCAGGAGTCGTGCGAAGAGAAGCAAGCTGCGTTGCCCCGGCTCAAGTGGGGCGCCATTTCTTTGCATGACGTGCTCCAGGCCTCCTGGTAGCCGCTTTTCGAGGTCATCGAGGCCAACGCGGGCGAGCGCGCTGCGCACCTGGGCAGGCGTAACCGCGTCGTCCTGCAAGGTGATGTTGTCATACAGAGGGCCTTCAAATAGCTCCTCTGTGTCCAAAATCATAACCTGCTCCGCGACCTCGGCGCCGTCCAGCGAGCGCGCGTCGATGCCGTCAAAGAAAAGGTGGCCTTCGTTCAAGGGACTGAGACCGGCCAGACCCTGGGCGAGGTTGGGCAGTTGGGCCGCATGCTCGCCAGAGATGCCGGTGTGCGCGCCAGCCGGAATATCCACCGTGAGGCGGGGGTGCCGAATGCTCACCTCCATCGGGGTGACGGCGGGCGGCACGGCCTCTCCGCCGGTCTGCATCAGGGGCAAATCGATCACGGTGCCCAACTTATCGAGCGCGGCTAACAGGTTGTAGAACTTATCAAGTAACTTACCGAGTTTGCCCAGGGAGCTGACCGTCAAGGTCATGATCACCTCGGCGGCGACCAATTGTCCCAACGTGAGTTGGCGCTCCAAGACCAAGAAGCCGCCGATGAGAATAAGCAGGCCACTGGCCAGAGCTTGGAGCGCCAGCATTCCGCCCTGCTGTCGCACGAGAATACGAAAATGCTCGGAGCGGGCCTGCACCCAACTCTGAACCACCTTGTCCGCGCGCTGGTTGGCAAACCTCTGCCCGGTGACGGAGCGAAAGGCAGATGGTGTGCCCGCCAACTCTTCCAGCCAGGCCGCTACGGCGTGCTTTTTCTTGGACTCTGTGACCGCCGTGGCGATCGCGCGGCGTCCCAGACCGAAGATAATGAAAGCAAGGGTGGCGATGAGCAGCAGGTCAAAGGCGAGTAAGAAGGGGTGGTAGACCGCCAGCAGCAGCAGGCCGACGCTGATCTGAAGGGTGGCGGACAGGCCATCAAAGATAAGAGTGACGATCGACTTTTCGACGACCACGACATCGTAGAAGCGGTTGACCAGCTCTTCGAGTCGCTGGGCTCTGCAGACGTCCTTTCGCACCAACGGAATGCGGCGAGAAAAGTCGACCGCGGTGCGCACGAAGACCCTTCGGGCCATGTGCTCAACGACGACCAGTTCAAAGACTTTCAACATCGCCGAGGCCGTCAGGGCGGCGAGCAAGAGCACGCTGAGGACAAGGACGGGCTGAAGCACCGTGCCAAACGCCACGGTGTTGATGAGCGATTGCACCGCCAAGGGGGTGGCCAGCGACAGGACCCCGACCCCGATCGCGTAGGTGACAACGACCCAGAGGTCCCGGCGCTCACTGCGAACGAGGGCGAAGAGCCTCTGCCAGGCCGATCCATCGCTGCGGCGCAGATCCTCCAAGGGGCGGCTCACCGAAAGGTGCGCCAGCCGCAAGGGGGCCTGCGGCGACTCACCTAGGCTCGTGGCCAGCTCCTCCCCGCTCACCCACTGCGCGCGACCAGGCCCAGCCCTGCCGAATACCCGCATGCGCACTCGGCCACGGCGCGCGCCGTCGACCATGTAGAAGGCGTTGTGTCCTTTGCTGTAGCCCAGCAGTGGCCAGGCGGGTGCGCCTGTCACAAGCGCCGACGCGCTGATCGTGGTGGTTTCGAGCGCCAAACCAGCGGCGCGTCCACCCCTCACCAGCCGATCGAAGGGTACGCCGCCCCGGCAGGCTTCCCGGACGGAGCGCTGGCGTTGCGGACTCACGTCGACCGAGGAGGCCGCGCCCAGGTGGCGTAGGACCGGAAGAACGTCAATTTCTTGGGACATGAGTGCTTTTTGCCTGCTTCGGCGCTGTCTTGCGCCTCAGTCGCATGACTGATTAAACACGAAACATAATTCGTCAATGTAGTTTAGAGCGCTCAAGGATATTATCTGCATTTCCCCAACCCGCGAAGAATCCTGCCTGTCTTAGTGCCTTGGACCGACGGGGGCCAGCGTTGTGCGGCTCGGCTGTGCCGGCCTGTGTCGGTGTGTCGATGCCCGCCGTGGTGTCCGAGCCCCAATGGCGCGCTGAATCTGTTACCCATCGCAATAGAACCTGCGCATTTCGTTGTCACCAAGGGCCCCGACTGGCGGCGTGCAACAGGCGGGGGCTGGTCAGCATTCCCCAAAAATGGCGAGATCCGACATGCTCTAGGTGTCCGTAATAGAAGGATTATCTGTGTTCTCGACGCGCTCGCACCGTGGCGCTTGACGGTCAGCTTGCAGTGCTTGTCGATGGATCGTGAAGCCAAGTATCGACATCACTCATCGCATCGCTGTCCCTGCCGACCTGCCTGAGGTCTTGCCGGTGGTCCCGCTTCGGCAAGGCTTCTTGCTGCCAGGGCTGGCTTCACCTTTTACGATTGGGCGCCCTGGTTCATTGGCCGCCCTGGATGCCGCGCATGATGGCTGGCTCATCGTCGCCGTCCAGAGGCAGGCGACTGCTGATGCCCACCCTCAGGATCTGCTGCCCATCGCCGTGCTGGCTAGGGTGGTGCAGACCCTCGGCCAGCAGGCGCACATGCGTGCTGTAGCGATCCAGGGCGTGCAGCGGGTGCGCCTCGGCGCGATGGAGCGCACCGATCCCCACCTGCTGGCCAGCTTCGAACGCATCGATGACGTGTGGCCTACAGATGCAGCGGCCAGCGGGGTGCGCCGCGCGTTATTGGCGTCTGTCTCCGAAGTCGCTGACTTGCTGCAGCTCGACGTGCCTCTGCAGGCGCTGGCCGGGCAGATCAAGGAGCCCGCGCGACTCGCCGACATCATCGCGGCCTTGGTCGAAAGCAAGATGGACTTCAAACATGAGGTCCTGCTCACCACCGACCCCGTGCATCGTGCGGAGAGAGTGCTCAAACAGTTGGGCCAGGTCCGAGAGGCCGTGGCCGCCCAAAAGAGCATCGAGGACCGGGTGCGCACCGACCTTGAGGATACTCAACGGGAGGTGCTGCTACGCCGTCAGCTCAAGGCTATTCAGGAAGAGCTGGGTGATGGCGAGGACCCTGCCAATGACATCGAGGCGCTCGAGGCTCGCCTCGCTGAGCTGCCTCTGCCCGAGGAGGCACGCAACGCCGTGCAGCGAGAGTTAGGCCGCATGAAACGCATGCAGCCCGCGGGGGCCGAGCGCAATGTAGCCTTCGATTGGCTGACCTGGGTGGCGGACATGCCCTGGGGGGTGACGACCAGCGAGGATACGGACCTCGACGCGCTTGAATCTACCCTGGACCAGACGCACTTCGGACTCGACGACGTCAAGCGGCAGGTCCTGGAGCACCTAGCGGTTCGCAAGCTATCTGGCAAAGGCCGGGCGGATGTCCTGCTGCTCCTGGGGCCTCCTGGGGTCGGCAAGACGAGCATCGCCACCGCGATTGCCGAGGCCACTGAGCGCAAGCTGGTGCGTGTGGCCCTGGGTGGCATGCGCGACGAGGCTGAGCTGCGGGGTCACCGTCGCACCTATATCGGTGCGCGCCCGGGCCGGCTGGTGGAGGGCCTGCGCAGGGCCGGCGCTGAGGATGCCGTAGTCCTGCTCGATGAGGTCGACAAGCTCGGCCGCGGCTATCAAGGAGACCCTGGCGCGGCGCTGTTGGAGATCCTCGATCCGGAGCAGAACCACGCGTTTGTGGACCACTACCTAGAGGTGCCCTTTGACCTGTCGAAGGTGCTCTTCATCGCAACGGCCAATGATCTGTCGACGGTGCCTGGCCCGCTGCGCGACCGTCTCGAAGTATTGGAGATTGAGGGCTATACCCCGCAAGATAAATTGCGCATCGCCCAGCGGCATATCCTTGGGAAGCTGGCCAAGAACGCCGGCGTAGGGCCTGGGGATGTGGTGCTGACGGATGCGGCCATCGAGGGCGCGATCACCGGGTGGACCCGGGAGGCTGGTGTGCGCCAGCTGCAGCGCGCGCTGGGCAAGGTCTTTCGGGCGGCCGCGGTCAAGAAGGCGCGAGGAGCCTTGAAGGAGCCGCTGACGGTCTCTGAACAGGACCTGCCCAAGTACCTGGGACGCGCAAAGATCCACCCCGAGCCCCACGAGGCGACGGATAGGCCGGGTGTGGCCACAGGACTCGCGTGGACCCCGATGGGCGGCGATGTGCTCTTTGTGGAGGCCTCCCAGACTCCGGGCGCAGGTCGCCTGGTGCTCACCGGGCAGCTCGGTGACGTCATGAAGGAGAGCGCGCAGGCGGCGTTGACCTACGTTCGGGCGACCGGAGATGGCATCTCGCTCGAAAAGGCGGACGTACACCTGCACGTGCCGGCGGGGGCCACGCCCAAAGATGGACCATCCGCCGGGGTGACGATGGCGACGGCGCTGACGTCCCTGTTCACAGGGCGCGCCGTTCGAGGCGATGTTGCGATGACCGGAGAGGTTACGCTCCGCGGCCGGGTGCTGCCGGTGGGTGGTATCAAGTCCAAGGTGCTCGCGGCCCACGCTCGGGGACTAAAGCGGGTCATCTTGCCCAAGGGAAACGCGCCCGACCTTGAGGATGTGCCTGAGGCGGTGCGAGACGCCCTCGATATTGTCTTGGCCTCGGATGTGGCAGACGTACTGCAAGCCGCCCTGCAAGACTAGGGGCACTATCGGCAGGTGCCGGTGGAACGCACGATGATCTCGGCCCCGACTGCGGGCAGGGCGAAGGGCGCAAACGAGATAGAGTTATCGGTGAATCCATAGGTCCAGTTCACGGTGCCGCTCGCGGTGGTTGAGGGTAGCAGGACGCCGTCCACTTCGACTTCGATCGTGCTGACCACGGGCTGCTTTTCTAAGTAGAACTTTGAGCGGATCCCGAGGGCGTAGGGGCTGAGGGATTGCATCGCGCGCGCCCAGTCGCTGGTACACACGGAGGAGAAGGCCCCACCCGTCTGTGACGAGAGTTGAATGTAGCGGGGGCCAGGCGCGGCGCCGCCGTTCGCCCCGTTGCAGCCCGCGGGAGGATCTCCGACTACGGAAGACACGGTGACCCGGTTCTTGGCGCCCGGACCCTTCAGGGCGAGCAGACCATCTCGATAGAAGTCCACGGCATCGAAGGGGGCGCCAATGTTTCGATGGGACTGCTCGGGCTCGTCGCTGAGGTAGACGACTGACAGCGCGGCGTCCGGCCTCAAAAAGCCCACATTGTGACCGCGAAGCAGTGCCGGGCTCATCGCCTGGTGAGTCGCCCAGAGGCCTGCCTCATCCGGGGATCCACCGCCACTGAGTGGGGAGGCCTGCGCGTGATGTCGAAACTGGGCTTCCGCCGAGGGCAGAGTCGCTTCCGTAATGATCCGCAGGCTGCTAGGGCCCGAGAACGCGCCCGTGCGCGCCCCACTGGGATGCACCAGTCGGCCCGCCTCATCATTGGTATCCGTGGTGGTCACGCCGATCTGGTAGTCAATGCCTTCGCCCCGCGCCATCTGCAGGAGGGTGGGGAAGGTATCAGCCAGCAGCGCCTGTTCGTTGCCGAGGGAGGGGGAGTTATCGATCACGAAGAGCAGATCTACCTTGCCGTTGGTGACCTGCTCGAACCGCTCCTCTTGCTCGCCGAGCAGGCTGGTCTCACCCTGGAGGCTGACATAGTAGGTAAACGCCGCGCTCGCCAATTGGCCTGCAATCTGAAGCGTGTCGCTTCTGAGTTCAGAGCTGGAGCCCATCAGCTCTAGGTTGACGGTGAGTTGGCCTCCGGGAGGAATGCTCAAAGGAAGAGTTGGCGGCTGGAGCAGGGAGAAGGCGCTATTGGGGCCGGACTCAAACTGTATCGAGCTGATGTTGGCAGATACGGCGCTGGGATTATAGATGGAGATCGACCGGATGGGGCTTCTGCAGCCCGTCGTGGGGGCGCCGAAGTCTAGATGGCGGGGCGCGACCAAGAGCCCATCGTCCTCTCCATCGCCTGATAGTGGCACCCGCAGTACCGGTGTGCTGACCGAGGAGAGTGAAATCTCTAGCGCACCGGAGTTAGTGGCCGGCTGAACAGGCTTATACTCAGTAGTCAGCCTAAACACCTCGTCTGGCGCGAGCCTCAGCGACGAGGTTGGGGTATTAGAAAGGCTGAACTCGGGATCTGTTCCCGGCTCGAGTCGCACCGCCGTGATGAGGCAGTCGTTGATGCCCGAGTTTCGCAGCGCAAATACTCTCTGCGCGGGATGGTGTGAGCGCACCTGGCCGAAATCGATCTGGGACTGTGATAGCTCGAACTGACACGATGGTAAGAGGACGCCTTCACCACTGAGAGGTACGACAATTTCTGGGTTGCCGGCATCATTTGTTGAGATGATGAGCTCGGAGCGAACCACGCCAGGGGCCAGTGGCTGAAAGACCACTTCGATGCTCAGGCTGCCACCGGGAGGGATGACCGCGGGACCGGCACCGGGCGCCGAAAAGGCCCCAGTGCCCAGCGCGTCTGCAACAACACTACTGATTTCGAGGTTATTTGAGCCGGTATTGAGTATGAGCACGCTGCGCTGGGTTCCGACCTGAGTTGTGGTGAGCCCGAACGCCAACTGCTCCGGCAGGACCTCGGCGTTGGGACCGCCGCCGGCGCCAGAGAGGTCCACGAAGATTCGAGGGCGGGGCTGGTCTGAGTCGATAAAGAGGGCTCCGCTATGAGTGCCCTGTCGAGTGGGGCAAGAGCTCACATCGATCTGACTCTGCTCGCCCTGCGAAAGCACCAGCACGGTAGAGGGCTCGATCTCGAAATCTTCGCTGGTGGGGCGTGCAACTTCATTTCCTGAGCCCCACTGTACGACCGTCAG
>Ga0193954_1001763_pt1 | contig 10775 bp, 11 predicted proteins | sample BB_5_MG_FD_140340 | JGI IMG/M metagenome (GOLD analysis project Ga0193954, IMG submission 140340) | Microbial mat bacterial communities from the Broadkill River, Lewes, Delaware, United States - BB_5_MG | ecosystem: Environmental > Aquatic > Freshwater > River > Microbial mats | place: USA...
ACCAACCGTCCTCGACGCCGGCGCCCAGCATGCGCACCACGTTGGGGTGATGGGCGCGGCTGGCGATCGCCAGGTCCGCTTCGAGACGCTCGGCGACGGACTCGGGAGTTCGGCCGCGCACACGTCCCACGCGGACCGTGACCGGCATGCCACTGGAGTTGCGGGCACGCCAGATCTCGGCTGCTCCGTGTGACCCAAAGCGTTCAAGCAGGACGTTGCCGCCGACGCGTATGCCAGGCTCAAGCTGCACGCGCGCGCAGACTAGCAGAAGTCTGGCTACATGCCGTTGAGACTGTGGAACTCTTCGTAGCGGTCGGGGTCATCACCCGAGAAGAACAAATACGCGGAGACCCCCGCGGAAATCACCGCGGTGCCCAGCAGCGACAGGTAGACCGCCTGGTTGGTGGTGAAGTCGTTCCGTGCATCGACCACCTCTGGGTACGAGATCTGGGCCCGCTCGGTGCCCAGCGCTGAGGTGTAGGAGTCGACCATGTTCTTATTGTCCGTCGCGCGCGCATAGAAGAGGCCGCTGGCCACCGCAGCGCCGACGGCCACGACCGCGGTGCCGTAGCCGCCCCAACGCATGAGGCGAGCGGTGCCTTCGTAGTCTTCGATCGTCTCCTTCGCGGGGATAAGGTTGACGGTCTCGACCTGCACACGACCCGGACGCACGAAGATATCTGCAGTCGTGGCGTAAAAGCCGTCCCGCTTGACCTTGAGCACGTGCGGTCCGGCAGCGAGCGCGATGACCTGGCCCACGCCTTCGGCGCGGCGTTCATCATCAACCGTGACCCCGGCATCGGGCACGTTCACGGCCACGCGCAAGTAGCCTTGCCGCGACTCTAGCAGGGGCTGCAAGACAACTGTCATGGCGGCCCGAGCCGAGCTCATCAGGGCCGAGGCGCTGGTCGTCGTGCGTTCGGTGCGCTTGAGCGCGGTGCCCTCCGCCGCGTCTATGAGCACAAGGTTGAGAACCAGCTGGTCCCCCACTTTTGCGATGGACCCACCGACCAGGTTGGGCGCCTTTACGGCTTGGGCCACCTGCACATAGCAGTCCTCCTCAACGCAGCCGCCGAGCAGCTCCTTACGCTTTTCGTAGGACAGCAGGGCCGAGATCTGGGTGGGGGAGATCGTCTCGAAGACCCCGGTTTTGGCCGCGGCGGTGGCGATGGTCTCGGTCAGCCCTTCGGCGTACTCAGCCGGCACACCGGAGGCCTTGAGCTTCATGACCGCGAGCCGGGTGGTGCGCATGGGCGCCTCTTCGAAACGCGCCGTATCGTCCTGCACGCGGTCAGACGTGACGGGGGTGGTCTGGCTGGCCAGCAGTGCGGCCAGCGCGAGGGTTGCTGTGCTCATAGCCCGCTCACTTGGCCCCATCACCCTCAGCCCGCATCTGCGTGGGCTGAGCCGTGGTGGGATGGCCGGTGGCGTCCGTGCCGCCCCGCGCCGCGAGCTTTTCGGGCAAGACGGTTCGCAGCTCGGCGACCAGAGTCTTGGCGGCACCGAAAGTCTGCTTGCCCTCGGCGAGCACCTGCTGCTGGCGATGGATGGGGCGTCCCGTAGCGACGTCGATGACACGCAGCGTGAGCGCGGCCGAAGCCCCCGAGCCGAGCACCTCGGACTCTACCAGCACGTCATATCCGCCCTCCTTGGCTCTCTTGAGGGCGGCCTTGCGGGACATGGTCCCCGACTGGAAGGCGGCGCGTGCGAACTCGAAGGTGGCCAATTGAGTCGCGACATAGCGGCCCAGCTCCTTGGCCTTGGTCGCAGACTTCTTCGGCAAGCGGGGCTGCATCACCAGCGCCTTGACGTTGACGGTGCGTGCCCGGTCGTAGCGAGCCACGATGCGGGTATTGGCGACCTCGTCGACGGCGAGGGCCAGCTTACGGTTGTCATTGATGAGGTTGGCGATGTCCGGACCCGCCATGGCCTTGTCGGACTTGCTGCCGCCCAGGACCAGCTTGCCGAGGCCCCGCGCGAAGTAGACCTCCTTGATGGGCGCGCCCGCCATCGCCTTGCTCAGGTCGGCCTGAAGCTCGACCAGCGCGTCACGGTTGGGCAGGCCCTGAACCACCAAGGTGACCGAGCCAGAGCTCTGGCCGACCTTTTTCAGAGCGGCGGTGAGGCCCTTCTTCTTGAAGAGCTGGCGCACGGCCTGGGTGGCCCCACGCGTGAGCACCGCGGGCCCGCCGGCGCCGACCCCCTGGCCCGAGGAATGGAAGGTCGCGATGGCTTGGCCCGTACCGAGGTCGATAAGGCGCACGGTCATCGAAACGCCCACGCTCTTGACTCCTTCGACGTCCATCGGCTCCCCGTAGGCGACGGTGCCGGCCAGCACCGCGTCAGCCTCGAAGACGCTCAAGCCCTCGGGCAGGCGGCTGCCGAGCAGGTCTTTAGGTGCGACGACCTTGCGCATGCGCTCGGCGGTCTCAGTAGCGACGACTTCGTAGCCCATGCTTTGCAGCTTTGACTCGATCGACGCGAGGGAGGGGGTTCCTTGACCGGGGTCTTCCACCAGCACCGCGACCCGGGTGGCGGGCGGCGCGGCGACGCTCAGAAAGGCTGTTACTAGGGCAATTTGCAAAGACACGGTCCCGCTCCTTCTGGGCACCTCGGCCCGGGCCCTTTGTCCCGGTGCGAAGTACGTACCATCGTGGCCATCGTGTATAGGACGCGGCCCGGGCGCAACATCTTCTCTGCGCGCAACCCTCCCCCGTGCATGTGACAGGTGAGTTGCGCTGGCGCCAAACCCTCGGAATCTGAAGGAACACGAAACCTGGGCCTGTGCGGGTGAATTTCATTCAGCAACGGCCCGCGGCCAGCTAACCTTGCGCCGAACCCATTGACGCGTGATTGTGCCCACACGCGTTCAGGAGGAACTGTGGCGAGAACCGAGCGCATTCAGGAGCAAGTTGGGGCCCAAGAGGACCCTCGTAAGCCGCGCTCGTGGCTGATCCAGGTCGGCAGCGCCCGAGATCCCCGTCAGGCTTCGCAGGTCATCCGGCTGGAGGGGCGCACGCGCCTGGTGTTGGGGCGCCAAGACGGGCCGGTTTCGGGTGATCCGGATCGCATCGAGTGCCCGGATCGATGGATGTCCGGTGACCACGCGGTGCTGGAACCTACAGCGCAAGGCTGGTTGCTGAGCGACTTGGGCTCCTCCAACGGCACCCTGGTCTGGGGCCAGGCCCGCTCGACGCACGTGCTTGATGATGGTGATGTCTTCGAGACGGGCAGCACGTTTTGGATCTTCCGCAGCGGCGTGCTCACTGCGGAGGAGGTGCCGGGGCCCTTGCCGGATCCCATCCTGTCGTCCATGCACCCCGATCTGACGGGCATTGGCGTACGCTTGGCGCGGGTGGCCCGCACCCGGGTGCCCGTGATGCTCTTTGGCGCGACGGGTACTGGCAAAGAGGTGCTCGCCAAGGCCATTCACGCGCGTTCGGGGCGCACCGGCCCCTTCATCGCCATCAATACCGCCGCGGTTCAGACCAACCTCGTGGCCTCGGAGCTCTTCGGTGTGGAGCGCGGCGCGCACTCGATGGCGGAGCGCTCCCGCACCGGACAGATCAGGAGCGCCCAGGGCGGCACCGTCTTGCTTGATGAGATCGGTGACATGCCCTTGGAGGTGCAGGTTAGCTTGCTTCGTGTCTTGCAAGAGCAGGAGGTGATGCCGGTGGGCGGGGACGCACCGATCAAGATCGACGTACGCTTCATCTGCGCCACGCACCAAGACCTCAGTGAGATGGTGGAGCAAGGCAAGTTTCGCTCCGACCTGTACGCGCGCCTCAAAGGGGCGACCTTTGACATCCCAAAGCTCAACGAGCGTCGCGAGGACATCGGCCACCTCATCAAAGTCTTCCTGGAGCGCTCAGGCGCCCCGGACCTGGATTTGTCGCCCGCCGCCTATCGCGCCATGATCAACTATGACTGGCCGCTCAATGTACGCGAGCTGGAGAAGGTCATCGAGACCGCGGTGGCTCTAGGCGGGGGGGAGCGCATTGAGGTGGAGCACCTGCCCGCGGAGCTGCGCACCTACGTGCCGGAGCGCACCAAACAGCAGAGCCGAGGGCCTGAGGACGATGAGGCCAAGCAGAGGGAGCTGGTGCGCCTTTTGACCGCGCACGGAGGCAACGTCAGCGCCGTCGCCCGCTCGATGGGTTATTCGCGTATGCAGGTGCACCGGTGGTTGAAGCAGCTGGAACTCAACCCCGACGACTACCGCGGGGCCTAGGCCTTAGATCTCGAAGCCGAACTCGATGTCGACCTGGAAGTTGAGGTCGTCCCCGTAGGCGCCGAGGTCATCAAAGGCGGCGGGGTCCCACGCGAAGGCCTTTTGCACACGGCCATTCACAAACAGGATAGGCAGGATCTTCAGGCGCCCGCCGGCGTAGAGCAGGTCGTTCTGCTTGAGCGTAAACGGCGAGTCCAGGTTGCGCTGATGGTAGGTCACGAAGAGCTGAATCCAGTTCCACGGGATCTCGGCGTGCAGCATCAGGTGCTGATCTTGGCCCTCCGTCTCGGTCTCAAATACTGCGGCCAGTACCAGCCAACCTGGCAGTGCGTAGGTCGCCTCGGCATAGATGCCGTAGCGGCGCGGGCCGACGCGGTTGCGAATGGCCCTGAGCTTGGTGGTGTAGTCCGGCCCGAAGTTAGCTAGGTCAGGGGTGAACTGATACTTTTGGAACTCATACAGCGAGTCGAAATAACTGGGCAGGAAGTTCGAGTCATAGGTACGTAGCTCCAAGCGGGTGCGCAGCAGATGGACCGTCGAGCCAGCGCGAAAGTTGAAGCGCCCCAAGAGCCCGAGGGTGAGGCCGCTGCCTGAACCCTGCATCATCGAAAAGTCAGCATAGGTCTTGAGGTCTACGGAGTCCGTGCGCAGCACCTTGAACTCAGCATCGACGCCAAAGATATTGAGAGCGCGCGTATTCGTGAGCGGAGGGTTGAGCGGGCTGCCGTCCCCGGCGCTCAGCACTGCGCCCAACGTTGCGGTGCCCACAGGTGCCATGCGCGCCAACTCATAGGGCGCCTTTTGATCTGTGACCCAGGAGACGCCCAGGGATAGGGAGCGGGCCATGGCGTTTTCGCTGAAGAAGGACAGCGGCTTGATGAAACCCAGCGCGCCGAAGACATTGCCGCGGGTAACGTCGGCGAGGAAGAACTCAAAACCGCCGTAGTCGCCGTAGGCATCCACCTCGAGGCCGACGCGGGTTTGATTGATGTCAACGTTGCCTGCGTAGCGCCGCATGCCCTGCCCATGCCCGAGGGTGGCCGCGAAGAGTTGGCCGACGTTAACGTAGAGGTTGTCCTCTTTTTTGCCGTAGGTGAGGTAGCGCAGGAACTTCACGAAGTCCCGGCCCTCGTCATAATCACCCTCTCGAAGGCGGCCGGCGTTATCGAAGCCGCCCGTGCCTTCGCCGGAGTCTGCGGCGCTGCGCAGACTGTACATCTCGATATTGATCGGGACCTCGAGCCCGAGGCGCAGATCGCCATCCAAGAAGCGCAAGTCAGCTTTCGGGCCGACGGAGAGGTAGATGGTATCGTCCTGAATAAGCGCACCCAGCCTCGCGCCGATGAAGGAGCGCTGGGGTACGAGCCGAATCACACCGGCATGCGCGAACTCGCCCTTGATGAAGCCAACAGTGGAAGTTTGGGTCTCGGCCGGTGTGGTGGCTGCAGTCTCGGCGGTGGCCAGCTGGGGCTTGCTGCCCGGCTCCGCCGTCATGGCGGCTGCAGCGGAGGTGACCTGGGCGGTGGTGGCGGTCTGAACCTCAGCGCCAGGATTGGCGAGGGTGAGCAGCGCCAGTGCAGACAGGGTGACGTTCATAGTTAATCATGCGGACCACCGTCTCGACGTACGCGCAAGACCCTGCCCTTTTTGCCTAGGCGTTCTGCTGTCTTGGTTCTGTCCTGCTGTTTGGTCCAGATACCGAGCATGCAGTCTTTGCACTGAAAAGGGTCCTCACCCGTATAGGATGTCCGCTCCTCCTTCCCACATTCTGTGCAGGTCAGATCGCGCTCCAGTCGGATGCCGGATTCCTCGTCGGGCACACCAAGAAGGTCCGCCGCGCACTGGCGGCAGAGGGTCTGGGTGCTCTTTCGCGGTGCGAAGGGCACCGTGTCTTCTTTGCCGCAATATGAACAGACGACAGCGCGTGCCACACGCGTGCCATGAGGAGTGCGCACTTTACGCATCGCCTTTGACTCTGGAGTTTTGCGGTTATCGGACGGGTCTCGGGTCACAAGAAAATCAGCATACACGTGTGGGGCCAGCTGGGGTGCTGCAATGTGCGCTGCTGGATCGCGGGCAGACATGCCTCGCACAACAATCGGCGGGTGGGGGTCTCGATTGAGGATTGTGCCTGATCAAGAAAACCCCGGCTCAAATGTTGCGCGTACACAGGTGTTCAGATAAGGTGCACATCCATGCAGGGCCTAACCGAGCGTCAGCGCCAGATCTTGGACTTCATTACGAAGCGCATACAGGATCAGGGATACCCTCCCACCATTCGCGAAATAGGCGAGGAGATGGGTATCAAGTCCACAAATGGGGTGAACGACCACCTCAAAGCACTTGAGCGCAAGGGCTATCTCAAGCGGGAAGGGCTCAAGTCTCGTGCCCTCCGCCCGGTGCACATGCCGGAGGCCGAGCCTCAGACGCCCCGCTTTACCGGCAACGTGCTTGAGGCTCTGGTGCCGCAGAATGACTCGGTCATCACCGTACCGGTGCTCGGTCGTGTCGCGGCCGGCTCGCCGATTCTCGCGGACGAGAACGTGGAGTCCACCGTCCAGGTCGATAGCTTCTTCCTGGGCGGCGCTCGCGGATCCAAAGTCTTCGCGTTGCGGGTCTCCGGGGACTCGATGATGGACATCGGCATCCTCGATGGGGACTACATCTTCGTCAAAAAGCAGCTTGAGGCCCGTAAGAACGACATCGTCGTTGCGATGATCGACGGCGAGGCCACTGTGAAGCGCTACGTGCCCAAGGGCGATGTCATCGAGTTTGTTCCCGAGAACTCCACCATGGAGCCGATTGTGGTGCGCAAACAGGACTTCCGCTCGACGTCCATCATAGGCATCGTCTGCGGCGTCTACCGCCGCGTGCATTAGTCTCACCCCGCGGGCTACGATGGGCCCGTGCGGGTCCGAATATCGTGGTTCGGAGAGGGGGCGCGGCTTGCCGCGTGGCGTTTGCAACAGTGGTTGCCTTCGCTACTGCCTTCACTCGACATTCAGGTCGCGGACCATCGCCCCGACGTGCCTGCGCGCGAACGGTTGGCAGAAGTGCGAGCCCCCAACTTCACGATCTTCGTCGTCGGCCCCGAGCCCATCGAATCCCCTTGGTTAGGTTTTGAGGTGGGAATCCTGGCGGCCACCCATCGTCCAGCCCGGGTGTGGTACCTCGCAGGACTGCCGCCAAGTCCATTGGGTCCGATGGCGTGCTTTGAGCACTCGCCTTGGACGGAGGACGGTCTTCGGCAGACTATCTTGCACTTGGCACGGGTCGCCGATGAGCCGATACCACGCTTAGAGGCCAATCTGCACACCGTATGGCCAATGATCGGCGGTCTTCCGTTGGGCGGCGCGGAGCTTGAGGGCTTTGAGGCCCTCGACGCGCCCACCATCGCCCGTGGGCGCCGACCATCCCTTGAGGTCTCGGCGCCGGATGCAACTGAGCTTGCGTGGGTGGGGCAGTACCGGGGCTATCGGCCCGGAGACAGCTATGCCCTGAAGATGTCGCTTCGTCTGAGCACTTTCGGAACGCGGTTTGTGGGGCAGGCACACTTCGAAGGCCCTCGAAATGCGGTGCTCGACGTGCACGGGGAGCGCACGCGTAGCGTCGATGAAGGCTCGACGGCCTGGCGTCAGCAGCTTCGCCATCTCGGGCCGGGGGCCGTGCGGGGCCTGTTGTATTTTTGGGATGCCCAGGCCTTCGGCGATCGGCTGGAGGTGGGCGGTATCTATCGCTGCGTGCAGCTCAAGGACGGTGGCTTGCAGGGCCTGTGGTTTCGCTCGGGCCAGGCGGAGCCGATCGGAGAGTTTGAGCTGAGTCCGGCGCCCGAAGCCTAGCGTCATGGGCCGCCGGCGCTGGCGCATCGAGCACGCAGCGCCCTGAGACATGCACCGTGGTGCGCTGCATGATGATGTAGTGGCTGGTCGACAGTCGTGAATACACAAACATGACTCGGCCGCCGGCACACTGATCAAAGAGCCCCTCCATCGCGGCGCCCGCCAGGTCATCGCGTGCCCCCATCAAGATCCAGATGTTCTCAGACTCGCTATGCTCGATGGCGCGCCCCAGCGTGGGGCTGCCCCCGTCTTGGTGCACCGAGTGCACGAAGGAGCAGCCCGCCATCAGCACGCTGCCGAGTAGCGCGACCAGCCGCCTAGCTGGGCGGCACACAGTAGGCCCTCACCTTCACGGTCTCGATGGATAGCAGCAGCGCGTTCTTGGATTCGAAGACGCTGAGCACGCCGGTGACCACACCATCTGGGCAGAGCTTGTAGAGGCGCTGCCGGGCCTCAAAGACATAATCGCTTGAAAAGCCGATGCCCAGGACCAGAACCTTACTTACCTTCGCGGAGATTGGCCGCCCGGACTCCTTGGGCACGGAGAGGTTGCTCAGGTGCACACTGCGAACGGTGGTACAGCCCAAAAGGCATGTCATCAGGCCTGCCATGAGGTAGGCAAGCAGACCTGCACAAAGCCTCCGGGGCCTAGCGGGCCTCAAGGCAGACCCCTTTGATGTCGACCCGCTCGTCGCTCAAGACCAAATAGCTGGCGGAGCTCCGGGCGGCCACTAGGCCGGTCAGCTCGCCGCTGGCGCAGGTCTCGCCCAGTCGATCTGGCAGCTTGTCGGCCCACCCGGGTGACCAGGTTGCGAAGCCACCAAAGCTGGAGGGCGCCCATCCCAGCGTCAGTAAGTAGAGTAGGTTAGCAAGCAAGCTGAATTGCAGCACCTGGAACTCCACGTGGTGGCCCGTGGTGCGAACCCCGATAGTATGCACTGAGGCTTCAACATCTTTGCTGGGCTGGCGTGTGCCGACGAGAGTAGGCTCGGGAACCTGAAGGCGCTCTCCGATGGAGCCCTGCAGGACGGATACGCACCCCGTGCTGTGCACAAGCGCGGCAATGATGAATAAGACGCGCAGGCAGCGCATCGCCGAACGCTACCATGGCCTTGAAGCGGCGCCCACTTGCATGTGGCGGCTGCAGCTAAACTTGCACGCTGCCGGGCTACGCATGCGCACCTAGAGCGCCGCTACCGCAGCAATCCGTCGCGGGCCTCCGATGTGTGGCCCGAAGCGGCACGCCATGGACATAGGCACCCAGCCACACCATAGGGCCGCCTTATGGGCACCAGCCTCAGTCTAGGACCTAGGGCCGCCCGCAGCGGCAAGGTAGTTTGCGATCTCCTCGTGGGCCTGTTCGGTGAGCGCCCGATCGCGGTCCGAGAACAGCATGACCTCGCGGCCATCTCTTAGGTGCGCCACGAGTTCATAGATATAGTACGTCGGACCATCGGTGCGGTTCTGGCGTTGGAATCGAACTTTCACTTCGCGCAAGGGCTCGCGGGCCAGGGCAGACAGACCCCATACGGGTAACGGACCGTGGCTGACGCTGACGCATCCGCCCGCGACGGTCACGACCGAGCGGTTCAGGAGGCTAGTGAGCGCCCAGTAGGCGCCAAGGAGTGTTAGGCCGGTCAGCACAATGCGCCCGACGATGCCGACCAGGTCCGCTTCCGCCATCGGCCCATACGCGAACGCCCCGGCCCCGATCATCAACGCAGACAGGGTCAGTAGCACGGGCCAGAGTGTGTACTTGCTCCGCCAAGTCCGCACCAGCGTGAGGGCCTCGGGGCTGGACTTCACCGCTAGCCGACGCATGGCTGCATGCTCGCTCATGACCGGCGACCCGCGAAGCAAGAAGCGCACGGCAAGAGATCTTGCGGGCTGTAAGCCCCGCCAGCGGACCCGGGAGTCGAACCTGGGTCGGTCGATATCCTACATGTAAACATATGTAATTGTTGGATTTTTAGGCAACGAACGGCCTCTCAGGACCGAAAAGCTTCCGGATGGCTGTCGGTGCGACCTCAGGAGCCGGCTCAAACTGGTCACGCCTCGATCGACCCAAGGTCGAAGAGGCGCCCGATACCAGCCCGGCAGAGACCACCAGCCCAAGCCCAGATCCCTCGACAACCTCAGCGAGCCCGAACCCCGAGAGCACCACAGCGCAAGCCCCGGAGGTGCGGCCGCAGCGCGTCAGCGCCGAACAGGTTCGCGATCGTGTGGACGACCGCCGCGCCCGAGAACGCGCGGATAGCCAAATGGGTCGCCTTCGCGCCGAGCTGGACCGTTCGGTCGACGCGCCGACCTCTTTGCTCACAGAAGAGCTGGGAGATGGCGACGCCAACTGTCTCGAAGACGCAGCCACGCACGCCCGTCCGGGTCGGGACGAGGTGGTCTTCCTCGAAGACAGGCGCACCGCCGAAGGCGGCGATACCAATGGCGCCGGCCACGCCCTGATCCGTGACCGAGCTTCCGGCCGCGTATGGGATCCCAACGATGGTGTACCACCGGCCAACCCCAGGGTTTGGCCGCACCGCGATGCTGATGCGTGGGTGGCGACCCACGGTGGCGCGCCCGCAGGACGACCTGCCTATGAAGAGATCGGCGCGCTACCCGCAGAGCAGGTGCAAGACATCTTGTCGCACCCGCCACAAGATAGGGCGGCGCTGATTGCAGGATCCGGCGACCCGACGCTCAACCGG
>Ga0193954_1001764_pt1 | contig 10771 bp, 6 predicted proteins | sample BB_5_MG_FD_140340 | JGI IMG/M metagenome (GOLD analysis project Ga0193954, IMG submission 140340) | Microbial mat bacterial communities from the Broadkill River, Lewes, Delaware, United States - BB_5_MG | ecosystem: Environmental > Aquatic > Freshwater > River > Microbial mats | place: USA...
ATTTCTTATGGGCTTCATTAAAAAACCATTAGCTCCAAACTCTAAAGCTTCACTTTTTTTCGTCTCATCAGTTGTAAGAACTATGATGGGAAGTTGATCAAGATTGTAATCAGCACGTACAACTTTAAGCATCTCTATTCCGCCCATAATTGGCATAATAATATCAAGTAAAATTAGGTCAATGTCATCTCTTGCTTTAAGCTCTCCAATAGCATCTGAGCCATTTTTTGCTTCTATGACTTCTTTAACTTTTCCACTTTTCATCAACATTGATTTAAGTAGTTTTAAATTAATCATATCATCATCTACGGCGAGTACTACTAAGTCTTCTTTTGACATATTTTATTCCTTAAATAAATTTTTCAAATACTAAACGCAGTAAGTCTTTATTTACTACATTTTTAATTAACTCATCTACATATAAAACATTATCTGAGTCTTCTTTTAGCGAAGGGTCGCTTATTAGTACTAAAGATGTTGTAAGTAGGCTCTCTTGATTTGAAGATTTTATATTTTTAGAAAATTTCTCCAACTCTAAACCATCAAGTTCTTTGTCAAAGAGTATAAGCTTATAGCTATTTTGAGTAGTTAAATCTTTCAGCTCATCAACCGTGTGAGCTAGTTCATACGTATAGCCAAGAGACTTTAAAAGTTCTACATATAGTTTAGATTCAAATAGACTTTTTTTAGCTAGTAAAATATCAGCTTTGTACTCTTGTTTTTTATCAATTTCTTCAATTTCTTCTTGCGTTATATTGCTTTTTTGCGGAGTTGATAACTCTTCTTCTACAATAAAATCAGCTAAAAAGTGATTTAAAAGAGATATAATCTCTGAGCGAACAAGAGGCTTAGTAGTGTACTCATCAAGACCAGCTTGCATAAACCTTTGTCTATCTCCTTTTAATGCATTAGCAGTTAAAGCTATGATAGGAACATGAGCTTGATTAAAGTCCTCTTCATATTCTAAAATTTCTGCTGTTGCTTCAACACCGTCAAGGTATGGCATCTGTATATCCATAAAGATTAAATCATACTCTTCATCTTTTCTTTTTTGGAAAGCTTCAAGTCCATTACTTGCAATACTAACACTCAGTCCTAAATCTTCAAGCGTTCTTTTGATAAGTTTTTGGTTAATGATATTGTCTTCAGCGACAAGCACTTTTGCTTTAAATGCCGAAGTCTCTTTGTTGAACTTTTTGAGGTTTATTTTTTCACTTTTTTCAATAGTAGAGTTTTGAGCACTGTAGTTATCAAGGATTAGTTTTACTTTAGAGATATTAAGTGGTTCATACAAGGTTTTGAAAATGTCTATATGTAGAGAATCTATCTTTTTCATATAGTATGATTTAGTTAGAAGTACCAACTCTTGGGAGAGGTTTGCATAGTTTAATAAATCACCATCTTTTGTATAATCATAATCAATAAAGACAAGATTATATGTCGCTTCTTTTTGAAGACTCTCAAGTTCATTAAAGTCTTTAAAAGTTTGATAAGTAACTCCATAAAAATCAAGATATTCTTTAAGATAGCTCTCTTGTTTTTTCGTCTTGTGGTCTGCTTGGAGTATTAAAGCATTAAGGTTTGAGAAGTTGTCTTTTGTGCTTTCATTTAGAGTTTCTACTTCTTCAAAGTCAATAGTGAAAAAGAATGTAGTTCCTGAACCCATCTCACTATGAAGGTCAAGTTCACCACCCATTAGTTCAATAAATCTACTTGAAATTGTGAGTCCTAAACCTGTACCGCCATATTTACGAGTAATAGAAGTATCTGCTTGAGAAAAAGCTTCAAAAATTCTAGCTTTTTGCTCACTTGTAACACCGATACCACTGTCTTGTACTTCAAATTTAACTCTTGTTTTTCCTTTTTGATCGCACTCTAATACTCTTATGTCAATATTGATAGCTCCAGCACTACTTGTAAACTTAACAGCATTTGAGAGAAGATTTATGATAACTTCTTTAATTTTAGTAGGATCACCTTTGAGAGGATGTTCTAGTGCAGGGTCTATAAAACATCCAAGGTCAATATGTTTCTCACTCGCACGAACAGCATAGACTTCAACGGCACTTTCAAATTCATCTATTGGATTAAAAATAATATCTTCAATTTCTAGTTTATTGCTCTCAATTTTAGAAAGGTCAAGAATATTGTTAATAATTTCAAGAAGATTTTCAGATGACTTTTCAATAATATCAACAAATTCACTCTGTTCTTCTTCTAGCCCTGTATCCTTAAGAAGTTCCGTAAATCCGACAATTCCATTTAAAGGAGTGCGAATTTCATGGGACATATTTGCTAAAAACATAGACTTAGCTTCACTTGCTTCTTGGGCTGATTCTTTATCTTTTCTTGTCTGCTCAATTATCCTCTCAAGTAAGTCATAAGCCTGAGCCGTACCATCTGCTGTATGCAAGTTGATTGTAGAAATATCTTCTTTGCTCTGAGAAGCATCTTTAGCAACTCTTTTTAGTACATCCTCAAGATTTCTAATATTTCTAGTGATTTCGCTAGATAAAAAGAAACCAAGAGTTGCAAGAATAACTGAAATTAGCCAGATTGTAAGTGTGACTATAAGAAACTGTAGTGACTTCTCTTGAACTTCAATGGCTCTTTTGTTCATCTCATTAAGTAATAAATTCTCTGCCTTAGAGATAATGTTAATTTTTTCAGAGTGCATAGTAAACCAAACACCAGATGAGATATCATAATCTCCATCTTGAGACGATGAAATTATTGCAGTTCTCTCAGCATTTATATCTTCAAAAAGCTCTATTGCATCTTCATTTTTAAATAGCAAATCGAGCTCATTTAAAAGTGTTTTGTTACGTGTTGATGTATAGTTTAGTGAGTCAGCTTTACCTATGATTGAGATCCATCTATTTAGATCTTCATCTTCAAGTTCACTTGAGCGAGAGATAATATATGACATATATCCTCTCTCAATCCCACTAAACTCTTTTGCATTTACCATAGCTATATAGATTGAGTAAAGCTCATTTATCTCTTGATCTGTTTGATTATTTGTAATTTGTTCTAAAAGAGATATTGATTTTCTTTGAGCCTCGCCATAATAATTATTGAATACTTCTTTAAAAGATAACTCTTTGGCATCTACTAATTTTCTTGCTTTTTTAATATTTTTAAAAGAACTCTCTACGGATTTATAGTTTTGACAAGTAAGACAATTTTCTTCTCCCTTGGTATGGTCATGAGATGTAGAGATGTTTTTTGTGTGATTCAAATAAGCTTCTATTTTAGCATCGACAATTTTTCTCTGTTCTTGCAGAGATTTAAAGATGTTTTTTGAAGGGTTGCCAAGTTGCATCGCAGTCATGCCTCGCTCTCTAGCGACATTTCCTACAACATCATTTAAGTATCTGTTCTCTGAGAGTTTACCATGAAGAGTTTCTGCTCTCTCATAGCTTTGGTAAGAATCATATAGAAAATAACTTGTTAGTGAGAATAGAATAATTATAGGGAATAGACTAATTAATCTAAGTCTGTTTTTTAAACCTAATTGCATATACTAAACCTCTCTATCTGATATTTGTTGTAGTTTGTGAGTAATGGCATCTATAGCTTCTTTTGCTATATCATGGTCTTGAGTATTTATTATAGATTCAAGTTCTTGAGTATAGTCGTAAATCCTCATATTGTCACTCATACCTTTGAGTTTTATAGCAGATTGTTTCCATATAGCTGGAGTTTTTTCTTCTACAGCACTTTGGATTTCTAAACAAGCATTTTTGCTCTCAACAAGATAGTCACTAAATAGTACATTAAAACTCTCTTCATCTATGCCAATTTCACTAGCAGCAGCTGATTTGTCATATTTTAGATTTGATTCTTCTATGGTTGGCATCTCTTCATTTAAAGAGACTTCATCAATATCATCAAGTGCATCGAGAGTAATTACTTCATCTTCTAGCTTAAGAAAATCATCATCTGCAAGTTCTGGCATTTGGATTTTTTGAGGAACTTGTGAGTCATCTATATCGTCTTTAAAACTTATGACTAAGTCATCTTCCTCATCCTCTTTTATTTGTTTAGGAGCTTCTTTTAAAGGCTTTTCATTATCGTGGTCTTTTCCTGATAATTTGTCAATAATTGTATAAAATGTATCAAGGTTAGTTTTTATCTCATTGTTGTCATTTGAAGTGTTTATAGTTGTTAGAACCTCAAAGGCATCTTCTATTCTTAAATTTGCTGCCACCCCTTTTAGTTTATGAGAAAGAATTTTTACATTATCTCCATTGCTTTCATTTAGTGAGCTATACAAGTCATCTTTAAAATCATTTGCTTGTGATATAAAATCCTGAATAAACTCTTCAATCAAATCAATAGGAAGTCCAAGTTCATCTGAAGCTAAAATAGGGTCGTAAACATAGTCACTACTTACTTGTGATTTTCTTTGAATTTGAGCTATAGGTTGACTCTCTGATTGAGCTTCTTCAATGCTTACCTGTTCTTCTAAACCATTATCGCTTTCATCAACTTCAAGTGGCTTTTCATAAATGTCTTCTACTACTTGTTTGTTTAAGTTTAGCTCATCCAATGTCTCTATGTCATTTACTTCATAAGGATCATGAGTTACTTCTAAATCTTCTAGCGATTGGCTCTCAACAACTTTATTGTCTTTGTAATCATCAGAACTAGAAGTAGGAGTGCTAAAGATAGCTGTGTTTTGTGAAGAGACTCTTGGCAGTGTTTTTTGAAGAATATCGTCTGAAATTTGTTCATTTTCTGTGTGTGTTAATGCTCTTAAGTTTACCAAATTTATGATGTATGCTTTTTGTGATGGGTCGTCAACTAAGTAAGCTGTCTTTATATCCAGAGTGCATCTGTAGTTTTTACCACTAGCATGTATAACTACTTTTGCATCTTCACTTCCCTCTGCGCATGTTACAAAGTCTATCCAATGAACATGTTTGAAGTTGTGAACAAACCCAGGTGTTTTTACAAACAAATCTGCAAAGTCGGCTGATTCATTTCTAAGTTGTGATAAATCTGAAAATCCAAGAGCTTTTAAATCAGCTTCATCAATTCCAACAAACTCTTTTTGGTAGTTATAGATTAACATTAGTTCTCCTTAATTTTCACTCTCACACATTTTTTTGTAAAGTTCTTCATTTTCTTCTATATCTTTTCTTGAAGCAATTTTTCTAGCAGCTATATAGCCAGTAATTTCATTATCATCATTATGAACGGCAATAATCTCTGAATCTACCCAGTAGTAAAGACCATCTTTACGCATATTTTTTACTAGTCCATTCCAAGATTGTCCACCTTTAATGGTACTCCACATTTTGGCAAATACTGCTTTTGGCATATCTGGATGCCTTATGATGTTGTGGTTACTTCCTATGAGTTCATCGATCTTATAACCTGACACTTCGCAAAATTTTCTATTTGCAAAGGTTATAACACCTTTTAAGTCAGTCTGACTAATAATAAGACTTCCCTCAAAGATATACTCTTCATCAACTGGTTCTACTTTGTTCATAAACAAACCTTTTACTTTACAAAATATTATTGATACAAATATATCATAATAGACACAAAACTATACTTAGAAGTAAATATTTTTTATTATTTTTGCATCTTTTTTATTTAAAATTGTAGCTATTTCTTCGAGGCTTAATGTTTCTAGAGATTCAAAAGTTCCAAAGTGATTTAGAAGTTTTTTTATCTTAGCTTGAGATATTCCTTGAAGACCTAAGAGTTTACTCTCTTTGTCAAGTTTAAGTTTTGTTTTTTTGTGAAAGTTTATGGCACTACGATGAGCCTCATCTCTTAGATTTTGAGTCCATTGTAATCTTTTGTCTGAATTTTTTAGCTTAAAAACACTCTCTTTTGTATGAATGATATCATTGGCTTTCCCTTTTGCTCTATGAGCTTTAGCATCTACTTTCTCTTTTGAAATAGCTATAATGTCTATAAAAACACCAGCAGACTCTACAATCTCAGATGCGAGTTTTAAAAGCGTAGCTCCTCCATCTATAATCCACAAATCAGGTGGAGAGTTTTTAGAAAAACTCTCCACTCTTCTTGTAAGTGTCTCTCGCATCTGAGCGTATTCATCCTTTGCATTTAGATGATAAGTTCTGTAGCTTTTTTTATCAAACGCTCCATCTTCATAAACAATCATAGCTCCAACAGTTGCCACTCCTGAGATATGTGAGTTGTCAAAAACTTCAACTCTATTTGGGATGCGTTGTAAATCTAGTAGCTCTTTTAAATCATCTAATATTTTTTTATCAACAGAATTTTTGTCTTTTTTTAGTAACTCTTTTGCATTTAAAATAGCTAAGTCGATTAAGTGCTTTTTCTTTCCTTGCATCGGTACTTTTATACTCGCTTTTTTTTCAAAAACCAAGCTTAGATGCTGCTCAATAACTTCTAGGTTTTCAAAACTATTTGCAACTAAAATAGGAGCTATTATGGGAGGTTTTTCATTTTTGTAAAAATCAAGCAGAACTCTTTGGTAGAGTTCATCTTCATCGTAACCTTCATTTAGTTGAATATAGTCGTGAGTTGATGAGATGATTTTACCATCTCTCATAAAAACTCTAACTACAACTGCTCTTGCATCTGAGTTTTGTATAGCAAAAATATCGTAGTTTTCTTTACTTGCAAAGTCAATTTCACTCTTAATCTCAGAGCGAGTGATTTTCTCTATTCTATCTCTTAACTCTCCCGCTTCTTCAAACCTAAGATTTTCAGCATAAAAGGACATTTTATCTTCAAGTTTACTTATCAAAAGTTTTTTATTTTGAATCAAATCATAGGCTAAATCTAACTCTTTTTTGTATCTTGCATCTGATACAGGCAATTCACAAGGACCAAGACACTTGTCTATTTGATGATACAAACAGAGTTTTTTTGACTTTAGGCTTCCTTTTTTTTGCACAAGTTTACATAGCTCATATATGGAAGTTAAAATATCTCTAGCTCCAACTGAGTAAGGTCCAAAGTACTTTATGTCAGATGCCTTGATGATTTTTCTCGTTATCTCAAATCTTGGATATTTTAAAGAGTTGTCAATGTAAATGTATGGATATGTTTTGTCATCACGAAGTAAGATGTTGTACTTTGGATTTAACTGTTTTATAAGTGAGTTTTCAAGTATGAGAGCATCGTGTTCTGAGTTTACTACTATGTAGTTCATAGATGCTGTTTGATTTATCATCTTTGTTATTCTAAGAGAGAGATTGGAGTTTGCTTTTAGCTCAGGAGTAAAACTAAAGTAGCTTTTTACTCTATTTTTTAGATTTTTAGCTTTTCCTACATAGAGCAGATGCCCTTCTTTGTCAAAGTACTCGTAGATGCCAGCAGAGTCTGGAAGTTGTTGGATTGTCTCTTTTAAAGTCATTTTTTTCTTTTGTTTTTTGTTTTTTTGTTACATTAGATTGGCTACATTTAGCTATAGACAAACTTTAAAGCACTTTTAATATTTTGTGTAATAATATCGAACTTAGAAAATTTTGAAAGTTAAGGGCGATATTGAAAAATTTTAAAAATTTTAACGCTGTTGTTCATCTGCTAATTATAGCAACCTTTGTATTAAGCGTAAGTGGATGCGGATATAAAAAAGCACCTTATTATAAAGAAGAAGCTCCCAAAGGCGATGAAAATGTTGAGTTTAAAATCAAAGAACCAACAAAATAATGCACTATGATGTAATAATAATAGGAGCAGGAGTAGCTGGTTTATACGCAGCATCTCTTTTGCCAAAAGAAAAAAAAGTACTTATTATAAATAAAAGAGAGACTTTTAAGTGTAACAGTTTTTACGCTCAAGGTGGAATAGCACTCTCAAAAGATAAAGAAGATATACCTCTTCATATAAAAGATACTCTAGATGCTGGAGCGGGTCTTTGTGACGTGGAAGCTGTAAAAGTTCTAAGTCACAACTCAAAAGAAGTTATAGATAACTTGATTGAGAGTGGATTTGAATTTGATTGTGATGAAAACAAAGAGCTACTTTATACAAAAGAAGCTGCTCACTCTACGAGTAGAATACTTCATGCTGGAGGAGATGCCACTGGCAGATATATGCACTTTTTCTTACTAAAACAAAATCAGCATCCGATGTTAAGCGATGCTAGAGTTGTTGACCTTCTCATCAAAGATGGCGAGTGTTATGGTGTTACGGTTTTAGACCACAGAGAGAGTAGAAATATATATGCTCCAAATGTCATCATAGCAAGTGGTGGAGTAGGCTCTCTTTTTGAGTACCACACTAACGCTCCATGTATTAGTGCAGATATGCAAGGTCTTTGCGTTATGAAGGGCATAGAACTTGAAAATATGGAGATGATGCAGTTTCATCCAACAGTCTATGTAAATAGCGAATATGCACAAAAACTTCTTTTAACAGAAGCTCTAAGAGGCGAGGGTGCAACTATAGAAGATGAAAATGGCAAAAGGTTTTTGTTTGAGTATGACTCAAGAGGCGAACTTGCATCTAGGGATATTGTAAGTAAATCTATATACGATTACAACAAAAAAACAGGTTTGAAAACTTACCTTAATTTTCAAAATTTTGATTATCACTACTTTACACAAAGATTTCCAAACATATATAAAAATTTAAAAGATATAGGTTTTGATGTACCACAGCAAAGAGTTCCAATCTCTCCCGCTTTTCACTACGCTATTGGTGGAATAAAGAGTGATTTAAAGGGAAGAGTTCCAAATGTAGGTGGATTGTATGCAGTTGGTGAAGTAGCATCTGTAAGAGTTCACGGAGCAAACAGACTTGCATCTAACTCTCTTTTAGAGGGACTTGTTTTTGCAAAAGAGGCCATTGGAGATATTTTAGGCAACTCAAATAAAAAAGATATGCTTGAGTTTAAGGTTATTAATGAAACCATGAGTTTTAAAGAAGATAAGGCAAAAAAGAATCTTCTGCGAAAAATTATGTGGGAAGATGTCTCTATAGTTAGAACAAAAAAAGGGCTAAACAACGCACTAGAAAAAATCAACGCTCTTTTAGATGAAAAAATCGGAAGGCTTTTGAAGTTTCGTCTCTTAACTGCCAAAGAGATTGTTACATCTGCTTTAGCTAGAGATAAGTCTATAGGAGTGCATACAATTTTAGACTAGATGCTATGAGAAGAGTTTAGCGTAACTCTTGTCATTAAAATTTAAACTACTTTATAGTATCCTTTCACAATTAATTAACACCCCATTTTTTTTAAAGGCATTTATATGACAAATGTTAGCATAATCGTTTTAGATTTTGGTTCTCAATACACTCAGCTTATAGCACGTCGTCTTCGTGAAGATAAAATATATTGTGAGATTCTTCCATACCACACGTCAATAGAAGATATTAAAGCAAAAAACCCTAAAGGTATCATCCTTAGTGGTGGTCCATCTTCTGTTTATAGCAAAGATGCCTATGAAGTTGACAAAGACATTTATAACTTGGGTCTTCCAATTTTAGGCATCTGTTATGGTATGCAAAGAATTGCTGTTGATTTTGGTGGAAGTGTAATCCGTTCAGACCACCATGAGTATGGTAAAGCAGAACTAAAAATAGAGAGTGATTCTCCACTTTTAGCAGATTGTGATGATAATGCAATAGTTTGGATGAGCCACTCTGATAAGGTAGATGTTCTTCCAGATGGCTTTGCTCCTATAGCTACTTCTGCGAACTCTCCTTATGCCGCAATTGCTAATGAAGAAAAAAATGTTTATGCGATGCAGTATCACCCAGAAGTTCAACACTCTGAGGAAGGCTATCTGATGCTTAGAAACTTTGCAAAAAATATTTGTGGAGTTAGTGAAAAGTGGAAAATGGAACACTTCTTAAAAGAGCAGATTAAAACTATACGTCAAAAAGTTGGCGATGGAAAAGTTCTATGTGGACTAAGTGGTGGAGTTGATAGCTCTGTTGTTGCAGCTATGCTTTATGAAGCGATAGGTGATCAGTTAATTCCTGTTTTTGTTGATAACGGTCTTTTAAGAAAAGGTGAGCGTGAGCAAGTTGAACAAGTTTTTAAACTAAATCTAAAAGCACCACTTGTTACTGTAGATGCAGCAGACAACTTCTTGTCAAAACTAGCAGGTGTATCTGACCCTGAGGAAAAACGTAAAATCATTGGACATACTTTTATAGAAGAGTTTGAAAAAGAGGCTAAAAAACATGATGGCATCAGATTTTTAGCTCAAGGTACACTCTATCCTGATGTTATTGAGTCTATCTCTGTAAATGGTCCATCTGAAGTTATAAAATCTCATCACAATGTTGGCGGTCTTCCTGATTGGATGGATTTTGAACTAATAGAGCCTCTACGTGAACTTTTTAAAGATGAAGTGCGTAAAATAGGACTAGAACTTGGACTTCCTGAGTCTATGATAAATCGTCATCCTTTCCCTGGACCAGGTTTAGCTATACGTATCATGGGTGATGTTAATGTACCTGACTTGACTCTTTTACGTGAAGCTGATGTAATTCTTTTAGATGAGTTAAAAGCTAGTGGATACTATGCTAAAACATGGCAAGCATTTGCAGTTTTACTAAATGTAAAATCTGTTGGGGTCATGGGAGACAACCGTACTTATGACAATACTGTCTGTGTTAGAGTTGTTGAAGCAGTTGATGGAATGACAGCAACATTTGCTCACTTACCACATGATTTGTTAGAGAGAATAAGTAGAAGAATTATCAATGATGTTGATGGAATAAATAGAGTAGTTTACGACATATCTTCAAAACCACCAGCAACAATAGAGTGGGAATAAATTAAGAAAAATTTCGGCTC
>Ga0193954_1001766_pt1 | contig 10753 bp, 9 predicted proteins | sample BB_5_MG_FD_140340 | JGI IMG/M metagenome (GOLD analysis project Ga0193954, IMG submission 140340) | Microbial mat bacterial communities from the Broadkill River, Lewes, Delaware, United States - BB_5_MG | ecosystem: Environmental > Aquatic > Freshwater > River > Microbial mats | place: USA...
ATCCGCCGCCCGCTGTGCTCATGTCGCAATAGGCCTGGAAGCTTGGCCGGCCCGCCGGCCCATCGGGGTCAATCCAGTAGATGCCATCGGCGGTGCCGCCGCTGGCGAGGATGTCCTTGCACATGGTGCCGGGAAGCGCAGGATCATGTCCGGGTACTACGCAGCTCGTATCCACCACTTCGGCTGGGCTGACCTCGCTGAGTACGGTGGGGTTTGTGAAGGAGGCGCTGGCGACCACTTGCGATGAGTAGAAGTCGGCGTCTAGGGATCCACCGGAGGCGGCGAAGCTGATGATTCTTGGATATAGCGTCGCGATGCTGACGCCTTCGGCGGGGTAGGGGACTTGGGTGGGCAGGTGCAGTGCGAAAGGCAGGCCGGTGTTATCTACAAATGCTCGACCCGGCTGGCTGGCATCGTCCGCGGTGCCAAAGAGCGCCGTATTCATCGCCTGGGTGCCCGAGTACTGAGGAAGATGGATTTCGTGGCTATTGTCTTGGCTGCGGACCACGAATAGATCGTAGGGCGCGCCGGCGATGCTCAGGTTGGTGCCTGGTGCAAATGTAAAGACAACCTGCATAGCGAGGCCCTGTACTGGGGTGCCGCGCACATTCACGGGCCCAAAGACGCCGGGGTACAGGTCGGCCCGCAGGTCCGTCGACAGGAGCGCGGTGGCCTGCGCGTCCGTCTGCAAGCTCAGCGGTTGAGGCGTCTGGCCCTCGAAGGTCCGGGTCAGGCTGGCAATGGAGCTTGCGTTGACGGGCAGGTGCAGCCCCAGGCCGAGCAGCGTATCGCCGCCCATCGCCGGCGCGCTGAACAGTGCGACCAGGCGCACGGCATCTCCGTTGGCGTCCAACTCCAGGCGGTAGCGATAGCTGATGACCGCGTCGTTGAAGTCGCGGTCGCCGGCGGAGGGGAACTGGTCCTCGAAGACCAGCATCGCATGGTCATCACTGGCTGGGGCGTAGCTCACCGCGACGACCGCGGGGTCACAGGGGCGCGCATCCGATAGGTCGGGCACGCCGTCGGCGTCGCCATCCTGAGCCCCGGCGAGGGCAGGAAGGCTCACCGCCAGTCCTGCGAGAGTCGTTATGATCCACGGCCGCATCGTGCGGAGTGTATTGCGTGGGTGACGCGGATGTCATCCAGTTTGCGCTGTGGTGTGTCTGGCTCAGTGCAGCGCCGTGGCGGCCAGAATCGGCCAGAGCGGCGCTCACAGTCGATCGCGGGGGCCTACGGGTTGAAGCTGGGGCCGGACAGCTCGATGGGCGTTGATGAGGCGTCGCCGGTGCTCAGTGAGCTGGGGCTGGTGGGGGTGTTGTGGGCCGACACGCTGAGCGGGTCGCGGTCCCGGCGCCGCGGGGCTATCCGGGATCGTGGCGCGCGTTGAGGTGCTGAAAGTAGATGCGCATCATCTCGCCGCGGCTATCAGCGCCCAGCTTGCTCATCAGATTCCGCACATGGAATTTTACGGTGCGCACGGTGATCTTGAGTTGTGCGGCGATCTTGGGGTTGGAGGCGCCGAGCAGAACTGCTCTGAGGACCTGAGCCTCCCGGCCCGAGAGCTTGGCGCTATCGGCCAACGTTCGTACAACCCCGTCGACGTCGGTGGCTGCCCTTGGCGGCTCCGGCACAGTGGGCGCGGGGATACTGGCAAGCTCGGGGTAGGTCTGCTCTGCCCGAACCCCTCTGAGCCACCTGCGCCACTGCCGAGTCTTGTCTAGGGCTTGCTGCATGGCTTGCTCCAGACCCGCTGTTTGCAGATCCTCGGAGACTATGACCTCGGCTCCACACCGAATGGCGATGGGTATGTTGATCTCGGCGCCTCCTCCGAGCAGGACCGCAGTTGCGCAGGGCGAGTTGCTCCTTCGCAGGCAGTCCACGAGGCTCAACGCGGCCAATTGAGGAGAGTGCAGATGGAGTAGAGCGGCATCGTAGACGGCCCCAGGCCCTGCACGCAGCGAACTGAGCTGCTCAGACCAGTGTCGTTCGGTCACGTCAGCGCCGACGCTGCGGAGGACCTCAGCGGTGCCGCCGCTGAGGTCTGAGTCAACGAGCATGAGGATTCGGGCCCCAACGAGTCGGGAGGGTCGGCGTCGAACCTGGCTGCCACCGTGTGGCACGCCGATCTGGGGTGCCGAGCGCGGTGGCAGGTTGAAGTGGGGGTCGTAGGTCATCCGGGGGTACCGCCGATCTATGGATTGCCGGCCACCACCCGAGTGTTCATTTTTTCTGTCAGAGATCTGTTTCGGGCGAAAGAAGCTCAAGGGCGAGCCAGACCAGCCCCGAGACCGCGGCCACGGAGTACGCACCCACCGCCCCACGGTTATACCGCGTGATCCTTGCGTTGCTCTTCTGCACGTCGGCCTGACTTGCGCGGCCGCGCTCGACCACGGCCGCAGTCGTCAATGCCGCGCCTACGGCTGCGGTTCCTAGGCTTACCCAGGGGGAGACAGCTCGGGTGGTCGACAGCACCCTTGAAGACAGGGGGACCTCAGGTCGCGTGAACCTCACTTCATGGGCGGGCGGGTCGAAAGCCCGCAATACCGCGGGCCCAAAGGGCGCGCTGAAGAGCATGCGGAAGGCGAGATGTGCCGGTCCGCGGGTGATTACCGCAGGCGGGCTGGTCCGGCGCTGCGATAGTACCACCGTCGGTCCTGGCTGGTTGATCACGTACTCTTCACTGCCTTCAAAGCCCCTCAAGAACAGCGGCCGAGACTTGGGGGTCCGCAGTAGGAGCTTTTGGCCTGGTGCGGGGTGCGCATCCGCGAGTCGCACCCCGCGGCTATCCTCGAGGACCATGTGGCCCAATGAGGCCTTGTCGGTCACGATGAGAGTATCAGATGCCCCCCAACTTAGGAGCACATCGGGATCTGCGCCCCGGGTACGGGGAGGCAAGATGACCGAGTCGGGACGATACCTTGAGTTGGGCAGGGTCTTATTGGCAGTATCAATAAATGCGCTGAGTTCATTGTACGAGATTGTCGCGTCCAGGTCGACGTCTGCGCCCCCGCGCAGTCCAGAGCGCACTTCGTGGCTAAAGATTCCCCCTCGAAACCGTGCCCACTCGTGACTGTCTCGATCCGACGACGTGGATAGTACGAATCCGGTATTCGGGAAGCGATCGCGTGTGTCTTGTAGAATGAGGTTGTGCGTCCTGCGCTGACCACCAGGGCCCTTGCCGAATACGAGGAAGTAAGAGCGACAGGCGTCGATGATGATGTGGTTCTCGTCGGCGGGGGAGCGTGCGAGGATTTGCTCGTGCAGGAAGGTGCGCGTGAGCCGCGCATCCCGTAGGGCCACGTAGCCCTGACCATCACTTACGTCTCCGTGCCCGCTGTAGACGAAGTAAAGGCGCGTCTTTCTTCCCCTCGATCGCGCGTCTCGGATGTTGTCGAAGGTCCGGTCTAGAGTCTGAAGCAGCGCGGCGCGGGTAGGCGGAACCAGCTTGGGCTCGCCTGAAGAGAATAGGGGTGCGCTGTCAGCGTCGAGCTGAACCAGCAGGGAGGATTGCACGCCGGCCTCCGTCAGCAGCCGGTGCGTCATGACTGCGTCGTCGTCGGCGTACGACAGCGGCTGTGTTGCGGCTCCAATCTGGCGGTTTTCGCCCACCACGACCGCAAAGCTGTCCACGGGCACTGCCGACAGCAGGAGTAGGGCGACAAGGCTCATCGGACCACCAGATTGATGACCTGGGTATGTAGGACGTTGGGCAGATCGCCATCAAGCTTCATCTCGACCTCCCGGACTCTTCGCGGGGATGCGAGGAAGATGGCACGGATCTGAAGAGGGCCCGTGGGCAGATCATGTCGGATGGCCTCCTTGAGGACGGTTTGGGCCTCGCCTGCCTGAATAGTTATCGCAGGCGGGTCTAAATCTGGGTCTGTCCAGCCGGGATAGTACCAGCGGATTTCCCCCCGGGCATCCCGCCCGAGAACCATCAGGTACTGCGCGGGATTTGGTCCAAGGTTCGTATAGGAAAAGAGCAACTCCGAATCGGCTTCGATGGTGGTGCCTACGGGGACCATGCCCTGTGGACTGGCCGTCCAAACTTGCACCCCCATCCACTGCGAATCCGACTTTGGTTGAGCAGACCGTGCAGTGATGCCAGGCCATTCACTTTCAACCTTAGGCCTCGGGAGCAGCGCGAAGAGGGCGAGGGCAGCGAGCGCCACACCGAGCCCGGATATCCAAGGCCAGATCGGGGATTTCTCAGGGGTCTGTAGCCTTCGATGCACTCCGGAGACCACGTCCATTCGGTTGATGGCGGGCACCGGCGCGGAGAGAAGGTCGACCAGGGCACGCTCCTTATGCAAGAGGCGTTGCAGTTCAGGATCCTCGGGCAGCTGGGCCTCCAACTGCTGGGCCTCGGTAGGGCTGAGGTCCTCTTGTAGGTAGCGGGCTATTTTGTCGGGGCTGAACGGTTCACTCATGGCCCAAGCCTCCTAGTTTCTTGCGCAGTGTGCGCAGGGCGGTGAACAGACGGGAGCGCGCGGTGCCCTCGGGGATGCGCAGGGTCTGTGCGAGCTCGGCGTGGCTGAGGTCGGCGCCAAAACGCAAGGCGACGACGGCTCGTTGCCGCTCCGGCAGGCTGTCGACGGCACGCTGGACCTCTCTTTGGCGCTCGGTGGCCAGTACTTGGGCTTCCCCGAGGGGGGCCACCGAGGTCTCTGGGAGTGGGCCCAATACCAGACGACTGCGGCGGTTCTTGCGCCTCGCCATCCGTGCACGCTGAATGACGATGCGCAGCAGAAAGGCTCGGAACTTGTTTTCGGGGCGATACCTCTGGGCGGCCCGGTAGACCTCGACGAACGCCTCCTGAACGATGTCATCAGCGACCTGGAGGTCTCCGGCGTGGCGATGCGCCACCGCCAAGGCCACCCTCTGGTGCCGGCGCATGAGGGTGTCGAAAGCGGAAAGCACGCCGCCTCGCGCCAAGAGCATGAGGTCGTCGTCGCTCCGTTCGGCGCTGGACGGGGTGTCGTCACTGGCCCGAGCGCCCGGGGCTACGACTTGCAACTGGGCCATCCTAGGACTCCCCCTGCCATTGCCGCTCAACCCCGCCACGTTCAAATTTTCTTAGCGGCTGGGGGGAGATCACGGTCAGTGATTCGTACAGCAGCCCCGGGCAGCTCCCGAGCTGGCAGGCGTCGGTGGGAGCGGCCTTGCGATCGGCTAGAGGCGGCAAGGCAGGGCAGGGTGAGCGCGGATCTGCAAACGCGTCCCTCGGCGCCCGGGCCACCCACCCTAACCTGAGCAATAAGGCAGCGGGGGCCAGTGGAGTAGCCCAGCTGGGCCTCTTGGAGGACGACATCGTCGGGCTCGTGGCCCGGTCCTACGGGCAAACGAAGGGACTGTCATCTCGGCCTTTGTCGCAGCGAAGTAATTCGCGGGTATGCGCTCTAGACGAGACCGAGGTGGGCTCAAATTGATCGTCGAGATCCACGATGAGGTGCACGGTCGGCCGCGCCTACCAGTTGAAGATGCGGCCGGACAGCTCGACGGAGTGAACGCCGGTATCGGTGCGCATGTCGTCGGTCTCAAAGCTGAGGGCAGCGCTGCGCAAGGTCTCGGTGGCGCGGTAGCTGATGCGCACCTGCATCGACTCGCCCGGGGCCAAGAGGGTGGATTCGGCGACAGGGGTCTCCAGCTGGAATATGCCGGGCTCGTAGAAGTTGCCGGCGCCGCTGGAGGCCGTGATGTAGGCCCGGTGAATCATGACGTGGTGGCTGCCGACCGAAGTGGCGACGATGGTTTGCTCCAAGATCTGATCGCCTGGCTCTGCGGAGAAGTACACATGCGGCCGGCTCAGCGAGAGAATCCGGGGCGAGACCCGCGGGGGCAGGGTCAGCTCAAGGGGCTCGTAGTGTTCAATGGTGCCCCTGGACCACACCCCATCACTGTCCACGGCGACGGCGCGGAGCATCACATCTCCCTCGATATCGAACGGTCCCTCGTACAGGATGCCATTGGCGGTCGGTGGTTCACCGTTGGTGGTGTAGTAGATCGTGGCGGGGACTTCAGCGTGCAAGGATACGGAGACAGGGCCCGAGAACTCGCCGCCCGGCGGGTCGGCCGCGACACGGAAGCTGTCCGTCTTGTAGTCGACCGGCCCATCTTCAATGATGGGCTCGCCTCCGCAGGCTCCCGACAGGGCGAAGCACAGGCCCAAGGCGCCGATGTGCTCACTGCGAATCCGCGATGTCGTCGACGGCTGCACATTGTGCATACGAAACTCCTCGTGGCGCCTCACTCTCCCGAGTGGGCGGTTCAGCCGTCCCCAAAATGTCCCCAGGGAAGCCAGATTTGGCGTCCCCATACCCAGTAAGTTCAAATTAGATCGGCTTCGGAAAATTGTAAATGGCACCCGATGATCCCAATCGACTGACTCAAGTACTCAATGAGGCGATGCGTCGCCGTGAGGCATCACAGCGTCCAGATATCGATGCTTTCCGAATACTGAATGGCCCGGGAGATGGTGCGCCTGCCGGCCTGACATTGGATAGTTATGCAGGCTACCTGGTCATGAGCGCGCGCGCTCATGTGCCCACGGCGGTGGTGCAGCAATGGGCTAAAACCGCCCAGGAAGCGCTAGATCCGCCAGCCTTGGTACTGAAGACGCTGGCCACTCGGGCTCAGGATAGTCAGTCCGAGGTGCTCTTTGGTGAGGTGCCGGATGCGCCGATCGTGATTCGCGAAGGACAAGTCAGCTTGCTTTGTGCGCTCAACGATGGCGTGCAGACCGGACTCTTTGTTGACCACCGAGAGACACGCTTCCTCGCCCGAGACTATGTAGGTGGCGGACAGGTACTTAATCTATTCTCCTACACCTGTGCCTTCTCCGTACACGCGGCTCAAGCCGGCGCGTCGCGGGTCACCAGCGTAGATGTGAGTCGCAAGGCCTTGGACTGGGGGCGCGCCAACATGCGGGCGACGGGGCTGTCGCCGGACGAGCACCGCTGGTTCGCGGATGACGTGCTCAAGCATGTCAGCCGGGGGCCGGAGGGCGTCTACGAACTCGTGATCCTCGATCCGCCGGTCTTTGGACGGGCCAAGAAGGCCACGTTCTCGCTGAAGGCCCATCTGCCGGCCTTGTTGGAAGGCGCCTTTCGCAAGCTGGCCAACGCTGGGGTGCTCATCTTTTCTACCCACGCGCAGACGATGAGCGACCGGGACGTGCTGAACGCGGCGCGGGCCGCCGCGGCCCGGGCGGGCGGACGCATGTCCGTGGTGGCTCAAAGTGGTCTGCCCACCTGGGATCACCCCGTCGCCTCGATGGGGCAGGGCGATGCTGAGGATAGGGGCAACTACCTGAAGACCCTTGTGCTCAGGATTGAGGGCAAGTAGACCCCGAAGGCGTGAATCAGCAGGAAGCGATGGAGCAACAAGCCCTCGAGCAGCTTCGGCGGGGGGACCTTCGGGCTGCCCACAAGACGCTGTCCGTGCTCCTGCAGTTGAGGCCTACGGACTCGGCGCTGCATCGGCGCCTTGAGCAGGTCACCACCCTCATTCGCCAGCGAGAAGAGAGCCAGGCGCGGATTCAAGCAGAGCCGGTGCTCTATGCGCATGCCTATGTTCAGGCAGGTCGCCTTGCAGAAGGCCTGCAGCTGCTGCGGGCCGCGCTCGCGCGAGATCCCTCCAATGAGAAACTGCGCACCGCGGCCTTGAATGTGGCGCGCCGCCTGCGCGAGCAGATGCGTGCCCAAGAGGGTGCGGACGCGGTGAACGCCGCTCAGGCTCAGGTGCAGGCCGATGCCGAGGCTGAGGCTCATCGCCAAGCCCAGGCGCAGGCGAGGGCTGCCCTAGAGGCCGAGGCCGAGGCTAAGGCGCGGGCGGCGGTAGAAGCGCGCGCCCAGCGCGCCGCCGAGGACCAAGCCGCCGCCCGGGCGGCGCAGATCGCTCAGGCCGAACAGGCCGCCGAGGCGCAGCGCCAAGCCCAGGCCGCGGAGGCTGCAGCCCGCGAGGCTGAGCTGAAGGCGCAGGCTGAGGCCGCCGAGGCGGCTGCAGTGCAGGCTCGGCGCGAAGCGGAGGCGAAGGCGGCCGCCGAGGCTGAGGCTGAAGCCCAGCGTCTGGCTGCAGCTGAGGCTGAAGCCCAGCGTCTGGCTGCAGCTGAGGCTGAAGCCCAGCGTCTGGCAGAGGCCCAGGCTGCGGCGGAGGCCCAGCGTGTGGCAGAGGCAGAGGCCCAGCGTGTGGCAGAGGCGGAGGCCCAGCGTGTGGCAGAAGCAGAGGCCCAGCGTGTGGCAGAAGCAGAGGCCCAGCGTGTGGCAGAGGCGGAGGCCCAGCGTGCGGCTGAGGTAGAAGCCCAGCGTGTGGCAGAGGCAGAGGCCGCGGCCCAGGCCCAGCGGGCCGCCGAGGCGGCCGCTCAGCGCTTGGCGGAAGCGGAGGCTGCGGCAGAGGCTCGGCGTGCGGCGGAGGCGGAGGCTGCGGCCCAGGCCCAGGCCCAGCGCTTGGCCGAGGCGCAGGCTGCCGCTCAGCGCGAGGCTGATGAGCAGGCGCAGCGACTCGCGGCAGCCCAGGCTGCGGCCGCCGAAGCTCAGGCTCAGCAGGAGGCGGCACGGCTGGAGGCAGAGGCCCAAGCGGAAGCTGAAGCGCAGGCTGCCTTGCAGGCAAAGGAGGCCGAGTTGGCTGCCGCCGCTGCACAAGCCGCAGAGCCCATGGCGATCTCAGAGGATGACTACGAGGTCATCGAGGACTCGGCCCCGGCCGCCCCGGCCAGCGCCGGCTCCTCGTTCGCTGCAGCGGTCTTGGGGGTATCTGTACCCACCGAGCCTCAAGCCGCGGAGCCGCCCCCGCAGACTGCGGATGAGCCCGCTGTGGCCCATGCTCCCATGCCGGCGTCGCCCGTCGTGCACGAGCCTGAGATCGAGATCGTGGAGGCGTCGGCGCCAGCCGTTGACCGTCGCAGCGTTCTTGAGGGGTTGCTGGCGCGCGTGCAGCAACGCCGCCGCGCACCGAGTCAGTACCTACCCGAGCAGCGCTGAGCTGCGGGCTCGGGCCCGGCGGGCGTACTCAGCGTCGCCGACGGCTTCGTCGTCGCCGACGTGGGCGCTCTTCATCATCGGCGGGACCGAGCACCGCACGGTCCAGGGGGCGCTCCACCGGCTGGCCCACGTGATCCTCTACCCGATCGTACCATTGCTCGACCTCGTCCATCGGCAGCTCACGCGCGTGGCATTGGATGTCGAAGAGATTCAGCGCGTCCGCGAAGGCGCCTCGGGACATCAGCGCCTCGGGCGCGGGTGGCCGACGACGCCGACGTTTGCCGGACTCCGGCTCGGTGCGCCGAGTGAGCTGTCGTTGCATCATCAGCGCCTGGCGAATCGACTCGCTCAGCTTTCGTGTGAGCGCGATGCGCTGGGCAAAGACGGCCAGGAAGTCGACGATCAGCTTCGTGGGGTCCAGCTCCTCGTGCTCTTGCAAGAAGGCTTGCAATGGCGCGCTGGCGAGCGCGGCCAAGATCACAACGTCGGAGACCTGCCCGAGGTGCACGAGATCATCGAGGGCCTCGAGGTGGGCATAGAGGGCCTCGGAGCGCTGCTCTAGGGCATCCTCAGGGTCGTTCTCATCGAGGCCGACGCCATCAAGGTAGGCCTTGATCTCGGGCAGCAGCACCTCCAGCAGGCCCAGCTCATCCATCAGGCGGATGGATGGGGCGGATTGTCCGGTGCGCAACAGCTTGAGTGTCTCTTCCAGCACGCGGGCGGGCGCGCACCGCACCACCTCAGCGGTGTGGCGTCGCATGGCCTCCCGGAGTTCGGGGTCGATGCGCAGGTTGGCTTTCGCGGTGAAGCGCACAGCTCGCAGGATGCGCACCGGGTCTTCGCGCAACCGGATTTCTGGGTCGCCGATCATCCGCAAGTAGCGTTGACGGACATCCTCGACACCGCCCACGTGGTCGATGATGCGTCCGCTGTGCACGTCGTAAAACAGGCCGTTGATCGTGAAGTCACGCCGCAGCGCGTCCTCTTCCTCGGTGCCAAAGACGTTGTCTCGGCGAACCAGCAGATCTTGGCCCTCCTCGACGTTGTCCTCATCGGGCGTGAGGTTGGCGCGGAAGGTGGCGACCTCGATAATCTTGCCGCCGTGATAATACAGGTGCACCAGGCGGAAGCGCCGTCCGATGATGCGGCTGTTGCGAAACACCCGCTTGATCTCCTCGGGGCGGGCGTCTGTGGAGACATCCACATCCTTCGGTGTGAGGCCCAACAGCAGGTCGCGTACGCAGCCGCCGACCAGGTAGGCCTTGTAGCCATGTTGGCGCAGGCGGCGCACGGCGCTGATCGCATGCGAGTCGATCTGGTCTATGGGGATCTCGTGGCGGCGGCTCGGTGGGTCACGCCGTGTGGAGCGGCGCTCAGGGTTCCGCGTGGGCGTGCGCGCGATCGTAGGAATCGAGGCCGGGCCGATCGGGCTGACCAGGGAGCCGGGATCGGCCCCCACGACCTGCTCCACCCGTTGGGTGGCCTTTTCGATGGCGTCATGCGTGCGCTCGGCACGTTTTACGCCGGTGTCGGCGCGCGAACGGGTCCAATCGCGCACTTCGCGCAGGACCCTGAGGGCTTCGATGACCCATTCCATGCGGGGGCTTCCGTCGGGGTGTTCAGAGATTTCGGGCATTTACGAGGGGTTCGAGGGAGACCCTGAACTATCCGTCGGGTCTATAGCAGGGCGGACTGTCATGCACAACAATGTCCCTCAGGGCAGCCAAACGCGTCGAAACGCCCCCAGGATGCGCTAATCGCCCGTCTGCGACGGG
>Ga0193954_1001768_pt1 | contig 10729 bp, 12 predicted proteins | sample BB_5_MG_FD_140340 | JGI IMG/M metagenome (GOLD analysis project Ga0193954, IMG submission 140340) | Microbial mat bacterial communities from the Broadkill River, Lewes, Delaware, United States - BB_5_MG | ecosystem: Environmental > Aquatic > Freshwater > River > Microbial mats | place: USA...
ATCACAGAATATTTTTGTTAGCATTTCTTAGTCACTCTTTTATTTTTTTTGGTCTTAAAATTATAGGGTGACTTCTTTAATAGCTATATCCCTCGCTTTTTATTTTTGTCGAATTCAGGTTTTAAGCAAAGCGATTATATGTTTGGATGTGTGTCGTTTAAATTTTTGTACGGTTTTGGGTAAATCATCACTTTGCATAATTAAGTGCAGATGATTTTCAAGTATTACATAGGCATAGATTTTGAGATGATCACTTTTTTGCAGATATTTTAGAGACTCTATTGCAATAGCTACACTCTCAGTATTAGTAAAGATAGGTATCCAATGCAGTATTGTAAAGGTTACAAAGTGTGGATGTGTTGGTTCAACTATTTTGTATCTACTTCTTCCCATCTCTTCCCCCTTGTTTCCAAATTGCATTTGGGAACACAGACTTATATTTTAGCTTATTTTATGTTAATAGCTGATTTATTTCTTATATTTTATATATACACTCCCAAACGCAGTTTGGGAGCGAGAAACAAAACCCACTTCAATAACGGAATAACTATTGCATATTAAAATACAAACAGATGAAGGAGTATTTTATCATGGCACTAACCGATGAACAAAAAGAGATCAAAAAAGAGTATGCAGGGTATAAGCGAAAAGTCACAGAAATTGCAGGAGAGATTCACGATATCGTTGAGGATACGATTTGGGTGGATTATACCAAACTACCAGAACTTAGTGAGAAGATTCAAGAGGCGATGAAGCCCGTGCTTGAGTTAAAAGCCCAACATGACTTTTTAAAATAGAGGAGAGTATATGGAAGCGTTGCAAAACCGCCAAATTTGTGAATGCGGTGAAAAAAGCGTAGCTGAGGCAGTAGAGATTTTTAAAGCCACAACGCTTCCTTATAAAAAAGCCAAAAAGCTTGTGACGGGGTGCAATAAAACCTGCTGTCGTCGTCCTCTGATGGCTCTGTTTAATATGGTAGAGTTTGGTGAGATTGACTATGAAGAGATAGATTTTTTAATCGATCAGATGCAAAGTAGATAAGGAGCAAAAATATGAGTTTAAAAGATTTCGCACGCTGGATAAAACAGAACAATCTCACTTCCAATGTCCCTATTGATCTTGATCGATTAAAAAATTTATCGATGCTTGACCTTAGTAAAAAAAAGCTTCGTGAACTGCCCCCATCTATTGGAGCACTGGAGAACCTTAATGTCCTAAAGCTCTCCAATAACCGTCTCAAAGAGTTACCTGACTCCATTGGCAATCTCAAACGACTGCGTAATTTGCAGTGTGAGAACAATCTGCTTGAAGTGTTGCCTGAGAGTATCGGACAGCTTAATGATTTGGTTATTATTAATCTCAACGGTAATCGCCTCTCAGCTTTGCCTAGTAGCTTTTATAACCTTACCAAACTCACCCGTATGACCATAGCAGCCAATCGTTTAGAAGAGCTCTCACCTAAGCTTAAAAATCTCAATAAGTTGCTTTATCTATCACTTGATACCAACTATCTTCAAGAGCTCCCCGATGTCTTTGGAGATATGTCTGCTTTGTATTATCTTGATCTCTCCTACAATGAGTTTACCACACTGCCACCCTCTATCAGTGAGATTGAGGAGCTTGAGACCTTGCTACTAGAGGGAAACTCTATCCATAATCTCCCCTCCCTTGAGTCACACGATATGCTTATGCGTCTTAATCTTAATAACAATCATCTTACTACTCTTGCTTTTGATATCTCCAAGCTTGAAGATTTGCAGATTCTTACCCTTGATAATAATGCACTTACTATGCTACCTGAAAGTATCTGTAAGTTAGAGAACTTGGCACACCTTAGCGTTTCAGCCAACCAAATTACCAAACTACCTGAGTGTATCGGAGATTTAAACAATTTAGTAGAGCTTGATGTAGAGGATAATGATCTAAGCTCACTGCCTAGTAGCATTGAGAAGCTCAAACTCAAAAACCTCTATATCGATAATAACAATGATTTAAAACGACCCAATATTGAGAGCTTAGAGTTTTGTGATGTGGAGTAGGGGTATTTGAGTAGTTTGCCTATAAGCTGCATACTCTTTGAGCTATTCCCAACTGAACCCAAAAGTCACTACACCCAAATCATGAAAGCCCTAAAATAGGGGAAGTGCTGTTTTCCTGTTTTTTAGTGTTCTATTTTTATAGTATGATGATTATAGAAGCATAAAAGTTGACAAGCTTCTTTTGTTGTAAATTTGAATTAACTAAAATGTTGTTATAATAGTGTTCCTGAGTGGTACGACATACTGCAACTTATGTGGTCCAACATGATTTTTTTATGGGACTAGTAGCCTGCTTGTGTGTGAGCTTTTTCGTTTGAGCCTCTAACGAAGCGAGAAATTGATCCCTAATGGCAGACTCTCTCCCATCAATTTGGCTTTTTCGGGCCAACCTCTAGCAGAACGGCCACTTGGGATTTTACAAAGCTTAAAGCTTAAAGCTAAATGCATAAAGTATCAACTTTGTGGCTTTAGTTTTAAGCTTTTTTTATTTCTGTTCCTATACATTCTCATCGGGGACGATGCGAATGAGTCAATAGGGATTGAAAAATCAACTATTTTAAAGAGAGAGTTATGAATGTACTAATTGTAGGTGCAGGAGGTAGAGAGTACTCTATTGGCTTGGCACTGCGAAACGATGAAAATGTAAAAGATCTATATTTTGCACCTGGTAATGGTGCGAGTGATATGTTAGGCGAAAATATCGCTATCAGCGATTTCAGTCAATTAGCTGATTTTGTAGAGCAAAACGATGTGGATCTTACCATTGTAGGTCCTGAGGCTCCACTGGTGGATGGTATTGTTGATGTTTTTGAAGAGAGAGGGCTTACTATCTTTGGACCTTCTGCAGCAGCGGCTCAGCTAGAGGGTTCAAAGATCTTTATGAAAAACTTCTTGGCTCGTCACAATGTACCTACAGCTAAGTATATTGAGACGGATTCCATTGAAGAGGCCAATAAGTTTGTTGATTCTTTAACCCCTCCAATAGTTGTTAAAGCCGATGGGCTTTGCGGGGGCAAAGGGGTGATTATTGCTCCATCTCATGAGGAAGCCAAAAAGGCAGTCGATGATATGCTTAGTGGCTCTAGCTTTGGAGATGCAGGATTAAAGATTGTAGTTGAAGAGTTTTTAGATGGGTATGAGCTCTCTGTTTTTGCTATTTGTGATGGTAAAGATTATGTGATTTTACCTGCTGCTCAAGATCATAAACGATTGCTTGATAATGATGAGGGACCAAATACAGGGGGGATGGGAGCCTATGCCCCTACACCGCTTGTTAATGAAGATATATACGCCAAACTGCGTGAGCGAGTGGTAGAGCCAACTCTTAAAGGGATGGAAGAAGAGGGGATGCCCTTTAAGGGTGTGCTCTTTATTGGGGTAATGGTGGTTGATGGTGAGCCCATTATACTTGAATACAACGTACGATTTGGGGATCCTGAGTGTGAGGAGTTGATGCCGTTGCTCAAATCCCCCGCTTCAGAACTCTTTTATAAGGCAGCTTCGGGTGATTTAAAGAGTGCCAATATTGAATTTTTTGATAAATATGCTGTGGGTGTAGTGATGGCAAGTAAGGATTATCCTTATAAATCTTCTGCACCTACTCAAATTATCATTGATGATATTGTTCATGATGATATTCGTGCCAATGCCCATATCTCTTTTGCAGGGGTGAGCCAAGATGAAGATGGCAATCTACTAGCAACAGGTGGACGGGTACTTGTCTGTGTGGGAATAGGAGATAGTATCAAAGAGGCTCATGCCATGGCATATAAGCTTTGTGGTCAAGTGCATTTTGCAGGAAAGCAGTGTAGAATGGATATTGCTTACCAAGCACTCTAGGAAGCGTAGATGAATGAGCAGTATGAGTTTGAGATAGCCTCAACTAAAAAGAGAGCAGGTGCATTTATCATTGATGATCTTGTGATGGCTCTTTTTATCTTTGTGATTTTTTATGATCAGATCATTAATATTACGACACCTGAGGCACTCAATGCCTTTAGTGCCAATAATTTGACACTCATTGTTGCCATTAAAATACTCTATCACACCTTTTTTATTTGGCAAAATGGTAAGACACTGGGCAAACAACTGATGCATATTCGAGTGATTGAGATACACCGTGCCTCGCATCCCACCTTGCCTACGGCACTTTTTCGTGCATCAATCCGTATTGTGAGTGAGATGCTCTTTTATATAGGGTTTTTGTTGGCATTTTTCTCTCCAACAGTACAGACGCTGCACGATAAACTCTCACGATGTGTTGTGGTAGATGAACGTTAAAACTTTTGGTGTGGTTGCACTATCCCTCTCTACACTTCTTTGTGCATCCTCACGCGTTGAGATCAATGCCCAAGATATCAACTCTTCTCATGAGAATGTAGAAGCCTCTAAAGATGTTGTTGCTTTTGTCGATGGCAGTATGGTCACATCAACACGTGCAAGCTATCACAAAGACTCATCGGTCATGCTCTTAGAGGATAATGTTGAGATTTTGGAGTACGATAACAAAAATATCGCTGCAAGTAGAGTCTATATAAACTCGAATGAGGATAACGCTTCGTATAAAGATATTTTTATATCAACCCAAGAGGATTTTTGGCTCTACAGTAATCAAATTGATCGCAAAGGTGAGCAGTATCTATTTGGAGCTTCCATCTTTTCAAGTTGTGGTATCAAAAATCCTGATTGGATTATGGCGTGTGAACGCTCCAAGTATGATGCCAACAGCTCTAGGATGAAAGTATACCACGCCAAGGTCTATGCCAAAGATATTCCTGTTTTTTATTTTCCCTATCTATCATTTTCAACCAAACAAGAGCGAAGCAGCGGTTTTCTTTTTCCTTTGATGAGTTACAATCAAAACGATGGTTTTATCTATGAACAGCCTCTCTATATCGCTCCTTATGCCAATTGGGATATAGAACTCAATCCCCAAATACGAACCAACCGAAGCAAAGGGATCTATGGAACCTTTCGTTTTAAAGACAGTGCCCACTCTTCTGGTAGTCTGCGTTTAGGGTACTTTGAAGATAAAGAGGAGTATATTGAGGAGAATAATCTTAGAAATGATACTCACTATGGATTGCAATTTCATTATGACTCTTCTAAAGTATTGGGCTTAGAGAGTTTCAAAGATGGTCTCTATGCCAATATCACTTTGCTTAATGATATTGACTACCTGAATCTTCAAAAAGATCAGATGCGTTCACTTTTAGGTACCAACAGCTATATTCGTGAATCACGTCTTAATTACTTTTTACACAACGACAACTACTATTTTGGACTCTATGGAAAGTACTTTATCGATACACGAAAGAGTGAAACCGACAATGATGATACCATTCAAGAGTTGCCAACCTTGCATCTGCACAAAAGTACCACCCCCATCTACAACAATCTACTCTACTCTATGGATCTAAAATCTTATAACTACTACCGTAAAGAGGGGATACGAGCCAAAAAGGTAGATTTTTTCCTGCCACTCTCGTACAGTCGAAGTTTTGTAGATGATTACATCAATGTAGAGCTCTCACAAAATATTTACGGTTCAAAAGTCTTTTTTACTAGCCGTGATGATGATAGAGTTGATAACTATAACTACTATATGACCTATTTTAAAGCTCAACTTTCAAGTGAGCTGACACGATTTTATGGGAACTATATCCATACCATTCGTCCTTTTGCATACTATATGCGACCTAGTAAATCCGAAGAGTCGGTGGTAAAGTATGATAACTTGTTGGATGAGGCTAAAGAGCTTTTTTCAATTGACAGCATTGAACCTACTGTTGTATTGGGAGTAAGCCACTATCTCTACAATAAGAGTGGAAAATTAAAAATCTATCATAGGCTTCTCTACAACTACTATCTTGATAGAGAAGAGAAACTAGGAGATATTCGAAATGAGGTGGGATATTATGGTGATCACTTTACTATTTATAATAACTTGATCTACTCACAAGAGCATAAAAAGATCAAATCCTCTCTTAGTTCAATAGGCTTTAACAAGAGTGATCTCTATGTTGGTGGAACTTATTACTATAATTATGATTTTGCTCGCTCCATTCAGACTAAAAGTTTGGGACTCAACTTTCGCTACCGTGTGAATGAGTCGCTTAATATCTTGGGAGGGGCTAATTATGATCTTGAAAAAAACTATAAGACGCAGTGGCGATTGGGTTTGAAGTACGATCGAGATTGCTGGTCTATTGCCGTACTCTTTAAAGAAGATGTCCAACCCATCTTAACCACAAGTGGTGCTTCCTATCAAGAGAACACCTCGCTTACATTTCAGTTTAATATTGTCCCTTTTGGTGGGATAGGCAACAATTAAAGGAGACGCAGTGCATCGATATATGAACTATAAAGAGATTTTTGATAATCGTGATGTAGCTATTCATAAACTATCCAATATCATTCCTGAAAACATCATATCCAATGGCAATACACTCTTTATCGGAATCTCTCTTGGCGGTGCGTATATGGCACAAAAGCTGGCTTTAAATTTTGGTAGAGAGAGTGATATTCTTTTGAATGAACACGTTAAAGCTCCCAATAATGAAGAGCTTACCATTGCCCTTGTCACAGAGAGTGAAGATGTGGTTATTCACAACCAACTCATTGACTCTTTTGATATTAGTGAAGATTTTATCTACAATGAAGCACGTCAACAATACGATACAAAGATTTTGGATAATAAATATAAATTTAGACAAGGTGACGATATTGCAAAGGTTCAAGGCAAAACAGTAATTTTGGTAGATGAGGCAATTGAGACAGGTTTTAGTATGTATGCTTCAATCAAATCAATGATTTCCTTGGGAGCTAAGAGTATCTATCTGCTCAGTCCTATTATTGATAAAGTAGCTTATAGTAATCTTTTGACCATCTGTGACGGTGTCTATACACCCCATCGTGTTAATAACTATGTATCACGCGACTACTACTACAAAGAGCTCTTGCCACTCACATACAAAGATATTAAGATTCAGGTGAGCTTATAGATATTGGGTGGGACAGATTCCCACCTCTATGCTACTTCATACTCTCTAATTTAGCTCTATAAGCTTCATGATCATAATTTTCAATGCGTGCTACGCCATCTTCTACCGCTGCTTTGGCTACGGCTGATGCGACCCATACGAGTGCATCACGGTTAAATGGAGTGGGGATGATATGCTCTTTACCAAACTCCATATCGGGTGCATTATAAGCATCTTTGACTGCTTGGGAAACAGGCTCTTTGGCAAGGTCTGCCAATGCTTTGGCTGCTGCCATCTTCATATTTTCTGTTACCTTCTTAGCACGTACATCCAACGCCCCACGAAAGATAAAGGGAAAACCCAATACATTATTAACTTGATTGGCAAAATCACTTCGTCCTGTACCCATAATTACATCATCACGTACCGCTTTGACTTCATCGGGTAAGATTTCAGGCACAGGATTAGCCAATGCAAAGATAATAGGGTCTGCCGCCATCTTGGCTACCATCTCTGGTTTTAATGCTCCTGCAGAGCTAAGTCCCAAAAACATATCCGCCCCGTCAATTGCATCGTCTAGGGTCTTTGCATTCGTATCAATTGCAAATTCTTGTTTGTATTTGTTAAGATCCTCTCGACTTGTAGAGATCACCCCTTTGCTGTCGCACATAATGATATTTTCAACACCAAAAGCCTTGTACATCTTGGCACATGAAATCCCTGCAGCTCCCGCACCATTGACCACAATCTTGATATCTTTGACATTTTTACCGCTAAGCTCAATAGCGTTCATCAATCCTGCCGTAGTAATAATGGCTGTACCGTGTTGATCATCGTGAAAGACAGGAATATCAAGCATCTCTTGCAGACGTGTCTCAATCTCAAAACACTTGGGAGCTTTAATATCTTCAAGATTGATTCCCCCAAAGGTAGGACTCATCGCCCGACAGATCTCAATGATCTTATCGGTATCTTTTTCATCTAGCTCAATATCAAAGGCATCAACACCCGCAAATTTTTTAAAGAGTACTGATTTACCCTCCATCACAGGCTTACCTGCCACCGCTCCAATATCACCAAGCCCCAATACGGCTGTAGAATCCGTAATAACAGCAACCAAATTACCTTTGTTAGTGTAGTTGTAAGCTAGATCATTATCAGCTTGGATATCCAAACAGGGCTGAGCCACACCAGGAGTGTATGCCATAGATAAATCTCTTTGCGTCTCACAAGGTTTAGTCAGCTCAATACCAATCTTACCTCCATTGTGATAGCTTAAGATCTCTTCTTTTGTAGGTTTATTCATTTTATAACCTTTATAATGTGTAGTAATGTTACAATTTTAACAAAATTACTCTAAAATAAGACTTTTTTTATGATACTTAGACTATAATTCTCTTCTACGAAAGTAAAAATGCCTGCGTGGTGAAATTGGTAGACACGTTGGATTCAAAATCCAATGACCTTTGGTCGTGGCGGTTCGAGTCCGCCCGCAGGTACCACCTCATAAACAATCCAAATAAATTTAACACACTTTAATAACGCATCGTAGTCCCGACGCACCGATAAAGCCAACTCTAAATTTCTCTACTCGTAGTATTCCTATCTCATGGAGTACCCCATAGCCAAAACCCTACACCAAAAGAGAGTTGAGGTGATAGAGGGGGAGTTTGGGTGATAGTTTTAACACTACTTTAGCTACAATACTAAAATCTATTTTCAAGGTGTAGCAATGTTTCAAAAATCCGTACTCAATGCCATCAAGCAAGATGAGTCTCTTGTAGCGATTCGGTGGGCTGCTTTTCAATCTTTTTTATCCAAAGTCGAAGCGATAAGGGGCTTTAAAGAAGAGAAGTATCAAGATGGATTTTTGAATGATGTTTTTGATTGAATTTATATCAATTTGAAATATTATCTCTAAAACTAAACAATAAATGTTAAAATAGTAAAAAAAGAAAAAAAATGCCTAATATAGATCATAATCAAAACAGTTTTGATGAAATTTTAACCCTTATTCAGCAATCAAAACAGCAAGTTTATCAACAAGCCAACACACTACTGATGGAACTTTATTGGAATCTAGGAGAGTATATCTCACTCAAAACTACTAGAGATAATTGGGGTAAAAGTGTGGTTAAAGAGTTGGCTCAGTATATCAAACAACAAGACCCAACACTCAAAGGTTTTAACGATAGAAATCTTTGGCGAATGAAACAATTTTATGAAACTTATGCCAATACACCAAAACTGTCCACACTGTGGACACAAATCAATTGGAGTAACAACCGAACTATTTTTTCACGCTGTAAAACACAAGAGGAGCGAGAGTTTTATCTAAACTTTACCATCAAAGAGGGATGGGGAAATAGAGAATTAGAGCGACAAATAAGCTCATCACTTTTTGAGAGGGTACTTCTAGCCGATAATAAACTCTCCGAGGTTGTCAAAAGTCTGCCTCAATCTACAGAGAATACATTTCGGGACAGTTATATATTTGAGTTTTTGGATATTCCTTCTAAGCACAATGAAAAAACCCTGCAACAGGCTCTTGTAACTTCACTCAAAGATTTTATATTAGAGCTTGGACGAGGTTTTACCTTTATGGGGCAAGAGTATCGTGTACAAGTAGATGTTGAGGATTTTTTTATAGATTTACTCTTTTATCACCGAGATTTGCAATGCTTGATAGCATTTGAGCTAAAGATCGACAAATTTAAACCAGCCTATCTAGGGCAGTTGGAGTTTTATCTTGAAGCATTGGATAGAGATGTCAAAAAAGAGCATGAGAACCCAAGTATTGGTGTACTTTTGTGCAAAGACAAAACAGATAAAGTCGTTGAGTATGCTTTGAGTAGGAGTCAAAGTCCTACGGTCATCGCCGATTATGATACGAAGCTAATTCCTAAAGAGTTACTCGAACGCAAAGTAGAGGAGTTGTATCGGTTGTATGAGGGGGGGGTGCTTGGAGAGGGAGGAAGTGCCTAAAAGTTTAGAGGAGATTTTTAAAATATGAAAAGAAAAAAAATTCTAAAAAAACGACTTATTAATTTACGTTATGAGCCTAAAAAGAAAACATATTATAAATTACTTGAAGAAATTAAACCACAAAGACTTTTTAATGGCTTATTAGGTTATGGTTTATTTTCTGATAATATTCCGCCTTTATTTACAGGAAAAAACTTCTTAGATTTTTGTAAAAATCCGCCTCCTAATTTTATATTTGACAATTCTCCCAAAAAGTATATACACTATGAGAGTATGAGAAATATAAATGTCCCTAGAGTTTTAGCTATACCTAATCCTATAGCTTACCATAATCAATGTAAAGCATTATCTGATAATTGGCACGAATTACTTAAATATTTTCAAGAACAAACTAAAAGTCAAAAACACAAAATTAGTAGAATTCATATTAGAAAAATCGATAATACTTTTAAATTATTTAATACCTGTTATGAAGGAGAAACTGTAACCCCCTCAAATAAACATCAATTAAAAAAAACAAATCCAAAACATCTTTTTGAAATGAACCATAAAAATTTTTGTAAGGATGATTATCCCGAACCAAATTTATTAATTAGAAAAAAGTAACCATTCAGCATCCAACCAAAAGATGATATAATATTCTAAATAGGAAAGATATTATGACAGAAAAAGAAGCAAGAGATATTTATCATCAAGGTGAAGAAGCAGTTGTAGCTAAACTAA
>Ga0193954_1001770_pt1 | contig 10727 bp, 7 predicted proteins | sample BB_5_MG_FD_140340 | JGI IMG/M metagenome (GOLD analysis project Ga0193954, IMG submission 140340) | Microbial mat bacterial communities from the Broadkill River, Lewes, Delaware, United States - BB_5_MG | ecosystem: Environmental > Aquatic > Freshwater > River > Microbial mats | place: USA...
ATTAAAGAATAAAAATGTAATTATTGATTTTTATGCTACTTGGTGAGGGTCTTGTAAGGTTTTAGGTAAAAACTTGACAAAATATAATACAAGCAAACAAAGTAACGTAGAGATTTATAAATTAAACATTCAAGAACAAGAACTTTTAACCGCACAATACCAAATAAAAGGTGTCCCTACGATGATTTATCTTGAAAATGGAAAAATTGTTGGTAAAGAAATGGGAGTAAGAAGTGTTGAACAACTAAAAGCTTATGAAAAAGAATATTTTTCTGACACTTCAATTAAATAGAAACCTAAGCTTTTAGGTTTCTATTAGCAATATTTTCTATTAAAACTGTAGCATACGAGCCTTTTGGCAAAGTAAATTTCAACTTACATTTTTTAGTATTTTTATCATAGTTTACACTTATATTTGTAGGATAAACAATAGCATCTCTTCTATATCCTTTTTCATGAATGTAAGTATCATCATACTTTTCTTCAATCTCTCTTGCATTTTTAATACTTCTAAAAGCTTTACTTCCAGGTAACAGTCCTGTTGGTACTATTTTTTTATCCTTGAAATCAACTAACATCTGAGGTGTCAGATTTTTTGGTGTAAAAAATTCATCACTTTTATACTCTCTAAATACATCCCCATCCATAGCTGCAAATGATTCTTCACTTAAACTCAATCTTTCAACTAGCCATTTATTAAAAAAATCACTTTGATAAGCTGATACTAACATCTTAGATATTTTTCTATCTTTTATTTGATAATCTTCATAGATATATCTTCTTGCTTTTTCTAAGTTATCTTTTCCATCACGACCAAATCTTTGATATCCAAAATAGTTTGGCATTCCAACTTGTGAAATTTGTTTTAAAAGTTTTTCAATTTTTCCAACATCTTCTGCTTTTACTTCATGAAGATTTATTTCAAAAGAATTTCCTACTAAATCACCAATATTTAATTTTGTACCATGAAGTGTAGTTTCTAAAATTTTAATTTTATTGTGTCTAAATTGTTTTAAATCTTTTGAATACTTTTTTGGAATTGATATATATTGAGTTGTAGTTGCATTCTTATCTTTAAGTCCTGCATAACCTAACTCATTTTCATAAATTCGAAGACCCTTTGCTAAACTTTCTAATAAATCCCAAGTTCCTAATTTTGTTTTTTTAATCTTTGCAATTATAAAATTACCACGACCTTTAAATTTAATTGGAACTTCTTCAACAATAAAATCATCAACATTTTGATAGAATTTAAAATCTAATTTTTCGTGCTTTTGTAGGAACTCTCTTTTAATCATTTCTTATATCTTTGTATTTATTTTTTGCAATTATAGTCTAAGTTTTATTTACTTTTCATTGCCTTTGATACTTCACTTAGAATCTAAAAGTTAATACCAATCTTAAAATAAGCCCTTATAGAATAAAATGCACATAATATAAAGGGAATAAACATATGAATAATAGTACAGAATCACTAAATGCCAATAGACCAGACATCATAACTACAGAAGTTGAAACAATAAGCTTCTACCGTAAAATGGATACAAAGGCAACTGTTCTTGAGATGATTGAAGGTAAATATGTAATTGTTGAAGAGTACTATAGTAATGGTTTAGAAGTTTTAGCTGAACTTAAAAAGAATCTATTAAAAACATATACTGATAAAAGTTTTAAAGGGCAAAGAGAATATCGTTCAGCTTTTAGAGAAGCTTCTCATAGATTACTAATAAAAGTAGTTGATAATAAACTACCCTTAAAAAAAGCTCCAAGTATTGGATGGTTAGAAATTTTATATCCTGAAGTAAAAGATTTTTATATCTCATACCCAGATGTTCAAGGAATGAATAGTTCATGGCAATGGCATAAAAAAGGTATAGAAATCAAAACCTTAGACTTGAGTATTTATCCCTATTATGGAACATACTTCCCTACAAGGTTTGATCATCTAAAACTATTTGATAAATGGCTAAAAAAATATGATGGTTCAAAGGAAAAAGCAATAGAAATTGGAGTTGGTAGTGGAATTTTATCTTTTCAATTAGTTCAAAATGGTTTTGATAATATCACTGCATCTGATACAAATAAAAATGCAATTATAGGTGTAAGAGAAGAAGCTAAAAGATTAGGATTTGAAGATAAAATAAGTTTAAATTATGGGGATTTATTTGAGAATTGTGAAGAAAAAGCAGATGTAATAGTTTTCAATCCTCCTTGGTTAAAAGCTAAGCATAAACTAGAAGAGGGAATTGATAAAGCTATGTATTATGAAGATGAACTTTTCCCTAGATTCTTCGAGCAAGCTAAACAACACTTAAAACCTGAGGGTAAAATAGTATTAATCTTCTCAAACTTTTCAGAAGTAGTTGATAAAGAAACTCCACATCCAATAATAGAAGAGTTAAGAAATAGTAATCGATTTCGAAAAGACCTGCACTTAAGAAGAGATGTTAGAGCATCATCTAAACGAACAAAAAGAACAGATAATAGAGCAAATGAAAAAGTAGAGTTATGGGTATTAGCTCATAAAAAAGAGAAATAACACTATTTGATAAAGGATTATCATGGATATGCAAAATATAGAAAAAATCATAAAAGATTTTTCAAAACAAAGAGATTGGGATAAGTTTCATAATCCAAAAAACATTTCAATGGCATTAAATGTTGAAGCATCTGAGCTTTTAGAAATATTTCAATGGTTAGACTTTGAGCAAGCAGCAAATTTAGATAAAGATAAACATCAACATGCAAAAGAAGAAATAGCAGATATTGCAGTATATTTAATAAGAATGTGCATGACTTTAAATATAAACTTAGAAGATGCAATAAAAGAAAAAATGAAACTAAATGAGTTAAAATATCCTTTGATTGATGAAAATGGCCAAAGAATTATTTATGGAAAGAAAAAGTAACTAAGCTTTTTGAACTAATAAATCAGCAACTTCATGCTGAGCTAGAACAAAAGACTTAATAGGTAAATCTCTTAAGCTCTTTTTCTCTTCTACAGTATCTATATTTACAATAATATTGATATCTTCTTTAAATGATAAAAGTGATTCACAAATAAGTCGTTTGCTAATAAGATTATGTACAGTAATAATAATACTTGATGCTTCATCTGCTTTTAGAGATTCTAAAACTGGAGCTTTATTTAAGTGTCCAAAATAGGCTTTATATCCTCTTTTTTGAGCAAGTAATACATGTCTTAAATCATCAGATATAATAACAAACTCTTTTCCTTTCTCTTCTAGTTGTTTTGCTACTATTCTTCCAAGAGTAGAATATCCACAAAGGATAATATGATTTTGTGCATTAATAGGTGTGATTTTATCTGATTCAAAAAACTCTACAACAAAAAATGATGCAAGTTTATAGATATTATTCACAATAAAAGGAGTAATAATCATTGATAAAACAGTAACTAAAATAAGAAACTTACTTAATTCCTCTGATAAAAGAGCATTATTTGAAGCTAGAGCAAATACAGCAAATGAAAATTCACCAACTTGAGATAATGCAAAAGCAGCTTTTATCGAATCACTTTTATTAGCTTTTCTTTTGATAACTAGATATATAACCAATGCTTTTATAATCATTATTGATACCAATATTAAAAAAACATAATGCAAGTTATAAATAAAATAAGTTATATCAATCTTTGTTCCAACTGAAAAAAAGAAAGCACCTAAGAGCAAATCTTTGTAGGATGAAATATCTGATTCAACTTTTACATGATAGTTAGTTTCTGCAATAATCATACCTGCAATAAAAGCACCTAAAGAGTAAGTAAAACCAATCTCATGAGCTAATAAAGATGTACCAATTACAATAGAAAAAACAGAACCTAAAAAAAGTTCTTCTAACTTAGCTTTTGTAGCAAAATATAAAAGCCAGTTCAAAAGTTTTTTACCTATTGTAAACATAAACAATATAATTCCAGCAGCAGCAACAGATGTCTGAAGTAAAACTTCTGAAATTGAAAGTGTAGTATTAGATAAAAAACCAATAAGCAGAAGTATAGGAATTACAGCTAAATCTTGAAAAATCAAAATTGCAGTTGATTTTTCTCCATAAGGTGTATAAATATCTTTTGACTGCTTTAAATAAGTTAATACTACAGCTGTAGAAGAGAGTGAAAAAGCAAGTGAAATGATAATAGAAGAAGTAATATCAAGTAAAAAAGCATAATGTGAAAGTAAGAAAATAATAAGAGTACTAAGCCCTACTTGTAAACTACCATTTAAAAATAAAATCTCTTTCATTTTTTTTAACTTAGAGACAGACATCTCAAGACCAATAGTAAACATTAGAAAAACGATTCCAAATTCAGCTATTAAATCAAGACTTTCTAGATTATTTTGATTATTAAAGTTAAAGACATTACTTATAATAGTACCTGTTATTATATAACCTATGATATGAGAAATACCCCATTTTTTAAAAAAGATATTTAAAATTGTTGCTAATGATAAAGATATAAAAATAATAACTAAAATTGATTCCATTGAAGCATTTTACCTAAAAAGTTATTTATATACTTTTTTATAATGTATAGAAGGTAAACAAAAAAAGTAGGAAAGCCTTGATTAGTAAGATTTAAAGCACTTAAAATATATTAGTTTATGTGCTTTAAAAAACTTTCTATTTTAACTCAGAATCTTTTAATTCTGAGTATGAATTAGTGTAGCCGGATCAGTAATGTATATTTACAATATTAACTAACTGGTTCATTCATTAGTTCGAATAATATGTGTTTGAGATATAAAATATCTTATAGAACAACTTATTATAGTACTTCTGTGAATATTTACTAGTTCTTTTCTTAGTTCGTAAGATAGTGTTTTTCTTAAAAATTTGATATAATAGTTTTAAAATTATAAAAAAGGGTTATAATGAATTTTTCTCCAGCTATTCCTCGTGAGCTTTCATCAGGTAATATAAAGCAAGAACTTTTAGTTTTAGCAGAAGAAGTTATTATCAAAAGTGCTATGTTAGAAGCAAACTATAACCCTTTAGTTATAAATGCTATACGAGAGATGTTGAGAAATGTAAATAGCTACTATTCTAATCAAATTGAAGCTGAAGGTACTCATCCAATAGATACTGAAAAAGCAATGCGTAAAGAGTACTCAAAAGATGAAAAAGAAAAAAAACTACAAATGCTTTCTATCTCTCATATTAAAACTCAAGAATCATTAGAAAAATCAATTGAAGATGGAATTAATCCTTTATCAAAAGAATATATAAAAGAGATTCATAAAACATTTTATTCTCAAGAAGGGATGGAAAGCTTTTTATTTGTATCAAATGATAATAGAACAGTTGAATTAGTTCCTGGAGAGTTAAGAAATGATAATGTTCAAGTAGGAGATCATATTGCTCCTTTATTTGATGAAGTTGATCATCTCATGAATCAATTTGAATCTTTATATAAACTTTATCCATATATGACAATTAGTCAAAAACTAATATATGTATTATCATCTCATCATAGATTAGTTTGGATCCATCCATTTTTAGATGGAAATGGTAGAGTATCAAGACTATTTTTAGATACCTTTTTACAATCAATAAATATAAAGGGTTATGGTCTTTGGAATATATCCAGAGGATTATCAAGAGATATTAAAAACTATAAAAGTAATTTAAAATTAGCAGATATGATAAGACAAGGGGACAAAGATGGAAGGGGCCCTTTATCAAATAGAGGATTAGAATACTTTGTAAAGTTTATGTTAGAAACTTCACTTGATCAAATAGAGTACATGGGATCTTGTTTGAAACTTGATAGTTTAGCTCAAAGAATAGAAAACTATTGTCATAGTGCAAATGCAACATTTTTAAAAATAAATCCACTACCCCAAGGAAGTGATAAACTATTTAAAATACTTCTTCTAAAAGGAGAAGTTCAAAGAGGAGAAGAAGTACAAGAGATAATAGGGAAGAAAAAAACCTATAGTTCACTGCTTGTAACTGAACTACTTAATAGATACTATTTAGTTTCAGATGGACCTAGAAAACCACTAAGAATTAATTTTAACGCACATTTTGCAGCACATTTATTTCCTGAGTTAATGCCTCCTGAAAAAGGATAGAGTTAAAATGAATTTTCATGAATGGAAAGCTTGTTCTAAAAAGAGTTGAAATTAGGAGTATGTTCAATAAGTACAGGTTGTTGAACATTCATTTATTTATAAATCAATAAATGATTTTATATGATTATCAATTAACTTTAGATATAAAACATACATATTAATTATAATAAAAAATTAAATAGTATTATAAATATTTGTCTATTTTTATGGGGGCATTCCACTTTTACATTGATATATTAAGTAAGAGGAATGAACTAAGTAAAAGTGAATCTAAATAATAAATTTAGGTACACAAATAGTATTTGGAAAAACAATTAAATGAAATTAAAAGGCTTAAATAATGTCTTCAGACTTATCTTTCAATAATACTTTTAAAGGTGGCCCTAATGGAGCTTCTAATGCTTGTGTTGGTAATAATGGATGGCAAGAACTTGAAAGTTATGGAGATGGCTACAATGAGGCTGTAAAAGCAATGTATGAAGCAATGAAATCTAATACAGGACTTTTGGATATAGTTATTCATCCTATGGTTTTTTCTGCAAGGCATAGAATAGAGCTTTTTATAAAAGCTTCAATTAAAGCAATATCAAAAATAAGAGAGAATTTAGTTGTTAGTGATGAAAAGTTAATTAAAACTCATGATTTAAACAGCTTGTGGAGTATTTATGAAAGTCTTGCTAATGATTGTGATTTTCGTCTAAAACCTTATATAGCTAAACAAAAAGAGATAGTTTTAGAGTTTGCAGAAATAGATCCTACTGGAGAAACTTTTAGATATCCATATTCTCAATCCAACCAAAAACATTTAATACAAACACCAGTTATTAATGTTGAGACTTTTTATAAAAGATATAGAGAATTATCTGATGATATGGTTGACATGACATATTTATTAGATTTCTTAGAAAATGAATATAAACAGAATACATTTACAAACAAATTATCACGATTTGAAATTGCTTGTATTGCAGAAGAATTACCTCTCCGTGAGAAATGGAGGGAAGAAGAATTTAAAGATATTAAGAAAACAATAAAAGAAAAATATAACTTAAGTAGCAGAAGTTTATCTGAAGTATTAAATATAATACAAGCACATAGGGAATTTTCGATGATTATTGGTGTTGAAAAGCCTATAGAATATTTAAGTCCAGAAAAAATGAGAGAAGCAATATCTTTAATAAATGAAGTTCATAATGAGTCTAAAAACTTTAATATACGAAAGCCAGATTTCTCTAATGTCAAACTCAAAAAAGCAAATAGTATATTTATTAAAGAATTTAATAAAAGTGAAGTTACATGTTTATATACAATGGTAGAGCATGGTTTAGATTACTATTATTCAGAAAGTTTTGATTTTCTTTATGACTCTTATGAAAAATCAAAAGATACACAAGATATGATTATGGATCTATGTGATAATAAAAATTCTATTCAAAGGATTAGACAGTCACTAAAAAAATTAGGTCAAAAATCATTATTAGAAGTTATTTGACATGAATGTTGTTAATATAAGTACAGGTTGTTGAACTTGTTATTTTAACTTAAATCTTTTAATTATTAGTATGAATTCATGTTACCACTCCATTACTTATTAATGAATAAAATTATTATTTTACATATATTAGGATAAAATAAAATATATTATTAGATTGAACAAAACAGGCTTTTAAAATTGAATGAAATACCTTTTATAGAAAGAAAATACTTAAATAAAGAGAAAAAAGAACAACTCACTTTTACTGATATATTAAAGAATGAAATATCTATTATTTTAGGCGAACCAGCATCAGGAAAGACGTTTCAGTTTGAACAATATGAAAAAGAAAATAAGAATAGTGAACTTGTTGAATTAATAACTTTAGATTTACAAACAGATATTATTGCTGATAACATAGAAATAGTCTTATTAGATTCTATTGACGAGGCATTATCAAAAAATGATAGTGATAAAAAATTTAAAAAACTACTTATACAGTATATTCAAAAATGTAGAGTAATCAATCCAAAGGTGAAGTTTGTAATTAGTTGTAGATTTGTGGAATGGAAAGAACAGTTTGAAGAAGCTTTAAGAGAATTAGATAAAGAACTTACACTCTATTATATAGAAGATTTATCAAGAGAAGAGATTAATCAAGTATTAGTTGCCTGTAACATAAAAAAAGATGACTTCTGGCATTTTATAGAATCAAATTATCTTGAAGAACTTCTTAAAAATATTATGATGGTTTTGCATTTGATAAAACACTTTGCAGATTATAAGAATAGAAAATTAAAATACTTTGAAATATATCAGTTAATAATTAATGAGCATTTATCCTTTAAAACTACTAATGAAAGATGTGAAAATTTTGATAGATTAAACTTAGAGAATAGATTGAAAATTGCTTCTATTGTTGCTATATATATGGTTTTAAATAGAACGAGAGATATTTCTATTGATGATTTTGATAAGTTGTCTTCCTGTATGTATAAATTAGAGGGAATTGAATTAACTGGTGAATCTTTAAAAATAGTTTTTGATACATCTTTATTTAAAGGCAAATTGCTAAATACTAGGTTTTTTCATAAATCAATTCAAGAGTATTTATCAGCAAACTTTATTATAGAAAGAAAACTTGATATACAAACTATAAAAAATATATTTTCCTATGATACATCATTTTATGAAGAATTTGAAGAAATGATTATTTACTTAACTAATATTGAAGAGAAGTTTTTTAAACATTTTGTTTCATTTGACCCAGTTATTTTTAGAAGACACCCCTATTTGAAAGAAAATGAACAAAAGATTCTATTAGTAAAAATGTTGAATATTGTTCAAGTTAATGGACACAAGGTTTGGTCTAAATGGGAATATCTTGATGATGGTTCATTAGTTAAATTCAAAGATATAGATAATATTTCTTCTATTATTTTAGATAATGTGAATATATCAAATGTAAGTTTTGAATTATTTATGTATATAAGTGGTATTTTGAAAAATAATTATTCAAAAAACTTGGAAAATGTTTTTTTTAAAATATTAGAAAATATCAAAAATGACAAAAGAAAATTCCAACAATATATCTCTTCTTTTTATATGGATAATACAAATTATAATCTTAGACTATTTGAATTTTTAAGAAATAATAATCTTATTTCTAAAGATGACAAAATTTCTATAAGAGTTTTTGGACATATATATAAAAAAAGAGATTTTAATGAAATAAAGATTTTACTGAGATATTTTTCAACATATACTGATAAGAAATTGTTAAATAAAATAGATATAAATGATGTGTCAATTTTGGTAGATGAAATTCTAAGCACTTATGATAAAAGAGTTAAAAAATATCCCCCTAAACAGCTTAGTTTTTTGTTTTTTCTAATAATTAAGAAAAATAAAGAGCTTAAAAATAAAAAGATATTAGAAAATGTTTTCCAAGCATTAATAGATTGTAAAATTTATGAGTTTGAATTTAATATTTCTGACCATGAAGAAGATGAATATAAATTAGATTTTAATGATATAAATGAAGAATTCTCAGATTTTTTATTTAAAGAGGATAATAAAAATGGGAGTATACATAACTTAAAGAGGATGTTAAAGTTTTATGATATGAAGAAAGAAGATATTATTAATATCTCCAAAAAATACCCGATTAAAGACTATAAAGATAAATATCTACTTTTTAGAAGAATAAACACAGACATTGATAACTATCTATTAACTGATACAGATTTCAAGACATATTTAGAAGAATTAGAAGAAAAGCATAGAAAACTAGATAAAGAATTGTACTTAGAAGACAGACCATATAAGAGACAAGAAAAAAGGAGAAAGAGAAGAAAAAAATATATTTATGGAAAAGCAATTGATAATCTAAGAACAACTAGTGACATAATTTATATTTATTTTCATAAAGAAGATACTTATGAAGATGATTTTGTCAATATAAATAATAGATTAAAAAAGGATTTAAGAAATAAGTATTCATATTTCATGAAAATTTTAATTGATAAATTTAAAAAAGATAGGGTATATTTAAAAATTGAAGAGAATATAACAACTGCTAGTAATTATTATATATCAAGAGTATTTAGTTATGTGTTTAATAGTATAAGTAGTTATAAAATTAATAAGATACTTGCTACACCAAATGAATATAAAAAATTACTTTTGCATATGATTGGAATTAGAGATACAGATAAAGATTACTTTATTAAAATTTCTTTTGAATTTAGAGAATCAATTTCTGAAATCATAACAGATTTATTTGTTCTTTCATTAGAACAGTCAGCTTATAAAAATCATATTTTCAACTATCATGTAAAAATTTTGTTAGAAAAATTAAATTTATATAATAAAGAATCTCTTTTTTGTATTATTGAAAAAATTAAAGAAATTGATAAAGAAGTTTTAGTGAAAATGAATAATGAGAGTAAGAAAGAACTACTTGATTTAGTATCTCTTGATAAAAGTAATTATAGTTATATAAAAGACTTATTACTTATTAATAAGAGCAATTATAATATTTATTTTGATAAATTATTTTCAATAAAGGTAAATAGAGCATTTTCTGATTTTAAAGAATTGTTTCATATTAGTAATCATATTTATTTGATATATTATATGGGAATCAATACAAGAATCAC
>Ga0193954_1001771_pt1 | contig 10725 bp, 7 predicted proteins | sample BB_5_MG_FD_140340 | JGI IMG/M metagenome (GOLD analysis project Ga0193954, IMG submission 140340) | Microbial mat bacterial communities from the Broadkill River, Lewes, Delaware, United States - BB_5_MG | ecosystem: Environmental > Aquatic > Freshwater > River > Microbial mats | place: USA...
AAATCATCTTCTAATGTTGGTAAATCTGAAATTGCATCTTCACAAGTTACATAATTATCTTTGTCCAAAATAGATTTTGGAAAATCAAATTTTCCATATTTTTCATCTACTCCAACAAAAAAAAGTCTTTTTCGTATCTGTGGTACTCCATAATTTGGAGCGTATAATATTTCAGAACTGTAGTTATAGCTATTTTCTTCAAAATTACTCTCTATCTCTTTTTTTGCTTTTCCTTTGTATAGAGTAGCTAAACCTGTAACATTTTCAATAATAATCGCTTTTGGCTTAGATTTTAATAGTTTTGAAATTTTAAAAACAGCATAAAAAAGTTCATTTCGTTTATCTTTTTCATCTCTAGAACCTGTTAAAGAAAATCCTTGACAAGGAGGACCAGCAATAATAATATCTACACCACCTTTATCATCAAGAAACAGAGCTATTTTTTGTAAGTTTTCTTCCACTGATAAGTCAAGGTTAAAGACTTCCGAATTTTTATGATTATGCTTAAATGTATCTAATGCTATTTGTTCATTATCAACACCTAAAACCACATCATATCCTGCTTCTTGAAATCCATAAGAAAATCCACCACATCCCGAAAATAAATCTAAAACTTTCACTATAATTATTCCTCTTATTTATATTTAAGATAACATTGTATTATTATTTCACTTTAACCAACTACCTCGAAAATCTCTTTAATCTATTTTTTTGAAAGTACACATTGGATATTTTTATATTGTACTTACTACCCCCTCAACTTCCGAGCAAACTCCATCGCTTCGTTATTTGGGTTCTCTCCTGCTATTATTCTGGCTATCTCTGATACTCTTTGAGTCTCATCTAGGACTATCGCTTTGCTACTATCTTCTATCTTTGTGATTAGTATGTGTTGATTGGCTTTTGAGGCTAGGTGTGATTGGTGGGAGATGGCAAAGACTTGATATACTGATGAGAGTTTTTGTATCATATTGGCTATGGCTATGGACTCATCACCACTTACATTGGCATCTATCTCATCTAGGATTAGTACCCCTTGTTTGGCTCTTTGTGTATCTATGGTAGTTGCCATTAGCGCAAGACGGACACGGTTGAACTCTCCTCCACTTAGTGTGGAGATAGTCGAGCTACCCAAAAGTACATCTATCTCATCTATTCCACTGAAATCAAGCTCTTTTGGTAAGAACTGAAAAGTTACCCTTGGTAGCTTTAGTGAGGTTAGATAATCTTCAAGGCTATCTTCTAATACCTTGGACTCATCGGCTCTTAGGGTAGATATTTTTGATGCCAATAGCTTAAGCTCACTATACTCTCTATCCAAAAATGAGATTAATATACTCTTGTCTTGTTCTATATTTTCATATCTCTCTAGCTCTTGGACTTTGAGTGCTTTGTACTCTAGTGCCTCCTCTATACTCCCATATCTCTTTTGTAGTGTCGCAAGGTCACTTAGACGATTTAGCACCTCCTCTACATCTACCTCTTTGAGTTCATCTGCTAAATTCTCTGTCTCTTCAAAGTCTGCACGGAGTTGGTTCATGGTATCTGAAAATGCTGAGCTATCTCTATCTAGGAGTCTATATACCTCTTCTACACTCTCTTCTAGGGTAAATATCTTCTCTGCTTTTACTAGGGCATCTTTGATTTTATCTAGTCGTGAGAGCTGTTGTTTGATAGTCAAAAGTGACTGCTCTTCACCTATTTGTGGATTGATTGAGGAGATTTTTTCTATCTCATATTTGGCATAATCTACAAGCTCTAGTAGCCGTGCCTCATCATCTTTGATTTTGTTGAGTTCATCTAGCTTCTCTTTGTAGTTGAGAAATCTCTTTTGATACTCTTTTTGTAACTCTCTAAAGTTCTCATTTTTTTGGTGTAGTTGGGTATCTATCATATTTATCAGCATAAGAGAGTCAAATCCACCCTTATCTCGTACAGATAGATACTTCACAAAAGGGGTAAACATACTATGAAGTGTCTTTTTGGATATATTTTGACCATCTACAAAGTATCTAAGTTTATCTTTTTTGAGAGATTTTATAGTGATAAACTCTTCTAAATGGTATGTATCTACTTCTAGGTTTTTGGGTTTACTAAGTCCCACTTCGCAAATCTTGGCAACACTAGGAGGGCTATATCCAAAGCTAGATAGTATAGTAGATATAAGCACCGATTTACCTGCCCCACTAGGACCACTAAGGACTACAAGCCCATCACTAAACTCTAGCTCTACTTCATCAAATGTGACAAGCTCTTTTAGGTATAGTCTCTCTATCAATTCTTATCTCCCCATGATAGCTTCTCTCTAAGCACTGAGAAGTAGTTTCTCTCTTTTCTATGAAGTAGCTTGGCATCTTTATCAGCACCTCTGATAATAAGCATATCTCCCTCTAGCATATCGTAGCTATCTTGACCATCAATGACTGCTATGACTATCTCATCTGGTGAGTTTAGCTCTATCGTAAAATCAGCAGGTACTACAAGTGGGCGTTGATTACTAAGTGAGTGTGCAGAGATGGGAGTGAGTATAAACGCTTGTGTGAGAGGATACATCATGGGGCCTCCTGCTGCTAGATTGTACGCTGTTGAGCCTGTTGGAGTGGAGATTATGAGTCCATCACCTCTATAGGTATTGAACCATCCACCATCAATAGAGGCGTTTATCTTGACCATCTTTGAGACTACAGGACGAGTGATGACTACATCATTGAAGGCAAAAAAGCTCTTTTTTGAGCCATCTTTGGAGATGATACACCCCTCTATCATCATACGATTATCTATACGATACTCACCTTTGAATAACTGCTCCAAAAAGTTATCCACATCATCAATAGTAATATCAGCCAAAAAGCCTAGGTTACCTGCATTTATCCCCACTACTGGTTTGTGGTGACCATAGCTTCTTCGCACAAGTGATAGAAGTGTACCATCTCCACCAAGGGATACCAAGAAGTCAGATTTTTTGCACATATCATCAAAAAGCTCACCATCTTCACCTATCATATTAGCAGACCTCTTTGCTAATATAACCTCAATACCTCTATCTTCAAAAGATTTTTTGATTTTGTGATAGAGAGCCTTTATCTCTGGGTCATTGGGTTTGAGTATAAACCCTGCTACACCAATATTTTCTAATTTTTCATTCTTCATACTATCTCATTTCATAGAAATTTAACTCTTAGAATATCATAAATTTACTTGTTGTTGGCTATCTAATATTTCACTCAATCTACTACAAAATATATCAAAAGATGGTAACTCTAACACTCCCTCTCTTAGTTTTTTGCCCCACATAGGCTCAGGGTAGTGAGTATCACTCTCAAATCTAGCCATAATATGCCAGTGGACTATTGGCATATAGTTACCAAATGAGGCTATGTTTATTTTTGTAGGGTTATAATACTCTAGCATCAATCTCTCTATAACATCAAGGGTATCATAAATCTCTATTCGTATATCTCTAGGGAGTTGGCTCATCTCTTTGCACTCTATTTGTGGTAGTACCTTTAGCCATGGTATATCACTATTTTCTACCTCTATTTTGATATTTTTGTTTTGGTATATCATCTTATCCTCTTGATAGTTTTGTTATTTATTTTGTATATAGTAGATGGTTTTTGGTTTGGGAGTAGGGGGGTTACTATCACATCAGCACTCTTCTTGGCAAACTTCTCATCATACTCTTTGCCACTAAGATTTGCAGAGGATGTATATACCCATCCAAATCTTTTGAGTATAAGTAGGTGGTGAGTATCTCTGATGACTCTATATGAGTCGCCACTAGGGAGTATAAATGTGCTTTTTTTAGCTCTTCTTATCATATTTTTGTATCTATTTGGTACTCTTGCTAGGCTCTTTAGAGATGATAGAGACTCTATAGCTTTTATGTAGTGTTTGTGTGGGGGTCTTTTTTTTATCTCACTCAATCTATTGGCATTTTGTGATACGAAGCCTATGGTAGTATCGGTTTGAGTGAGTATGATTTTATCTTGAAACATAATCTTTTGATATAAGCATAAAAATATCATCCTCTTCAAATAATATAGAGACATCATCAGCTATCTGTGATATACTCAAAGTTGGATATTTGGATATATAGCTTTTTACCTTTTTTAGAGACTGGGTATCTTCTATATGAGAGCTGTGGAGTATATGTATCTCACAATCATTTAAATCTATTATGCTATCTTTGGCATTTAATCTCTTTATATCTACCATAGCACTGCTTTTATCTACTTTGGCTATGGTCAAAGATTTTATATCATACTCATCTGAAAGAGTCTCTAAATCTACCTTATGTTTTTGTTCTATGATATTTCGTATATAGTATGAGAGGCTACATGATGTTATAGTTGATGTCATTATATCGCTTATACTCTCAATCGTACCAAAGTAGCTATATATAAACTTATCATCTTCAAAACAGTGATAAAAACCACTACTACCATCTCCTAGACTCTTGATAGTTATATATATATCTTCACTCTCTAAGTGTGATTTTTTATTGACTGATTTGTTATAGAAGCCTACTAGTAGATTATCTTTGGAGAATAGCTCCTCTTGCATAATAGTATTTCTAGTCTTAAATAAAATCTCTCTTAATATACTCTTCATAATATCAAGAGTAGCACCCAAATCAGAGAACTCCTTTACTCTACCAAAGTTGAAATCTATATCATACTTACCACTACTAAGAGCTTTTGCCATCATACTCACTTCATTAATCTTATAAGTGACTATGATAGAGAGTAAAATTGAGACCAATATACCTATAAATGTGATAATCATAGTGGTTATAATCGCCTCTATATACTCATGTTGGAGTGTTTTTATTAGTTTGGTTACATCCATTGTGACAATTAGAGAGCTATTTAGTATATCTAGTTTGATATAGCCATCTATTAGATGTAAATCTTTGTAGCTATATATCTCACTTTTACCCATCTTGTTTGGTTCAAATTCTCTTATATCATAATGTTTTATATCCATATCAAAACCATCAGCTTTGACATCTACTACGACTCTGCTATTTTCAATCAATATCATAGACTTGACACGATTATACTCTATGATTTTTTTGATAGACTCTTCTGTTTTTTTACTATCTTTGCTATTTTTGATAAATATCGCTGTTGCTTTGGTTATTGATTCTAGCTCTGACTCAACTCCCCACATTAGCTCATTTTTCTCTAGTGTATAGTTAAATATAGACAAGACAACTCCCAAAATCAAAAATACAGGGACTATTATCAAAAAGTTGTTATATTTTAACTTCATTATAATCCTCCTTTTGTGATTTGAGAAAACCTATCATAAGATGAGGTGACTCATATAGAAGTGTCAATAGATGCTCTTGTGATAGTAGTAAAAATGTAACATCACTAGAGGCTATGATATTGGATTTGATAGGTTTATCATGTGCTATTGTCTCTAATCCAAAGTAACCCTTGATACTCTCACCATCTTCGTAGGCTACCTCTCCTTTGGCTATGATATATAGATTAGATAGTAGGCTATCTACTGTATATATAGTCTCTCCTGCTTTATAATATTTTATCTTCAAAACATTAGCAGTTAAGATAAGCTCCCCATCATATAGAGTATCAAAAGGTTGTATAGATTTTAAGGTAAAAACTTTTTCAATTAGTGTCATGACAATATCCTTTGATTTGCAATAGAGACCTTTATATCTTCAAACTCTATCTCTTTGGACTCTCCTATATCTATAGTATCTTTGGTGAGAATATCTTCTACATTGTAGTTTGCTATATCTATTATTGAAAATATCTTTGGCTTAAATATATCAATAAACTTATCTAGGTTATCTTTTTGAAGAAGCCTAAGAAGTATATTATTGATAACAGCTCTCTTTTTGGTAGCATCTAGTGTAGTATCAAGTACCTCATCAAGAGAGTATATATAGTATAGATTATTATCCTCTACCATACCTATTAGATTTCTACTACTCTCTAGCCCCTCAATGGTGATATATCTATTGTTGATTATTAGACTCTGATTTAGTTTATCTTGTAGTTGTATCCCTAGAGTATCACTATCTATAGGTGCTTTATACTCACCGAAATTCTCTACAGTGGATTTGAGTTCATTACTCATATTATTGAACTCTATAGATAGCTTATTTAGCTCTTGAGGCGATTGGATTGATATATTATCTCCATAGTTTCCTGCTGCTATCTTTAGGGCTGAGTATTTGAGTATCTCTATGGGACGGATAATCTTTATAGCGATAAAGTATGAAGCGTATATTCCTATAATAAGAGCTAAGATACCGATAATTATAGATTGAATTAGAGCATCTCTTGTTTTTATATTTATGATACTTACATCCACATCTGTCCCTGTGATGGCTACTACTTTGCCTGTTTTGTCTTTTATCCCTGCGTAAGCTACTTTGAGAAGCCCCCACTTCTCCCATAACTTAACAGCACTAACATAGGTCTCATCTCTAAGCATAACATTCTCAGCACCCAACAAATCATCTTTGTCCATAGTATCATACGAGCCTATAGGTGTATAGTCTCCACCATAATTGACATCCATAATATAAAAGCAGTTGTTCTCCTTATCATTATATAGTAGATTAAATGTATAGTGATATGTGAGGTTTAGACTCTTCTTTATCTCTGTCATAGGTTTGATATACTTCAGATACATCTGTGTGGTATCATCTCTATATAATCTCCCAAAGTTATCTTCTAATAGTGTCGAGCTATTTCTCTCATATACCATTAGATTATCCACTCCCATATAGAAGTGATTACTATCTACTCCTAGATGATGGACTCTTCTACCATCAGGTAAAAATTCTTTTAGCTCAATAGAGTATTCAAGAGTATCTATATCTATCTTAAATATTTGGTTATTTGCTCTATCTACTCCATATATTTTATTATCTAATATACTCAAAGAGTCCATTGAATAGAGAAATGTTTTTAGTAGTTTAGCCTCTTTGGTCTCTATACTTTTGGGCTTAGATATACCCACAGCATCTATTGTATATTTAAACTTTTTCAATACTCTTTTGGGCTTTATATTAAAGCTATATAGGCTCTTGTTTGATGATATATAGACTCTATTATCACTATACGCCACACCTTGAGGTACAAAATCAAATCTAGCTATGACTTCTATCTTGGTTGAGTTTAAATCTATAGATAAAAGCTCTTTTGAGTATGTTGAGGCATAGAGAGTATTCTCTAGGCTATCTATAGCTATATCATTGATAATATAGCTACTTAGATTAGACTCATCAAACCCATCTATATCTATAGCCCCACCACTTTTGAGATTTATCTTTTGTGGCTTATTATTTACACTCATACCATAGAGTATATTTGATTTATTATCATAACTAAATGAACCCATATACTTAGGAGTGGCTATTATACTATGCTCATCTGCATCTACAAATGAAGCTGTGATAGAGGATGTGGCCAATAGTTTCTTATCAAACCCACCTAAGATAGCATCATAAGACTCATTATAGTTGTGTATAGCCATAATAAATACAATAATTACGATTACAGGAAGAAGTATAAGAAGAACCAATACTAAAAATGAGAGTTTTATATTTTTGATAAATTCCATAACGATATCCTATAAGAAACCTATACCCGTCTCAGGATATATCTCTATTGTATTGATTAATGCTGACTCTTGAATGACTAAAATCTCTATATCTTTTTTATAACTAATACTCTTTGTCATCTTCTCTTTTTGGGAGAAGACTCTATCAAATCCAATAAAGTCTCCAGCCTTGTAGCACTCATCACCTATAAAACACTCCCCCTCTAGTAGTATAGATATTCCTGATACCAAAGCTGATGAGCCATCTTCTATAAGGTATCTTTGGATATAGGCATCATCTAGCATACTATATAGTGAGAAGATATTAAATTGAGACAACTTCTTGGATACGGCTACTTTTTCTAATTTACCTATATCTCCTACACTCCTATTGTCTATAATCTTATCAAAGAGAGCTCTTTTGATAACACTACTACTACTTGATAGAAGCTTTTGTCTAAATACTCCTGTGTAGTTTTCATCTATCATTGGTATTATAGATATAGCTATTAATACCTCTAATCTACTATTTGAGTTAAATGAGTGAGCTATGATATCCTCTATCGTATAGTCTCTTACTTTATAGTTCTTTTTATAGAAGAGCATCACATCATCTATACTTCTACGGTCTAGTAGTGGTAGTAACTCTTTGAATATAGAGTATTCTGTACTCTGCTCTATAGTCTCAATAGCATTTCCTCTGATTTTGGGATTAGAGCTTCTAAGTGATGTCTTCATTAATTCAAAAGATGGCAAGTTTCCACCTATACTCAATATCTCAAAAATAAACTCCAATATAACTTGTTGTTTGTCCATAAAATATTTGCTAAGTAGTGCCATATCTTGATTAGATGATACTATCTTATAGAAGTATAGAAGTTTATATACTATCTCTATCTCATTTAGTATAAGCTGTCTCTCCAAATCCTTAAACTGTGCAAATGCCAATCTACCCAAAGAGCGACCTGCTATAGAACGAGCAAAGTATGAGAAGTGCTGTTCTACCATTACTGTAACCAACGCAGGAATAGACTGTAGCCCCATACCCTCTATCATCAACAATATCTCATACTTCTCATAAGCACTTAGTGTATCTACTTTTTGCAAGAGTAGTATGATTGATTGTGTATCCTTTATTCTACCCAATATCTTGATACTCAAAAGCCTCTGTGCTTTTGAGCCGTGTTCAAAAACATCAAGCATAGGGTTTACTAGACGATTTACCTCATTGTTGGCTAGTCTATGTATAGTCTCTAGTGCCTTAATAACTATTTTTTGATTTGAAGAGTTCAAAAATTCAGAAGCGTAAAAAGCATATTTGGTATGTTTGGATTTACCCAATATGTGTAACCCCTCTATAATATCTCTCTCCTCTTTTGAGTGTAGAAGTTGATGAACTGTATCCATAGCCTTGCTAAAGTGTTGAGGGTATTGAGAGTTAAATATACTAACAGATGATGCACACTTCTGCTCAGCATCTGTACTATCTATAGTTATCAAAGAGCTATTTGTAGATATTAATCCTTGCGCTCCTAACTCTTTTTTGAGTAGTATATTTAGATTAGATAGATTTTTCTTTAGCCACCCTATAGTCACAAACATCACATCAGGGTCATGAGAGTTTAGCATATCTTCTAATATCTTTTCAGATTTGAGATAGCTATCTCTATCTGTTGTGTTGAGAAAATTCAAAAGTATCTCTATAGCCTGAGGTGCATTATAGTCTTGAATAAACTTTACTACCAAAGGGGTATTTGATAGTTTATATTGATATTTGAATATCTCATCTCTATCTTTGGTGGGTATCTTATCTATTATCTCTTTATGATTTCTTGTCAAATCTAGCCAGTTGCTTTTGAGGTTTTTAATCATAGCTATAGGGTAGTTATACTTTAATATGAGTGCAAATATAAAATATAATAGAGCAATAGCAGAGGCGATATATGCTATTTGGGATATAGATAAATCATTACTTATTATAAACAAAAAGAGCCCTGCAAAAGCGATAGCAAAAGGCTCTCCTAAGTTCTCTATAAATGTCCTCACCTCATATTTGATTTTGGAGTTTATACCATTATATAGTAGGTTTTGATTATTATAATCTATAGATACCAATAACCCTTGGACTATAAAAAAGCCAAAAATACCAGCCTCTAATCCAGTCTGCACGGATAGATAAGCAAAAGCCAAAAGATAAGCTATAGGTTGAATTAATAAGATATTATTTACACCAAAACGAATTACTAATCTATTGAATAAGAAGAAATTTACCACAAGATTAAATATATTTACTACAATATAGAGCTTACCAAATAGAAGTGCCAATGACTCTACATCTTGGTCTTTGGATAAGATAGCCATATACTCATACTCCAATATCGTAGATAGAAATATAGATATAAAAAATACAGCAGAAAGAGCCATAATATAGATTGATGATTTTATATTCTTAAACATTGTTACAATCTGTTTGAGTACAGGTAGAGGCTCTTCTTCCTCCTCTTCTATATTGATACTTTTGAACTTTTTGGGGATTTGTAGTAGTATAAAAAATGCAAATATAGAGAATATTGACCAACATATCAATAAGATATTTGCACTAAAATACTCAGATACAAACGAGACCAATAGACCCCCTGATATAGCACCAATAGCCGTACCAGCTGAAAATATTGAAAATACCCGTTTGGAGTCCATAATATCAAAAAAACGGTCGATAAAGTTCCAAACTAGTGTATATAGAGTGATTACCATTACAGTAGTATATAGAAGCAAGAAGTAGAATACAAATCTATAATACTCTTTGGAGAGAACACCCTCAGCTCTCTCTATAAAAAAGTATATAGCTATATTTACAACAATTAATATAACCAATGAGTATAGAAAAAACTTATCCTCACCATATCGTGAGGTAAAAAATGAGTAGATAGGTATATATATAAAGAGTATCAAAAATGGTGTAATCATATAGATAATAGATAACTGCTCTACACCTATATGGATTAGAAACATTGAGTTAGCAACACTCTCCCCAACAGCCACACCAGCTTGAATAAAAAGGGAAAATAGAAAGAAGTAGAAAATCTTTTTACTCTCACTCTCTTGTATATTTAAAAATCGTAAAAGTTTTGTTTTCAT
>Ga0193954_1001774_pt1 | contig 10715 bp, 11 predicted proteins | sample BB_5_MG_FD_140340 | JGI IMG/M metagenome (GOLD analysis project Ga0193954, IMG submission 140340) | Microbial mat bacterial communities from the Broadkill River, Lewes, Delaware, United States - BB_5_MG | ecosystem: Environmental > Aquatic > Freshwater > River > Microbial mats | place: USA...
CCTCAACATAGACATTTCTTTTTCTGCCCTCTTTATGTCTTACTCTTGCAACAAAGTTAACTTCATCGCCAAACTTTACAGGAGATAAAAACTGACAATCACTAGCGACTAAAACTACATTTCGCTCATTAACAGCTGCCATTGCAGCAAAGTCAGCAGCACTAAAAATAAAACCTCCATGAATAAGCCCCTGATCATCAGCAACCATCTCTGAAGTAGTTATAAGCCTTAACTCTACATAACCTCTCTCTAGTTTTAACAACTCACCGCTAAGGTCACGATTTATATGTTCATGTGTAGTTAAGAGAACCGTATCTTCTTCATCTTCTCTATAATCATCAAGTTCTAGTTCTTTATCTTCTGTCTCTTTTTCACTCACTATTTATTCCTTAATTTTGTTAGTTTTACATAGACTCTTGCAGGAGCTGGATAACCCTCTACGGTTTTTGTACTATCTGTAGGGTCTAAAAAATCTTTCAGTGACTGACCCTCAATCCACGAAGTTTTTCTCTGCTCATTTGCATCTGTATTTGAAGTCTCCAAGACTTCAAAGCTACTAAATCCAGCTCTTAAACACCAGTTTTTTAATGCAGGTACGGTTGGTACAAAGTAGATATTTGGTATCTTTGAGTAAGAAGACTTAGGACAAAGTGCCATCTCATCTTCTCCCTCAATGTAAAAAGTATCTAGTATAACTTCGCCCTCTTTATCAAGACCACGAAATAGTGACTTTAGCATCGCTACAGGGTCACTTCTATGGTACAAAACTCCAAGACAAAATATAGTATCAAACTTCTCTTCATAAACTGACAAATGCTCAACACCCAAAAGCTCATAAACTATGTCGCTTTTAACAAAATGATTTATAAAATCAAACTGTGTTTTGTAAAGAGGTGAAGGGTCAAAACCTACTAAAGATTTTGGTGCATCTTCTTGCATACGAAAGAGATAATAACCATTGTTACATCCTATATCGGCAACTCTCTTATCTTTTAAATTAAAATGTCTTCTTAAAAGGTTATATTTTATATTACTTTTCCACTCTGCATCTATGTAGGTATCAAAAACCTCAAAGGGTCCTTTTCTCCAAGGCATCATAGTTTTTGCTACATCTTCTACATTTTGAGTAATATCCCCACTAATCTTAACAACATCTCCAAGCTCTACTTTAAAATCTCCACCTTTAAGAGTTTGCAATGCATCACGAAGAGGCTTGATATTTTTCCAAGTCATCCACTTTTGTCTTTCTTTTCTTAATTCATCTAAGTTCATTTTATTCTTTATCTAAAGTTATTTTGATTATAATTGTATCTAAAAATAATTATAGGATACTAATAATGAGATTAGAGAAAAAAGCTACTGTTGTCTCTACATCTGTCGCAGGTGTACTTGTGTTGATGAAGATGACTGTAGGGATTTTAAGCGGTTCTATTGCCGTTTTGGCTTCTGCTATTGATAGTTTTTTAGACCTTACAGTTTCACTATTTAACTACTTTGCTCTAAATACAGCTGAGAAAAACCCTGATGAAAAATTTAACTATGGACGAAGCAAGATAGAACCCCTTGCAGCCGTTGTAGAGGGAACAGTTATTTCACTTTCAGCTGTGTTTATACTTTATGAAGCACTTATAAAAATCGCTCACCCTAGAGAGATGCAGTATATGGCTAGTAGCATCTGGGTAATGCTTGCTTCATTAATCATAACTATTTTTCTTGTTATGTTTTTAAACTATGTAGCTAAAAAAACTCAAAACATGGTTATAAAAGCAGATGCACTTCACTATAAAACTGACCTCTACTCAAACGGTGCTGTTCTTATGGCTCTTGCACTTATTTCTATGACAGGAGAGCAACTAATTGATCCTATACTTGGTGTTGGAATCGCTATATTTATGATTTATTCTGCTGTTCCAATTATAAAAGAGGGAGTACTAATGCTCTTAGATGCTGCCCTAAGTGAAGAGGAACTTCAACAGATAAAAGATATTTTAGAATCTGACACAGGCATTACAGATTATCATCATCTAAAGACTAGAGAGTCTGGTTCGCATATCTATATATCTGTGCATCTAGTCTTCAATGTTAGCATCTCACTCTACGATGCTCATCTTATATCAGACAAGATAGAAGCAAAGATAAAAGAGTTATTTGAAAATAAAAATGCTCATATACTTATACACATGGATCCTTATGATGATTCAGATATAAATGAAATTGAAGATGAATACTAAGGATAGTTATGAACTTTTATGCTTTGATAATTGGTACAGAAATTTTAAATGCAAGAAGAGAAGATAAACACTTCAAATTTGTTCGTGATGAGTTAAAAAAACATGGGCATGAACTATTTGCAGCTTTTATAGTAAAAGATGATGTTGAGTTACTTAAAAACTCTTTTGAGCTTATAAAAAAAGATGAAAAATCTATACTATTTTCTTTTGGTGGTATAGGCTCTACTCCAGATGATTTGACACGTGAAATAGCAGCAGATATCTTTACAAAAAAACCAGTTACAAGACATAAAAAGTTTGAGCAAGACATCTTAGATAGGTTTGGAGATAAGGCCTATCCTCACAGAGTTCACATGGCAGATTTACCTGAAAATTCTGAACTTCTTTTCAATCCCATAAACAATATGTCTGGCTTCTCTTTGCAAAATAGATTTTTTTTCGTTCCTGGTTTTCCAGAGATGGCTCATCCAATGATAAAAGATGTTATCTCTAAACTCTGCTTGAAAAGAGTAGAGAAATTTAGATACACACTTTTAGCAAGAACAAGTGAAGAGACTCTCATATCTCAAATGAAACTTCTACCTCATCACATAGAACTCTCATCACTACCACTTTTCATAGAAGGAAAAGCTAATGTTGAGTTGTCTCTAAGTGGATTTGAAGATGAAGATGTAAAGATGCACTTTAGCAATTTTGTAAAAACACTAGAGAGTTTAAGTATAGAGTATAAGCTAATCTAACTACTACTTAGCATACTCCACAGCACGACTCTCTCTAATAACATTAACTTTTATTTCGCCAGGATATTGAACTTGTTCTTCAATCTCTTTAGCTATCTCTCTTGAAATCAAGATAGACTCATCATCATTTATAAGTGTGGCATTTACTATTACTCTTACTTCACGACCTGCATTTATAGCATAAGCTTGTTTTACTCCAGAGTGTCTAGATGCTATCTCTTCTATCTGAGTAACTCTTTTTAGAAAACTCTCAAGAACTTCTCTTCTAGCCCCTGGTCTTGCTGCTGAGAGTGCATCTGCTGCACAAACTGCGGCACACTCTATAGAGTTTATATCTTCATGTCCATGATGGGCATATATTGCGTTTATAACTACGCTATGTTCATTGTATCTGTTGCATATATCTGCACCCAAATCAACGTGGTTTCCTTCATGCTCATGAGTTAAAGATTTACCTATGTCATGTAGTAGTCCTGCACGTTTAGCAACTCTTGCATCTCCACCCATCTCAGATGCCATAATCCCAGCTAAATGAGCAACTTCTAAAGTATGAGCAAGAGCATTTTGTCCATAACTAGCACGATATCTAAGCTTACCGATGAGCTTCATAAGTTCTGGATGCATAACACCTACATCCAAATCAGATATAATCTCTTCACCCTCACTTAAGATGCCAGATTCAAACTCTTGAGTTACTTTTTCATAAATCTCTTCTATTCTAGCTGGTTGAATTCTGCCATCTGCTATAAGAAGTTGTAGAGTTTTAGTAGCAATCGCACGGCGATAAAGATTAAAGCTACTCACTAAAATAGCATTTGGAGTATCATCTATAATAATATCCACTCCCATCAGAGTCTCAAGAGCTTTAATATTTCTACCCTCTTTCCCAATAATGCGACCTTTAAGTTCATCATCTTCTAAGTGAACTGAGTTTGTAAGTCTCTCAGATGCAAACTCTCCTGCAAACCTGCTAGTAGCTTGAGCTAAAATATAATCTGCTTTTTTCTTAGCATCTTTTTTTGCTTCTTCTTCATATCTTCTTACAATATGAGCTATCTCTCCACGTGACTTCTCTTCAATACTATCAAGCAAAACTTTTTTTGCTTCATCTTGTGTCATTCCAGCACTATGTTCTATAGTATGCAGAGCCTCATCTATCTTGGCTTCATACTTTTTCTTTAGTAGCTCTAATGATTTTTCATTTCTATCTAAAGCAACTCTCTTAGCTTCTATAACTCTTCTATCATCACGAAGTCTTTTCTCTTCATTTTGTTTGTAGCGTATAAAACTCTGCTCTTTTCTAATTACATCATCTTCTCTTTGATGCAAATCAGCCTTTGCTCTATCTTTTGCACTTTCGTATTGTTTAGTGGCTTCAAGTTCTATCTCTTGAGATTTGAGATTTGACTTATGTAGTAGATGCTGTGCTTCATTCTCTATAGCACTAGCTTTTGCTTTTGCCTTATCTACAAAAACATCAAAGTTTGCATGGGTAATTTTTCTAGAGATGAAAAATCCAAAAAGACCACTGACCGTAGCGACAACGCCACCTATTAGCATCTCATTTAACATTATTAATTTCCTATTCTCTAGCCGTAATAGTTTCTGGGTTTTATCTTTAATTTTGGTGTTATTAGTAAATCGCAAGTGACATCATAATCGTCACAAACAAACTCTTTAGTAAAACAAATTTCTGGTTGTACAAATATCGTATATGGTCTCTTTTTTAACTTCTCAAAGAAACGATCATACATCCCTTTTCCAAAGCCTATTCTTTGCAATCTACCATCTACTCCAACCGCAGGAACTATAGCTATATCAATTTTATTTATATTTTTTATTGTGTTTCCCGCTTCATAAATATCAAATTTCTTCTTCTTTAGCGGTAATCTAAATGGTACTATTTTAAAACTTTTATCTTGCATAAATGGCACATAAATATCACAATTTTGACGAATTTCGTTTAACGTTTTTCGTATATCTGCTTCAAAAGGCAATGGATAAAAAAATAAAATTTTAGCACCTTTTAGATTTTTCAACTCTTGCATTAAAGCTTGATTTATCTTCATATTTCTGTAGTATTTATTATGAGAAGGAGCATTTTTAATCTTTTTTATACAATTTTCTCTAAATATTGATTTTGTAAGAGGCATATAAAAACTTTCAGTTATAATTTCACACCTAATCTCAGCATGTTATGCTTAAATATTGCGTTTGTTGAGCTGGTATTTTACAATAAAAAAACAATAAAAAGGTATTTAGATGTTAAAAAAAACTATTATGTCTCTCTTATTAAGCTCTATGGTGCTATTTGTTGGATGCTCAAATGAAGAGAAGACACAAAGTGTAAATGATATAGTCTCAACAAATGAGTATGTACTAACTGGACTTGATAATAAACAATACATTGTTAAAAAAGAAGCTGATGCTTTTATACTAAAAGGTGCTGAGGGTAAAGTTGTTTTGTTTGATATATTTGCTACTTGGTGTCCACCATGTCGTGGGGCAGCTACGCATCTTACTTCACTTCAACAGAAGTATAAAGATGAGCTAATTGTTATAGGGATAACTATTGAAAACAATATTGAAAATTCAAAACTTTTAGATTTTAGAAAAGATTACAACGCAAACTATCCACTTGTAAATTCCAAAGAAAATCGTCGCTTAGCTGATACTATAGTTGGTGAGTTAAAACTTGGGCAGAGATATCCTATACCAGTAATGGCATTATATAAAGATGGAAAATATATAAAGCATTTCATAGGCTCAATAGAAGAAGAGTTAGTAGAGAGTGAGATTAAACTTGCCCTTGGCAAATAAGGAATTTTATAAATGTTTGGTTTTATAAAAAAATCACTATCTAAAACAGCACAAGCTATAAAAACCGTAGCTCCAAAGAAAAAAATTACTTTTACAAAAGATGAACTTGAAGATATTTTACTAGAAGCAGATGTAGAGTATGCTTTAGTAGAGATCATAATGAATGAACTTTACCAAGAGAAGGTAACTAGAGATATACTTCGCTCGAAACTCTTAGCAACTTTAGCTTACACTTCTTACAAAGAGCCTGAATATACTGCTCCTTTTGTAGAACTTATTGTTGGAGTAAATGGAGCTGGTAAAACTACTACCATCTCAAAACTAGCACTAAGATACAAAAACGAAGGCAAAAAAGTCATACTTGGTGCTGGAGACACTTTTCGTGCAGCCGCAATAGAGCAACTCACTCTCTGGTCTAAAAAGCTAGATATTCCCATAGTTTCATCAAAACAAGGTCACGACTCATCAGCTGTTGCTTATGACACTATAGACTCTGCTAAGTCAAAGGGTTTTGATAATGTCATCATAGACACAGCTGGTCGTCTTCACACTCAAACAAACCTAGCAAATGAACTCAAAAAAATCAACCGCATCTGTGAAAAAGCACATGAAGGTGCTCCACACAGAACTATTTTAGTAGTAGATGGAACACAAGGAAACTCAGCTATAGCTCAAGCAAAAGCTTTTAACGAGATGGTAGGCATAGACGGCATCATCATCACAAAACTAGATGGCACAGCAAAAGGTGGCTCTATCTTTTCTATCGCTTATGCACTTGAACTTCCTATACTCTATGTAGGAACAGGCGAACAACCAGAAAATCTAACACCTTTTGACAAGTATGAGTTTGTCGATGGTCTGCTAGATGCTATCTTTATCCAAGAGGAAACTTCATAGTTTTCTATTTTATATGACATTTTGTCATATAATTGTCCACATTTTTTCAAAACCTATATAATTACATACTTATTTCAAACAAGGCACTTTACACATGGCTAAGAAAAAGATTTTATTTGAATGTCAACATTGTGGACTTACTACTCCAAAATGGATGGGAAAATGTACAAATTGTGGAGCTTGGGACTCGTTTGTAGAACTAAATGAACACCAGCAAGATGTAGTAAAAAAGAGTAAATCCACATCTTCTATTGTATCTAAGGCTATAAGTATAAATGAGATAGTTGAAAATGAAGTATATAGATACTCTTCACTCGATAAAGAACTTGATGGTGTTTTAGGCGGAGGTATTGTTCCAGGCTCACTAACTCTTATAGGGGGAAGTCCAGGAGTTGGAAAATCAACACTACTTTTAAAAGTAGCATCTAACATTGCATCTACAGATAAAAATGTACTCTACGTAACAGGAGAAGAATCAAGTGGACAGATTAAACTTCGTGCCAATCGCTTAAGCTCAAACAATGACTCTCTTTATCTTCTAAGTGAAATTAGACTTGAGCAGATTTTACTAGAACTAGAGCATAGAGAGTATGAGTTTCTTATAATTGACTCTATTCAGACTATCTACTCTGAGAATATCACATCAGCACCTGGGTCTGTAACACAAGTTAGGCAAATTACTTTTGAATTGATGCGAATAGCAAAAGAGAAAGATATAGCCATATTTATTATCGGTCATATAACAAAAGAAGGCTCAATAGCAGGACCGAGAGTCTTGGAACACATGGTTGATACAGTTTTATATTTTGAGGGAGACTCATCTCAAGAGTTAAGGATTTTAAGAGGATTTAAAAACCGCTTTGGTCCAACAAGTGAGATAGGAGTCTTTGAGATGCGAAGTGATGGCTTAGTATCTGCTACAGATGTAGCATCTCGCTTTTTTAACCGCAACTCAGAACAAGCTGGGTCTGCTTTAACTGTTATTATGGAAGGTTCTCGCCCTATTATACTTGAAGTTCAAGCTTTAGTATCTGAATCTCACACTCCAAACTCAAAGCGACAAGCTACAGGTTTTGACAACAACAGACTAAATATGCTCTTAGCATTATTAGAGAGAAAACTGGAGATTCCTCTATCTGGATATGATGTGTTTATAAATATAACAGGTGGTATAAAGATTACAGAAACAAGTGCAGATTTAGCAATTTTAGCTGCAATTATAAGTAGTTTTAGAAACCGTGCAATATCCAAACAAACAGTTTTTATAGGCGAGGTTTCTCTAGTTGGAGATGTAAGAGAAGTATATGGGATGGATGCAAGACTCAAAGAAGCTAAGATGCAAAATATATCAAAAGTTCTTTTAGCAAAAAAACCACTTGAAAAAACAACAATGAAAACTTTTATAGTAGATGAAGTAACTAAATTACTAGAATGGTATTAAATTAATCATTATATAAAGCTATTTAACAATATAATGAACGATAATAGACTATAATTTCAAGACATAATTATAAGAAGGATTCCAATGATAGATGCTGAGTTTAGAAGTGAAGAGAGATTTTCAAGATTATCATTAGCTTATCAAGGTGATTGTGAAAAAGAACAAGTTAATAAGTGCGTTGCAAAAGCTATAAAAAAACATAAAATTCAGCCTGAAACATATACTACAAGTATATCTGGAGGAAGAGAAGTTCTTGTTATAGAGTACCATGATGACAGTAACCGCGAAGCTGGTGCAATTTTTGAAGATATAATGAAATCTTTAGAAATTATTGAGTGTATCTAATACAATGAATTGTGTAAAATATGCAGAGGGAAATAAACTTTTTAAATCTTATTTTAAAAAAAACAAAGAATCTCTTCTAAAATTAGTAAGAAGTGGGCAGAGCCCAAAAGCTCTTTTTATTGGCTGTTCAGATTCTAGAGTAATACCAGATTTGATGATTCAATCAAATCCTGGTGATCTTTTTGTTATTAGAAATGTGGGAAATTTTGTTCCTCCATATAAGCCAGATGAAGATTTTCATGCCACAGCATCTGGAATTGAATACGCCGTAAGTGTTTTAAAGGTTCAAGAGATTATTATATGTGGTCATACACATTGCGGAGCATGTAGTAGTCTTTATGAAGAGCTAGATGACCCATCTCTTATACACACAAAAAAGTGGCTAGAACTAGGTAAAAGTGCAAAAACAAGTGCTATTTTAAGTCTCGGCTCAGATGCTCCTAAAGAAGAACTCTTACGTTTAACAGAGAAATTATCCATAATGAAACAAATTGATAATATTTTAACGTACCCAATAGTCAAAGCAGGTTTTGAAAACTATACGCTTGCTATTCATGGATGGTACTACGATATAGAAACAGGAGATATAGACTACTACAATGCAGATTCATGTGAGTTCTTACCACTAAAAGATTTATCACAAACATCTAGTAGTTTATAAATATTTTGTAAATTCCGATATACTAACACAATTATAATTTAAGGGAAAATAGATGGCAGAAGAAGAAATCACAGAAGAAAATGCACCCACAGAAAAAAAATCTAGTAATATGTTGATGATAATCATCATTGTTGTTCTAATATTAATAATAATAGGTGGTGCTATTGTAGCTGTCTTGTTGATGAGTGATGATGAACCTGCAATGACTCAAGCTACTCCACAAGCTAATGAAAGAAGTGTTTCACAACCTAGAAAAAGTTCTGGTAACTATAGTGACTCTAGAAAATTAAATGATATTGGCATTTTGTATCCATTGGATACTTTTACAGTTAACTTAAAAAGTGATGCAGGACGTAGGTATTTAAAAGTTACAATGTCATTAGAACTAGAAGGCGAAGAATTAAGTTTAGAGTTAGACAATAAGTCCCCAGTGCTTAGAGATAGAGTCATAAGAATTTTAACATCAAAAACACTAGAGGAGATTTCATCTAAAAAAGGTAAACAAAAGATTAGTGAACAGATTATGGACACTTTAAATGCTATGATTTCGGATGGTCGTATCAAAGGAATCTACTTTACTGAATTTGTTGTTCAATAAAGCAATATAAGAACTAACTTTTATAGATTAAAGATTTATTTCTGCCGCTCTCTTTAGCTTCATAGAGTGCGGTATCTGCTTTTTTGAGAAGAGTTTGCGTATTGTCACCTTCTTTTAACTGAGCTACACCTAAGCTGATTGTTTTATATCCGACTTCATCAAATTTATGTCTTGAAATTTCTTCTCTTAATTTTTCAGCCAATAAAAAAGCTTCATCTTCAGTTGTATGTGGACAAACAAGTAAAAACTCTTCACCTCCAAATCTTCCAAAAACATCAGATTTTCTTACTAGATCTGAAATTATTTTACTAGTTTGAGATAAAACTAAATCTCCTATTTGATGTCCATAGTTATCATTTACCTCTTTAAAGTGGTCTATATCTATAATGATTAAAGAGAGTTTATGTTTGTGTCTATTTGCCATTTCAACTTCATGTTCTAAAAACTCATCAAGCTTTCTTCTGTTTAAAATTCCTGTGAGCTTATCTGTTGAAGAGAGGACTTCAAGTTCTTTTTTTAGTGTAATATCTTGGCTAACTGAAAAAAACGACTCTATCTCATCTTTTTCATCTTTTATAGCTTCTATATGTTGTTCTAGCCAAAATTCTGAACCGTCTTTTCTTCTATTTTTTATCTCTCCATCCCAAGCCTCATTATTTAAAATCTTACTCCATAAGTCAGATATGATTGATAATGGTGTATCTTTATGACGAATAATATTCATATTTTTACCTACAAGTTCTTTTTTTGAATAACCACTTGAGATTTCAAAAGCACTACTAGCTTCAATAATAGTACTATCTTTTTTTGTTCTAATGCTCACTACATATTTATCCAAGATTTTAGAAAATCTTCTTAGCTCTTTATTTGCTTTGAGAAGTGCTTTTTGTAGTTCAGATGGTTTTTTTGAAGCATAAAAAGCCATAAATATACTCGCCAATATACTTAATGCAACAATATATAAAGTGGATAGAATCCTATC
>Ga0193954_1001776_pt1 | contig 10702 bp, 10 predicted proteins | sample BB_5_MG_FD_140340 | JGI IMG/M metagenome (GOLD analysis project Ga0193954, IMG submission 140340) | Microbial mat bacterial communities from the Broadkill River, Lewes, Delaware, United States - BB_5_MG | ecosystem: Environmental > Aquatic > Freshwater > River > Microbial mats | place: USA...
CCCGACCAGCGCCGGCCCCACACCCCGCGTAGTCCGAAAGCACCGATCAATCAGGCCATCGGATTCGGAAAGCATGCATCTCAGGGCAGCGCGCGGACCCTCGAAAAAAACCGACCAGCAAACTGCCTTCACTTAGCGAAACGCACCGACGGTGAGCTGGCCTTCAATCCCCGCCCCAACCAACCAAGGCACCACCCTCATTCAACAGAACCAAAACAGCCCGCCGCTCCGAGGAACCAGGAACGTCCAAATGCGGAGCAGACTTCGCCAATCGCCCTCGCCTATTCGCAACGGCCCCCAAATTCGCGACGAGTCGCCCTGAAGAGCAAGCACGCACCTCCACGAAGAGCGGGATCAACACGCTCAGCATCGCGGGCCAATGCTACCCAGCTCCCCAATGTAAATTGAGAATCTCCCCCGGCCGGCAGCCTTCCAACCGCCCGTCGCCCAAACGGACAGCCTTCAAGCAACACACGCCAAGGAACTAGGAGCGCTCTCACCGTGCCCGGCCAGCGATGCAACGCTCAAAACCATCCATGTTCATCTCAGATCAGCGCACGACCGCCCGTCGCAAAGCCTAAAGAGACGAGTCCGTCCTCCAGCGCTACGAAAGCCCGATGCTCCGCACTCAGATTCGGCTCCCGCGCAATGACGGCGACCCGCTTCGCCACCACGCTTCACGGCCCAAAGCATCGACGAGAACTGAGACTGCGTTATGAGCGGGTTGTTCCAACCGCAGACAACCTGCTGACCCAAGGCGGCTGCCCGACAGGAAAGGACCCTTCAAACTCCGCGCCCCGCCCACCACCTGGGCTCAGGAATCGGTTTTCGCTGCCTGCCTCAAGATTCGCGGTCTTCACTGCCATGCAGAGGCGAGTGTCCTCAATGGTGATGGCGGTCCGGCCAAACAGGTCACGACAAACCGCTGCTCCACCTTCTTAGTCACAACGTAGTTTGCGCATCTCAACCTAAAGAAAATGCACGATTCCCCAACACCAGAATCGCACCCAACCCATTCCAAGCCGCACAGCCTCATCAACAACGCGCGACTGCCGTTAAACCTCGGCAAGAACTGAGCGAACCACCGCTTTCGCCCCCTGGACCTCGCGCCTTGGCGCCACACGCCCTACTTTGGCCCGCCCTCAACGAAGACCGTCGCGCGGAACTTCGGTCATCGCATCCGCGCTCAGATGGCGCGCCGGACAATCTCCAGGGCAGCGATAACCCGCCGCGTTTCCGCAAGCCGCCCCTGCAGACTTCGCCACCGATTCAAGTGCGATGAGAACCATCTGCCGGCATGCGGACCCGCGCACTAACATCCGCAGCCACCAGACTGAGCCGGGACAAAGCTGGCCCAAGCAGACTCACCACGCACCACCACCCAATTCTTTCCTGACCGGCTGCAGCCGCCGACGAGCCCTGAGCACTCCCGAACCCTCCAGCTCTCAAGACCACGGCCCCACGAACTTCAACCCGAGTACGTAGCGTGTGCATGCGAGTTCGCTGGCGCTCGATAGCGATGCCCAAAGAGCCAACAGCAGAGTGGCGCGCCGAAGAAGTTCGTCGCCCTGCCCCACGCTTCTTCATGCGCACCTACAACGCAAACACGCACCCCATCCCAAAACCGCACCCGATCGGCCGCGCCCCAAGGCACATGCGGCGCACCCGCGAATCATCGACGCACCGCCTGCGCACCGCACCAGCACGAACCGCAGCCCAACCGCGGATCGTCACTGTCATAGACTCCACCAAACCAGCCCCGACAAAATGCAACGCTCCAGATCTGCTCAACCCGTGTCTGACCCGCGCCTAGCCCACCGCGCATCGGCGGAAGCAAGGCCAGTTGCAGCCTCAGTTTGCACAGTCCAGGCCCCCGACCTGGCCGCGCTGCCCACGAACCGCGTCCATACTAGTATGGGAGCTGTGCCCTGTTGCCAGCCGGGGCGTTTGGGATGGTGCCGCCCGACAGGATTCGCGAAAGCAGAAGTTCGAGGCTCATCGCGCAACGAACTTCACAAATGGTGCCTGGGCCCGCGCTGGCTCCAATTCTTGCCGCCACCACCCGTTCGATCATCACGCTCGATGACAACCGCGGGCCCGGACGCTTCGTTGGCCAACCCCATGCACAAGGTCCCACCATCCGCCTAGACAAAGTCCCTCACAGCCTTCGTTGCCAGTACGAGAGGAAACAGCCGTGAGCATCGCTATCAGAGCAGCAGAGCCGACAGATTTTGAGCACATCTGGCCAGTCTTAGAGTTGATCGCCCGACATCTCGCAAAGCGAAGCGGAACGCCGGTGGATGACGGAGCCCAATGCAACTTTGGTTGCGGAGTCTGATCGGCAAGTCCTGGGCAGCTACTACATCAAGACCAATCACCCGGGACCCGGAGCCCACGTGTGTCATTGCGGCTACATCGTGGCGCCCGCTGCCCGAGGGCGAGGGCTGGCCACAATGATGTGCGAAGACTCCCAAAAGCGGGCCATCGTGCTGGGCTTTTTGGCCATGCAGTTCAACTTCGTGGCCTCAACAAATGAGGGCGCCATCCGGCTGTGGCAGCGGCTCTAGGCGCTGCGCAACATAACTAGCGCCAACTCTGAGGTGGCGTTCCGCGGGCTTGATCCAACCCTGCGCGCCCAACCGAGCCGAATCAGCGCTTGTTGCGATCGATCCGGATCACGCTTGTACCCAGTTTTCGAGGCTTGCTGACCCACCGTGTATCCATGCTCGTAAATCGCAGCTCGGCATCACGGTCCTTGGGCGCCGCATAGTCGATGCCGATCCTCGGGCCGGTACGTACTTCGCAGGCCGGATCACCCCGAAGCAGCTCCAGCCCACCGGCCCGAAAGAGCGCATGATTCGACCAACTTACGTCCAGATCCAGCGCCGCACCCACCTTGCCGGGACCGGTGAGCATGACCGGACCGGTGCGACCTCCCCTCCGCGCACTCACGATCGCTTCCCCGGCTATAGGTCGCGCGGCCCGAATCAAGACTGCGCTGCCCTGCCCCACCGCATTGCTGACGACGTTCAGCATGTTGTGCAGCCCGTAGCAGAGATAGACATAGGCCCGGCCGGCGGGCCCGAACATCGCGGCGTTTCTTGCAGTCTGTCCTGCACATGCATGGCAGGCGGTATCGTCGGGCCAAAGGTAGGCCTCGACCTCGGTGATCTGCAGAATGACCTCGTCCCGGCGCAACCAGCGACCGATAAGATCGGGCGCTAAGTCCCGAGCATCACGGGAGAAAAACGACTCAGGTAAGCGACGACGGGACACGATCAGGCGAGCGGAAAGTCGCCGACCAGAGCCTCGAGTTCACCGAGCTCACGCAGTAGATCATCGACATCCACCGCGCCGCCATTGCTGGGCACGCCGAGGACCTCACTCCACGCCGCCGGACGATCGACCTGGGCTTGCCACTCGCGCTGAAGCTGCTTTTCGAAGCGCTCTACCCCGGCTCGCATCGCCTCGACGCTATCCCGAAGCGAACCAATGTCCCGCCGGAGCTCCGCGACCTCACGATCACGCACGATCAACGCGTCTCGAACCGCTCCGAGGAACATCTCTCGCTCCTCACGCACCAGGTCTGCGATCACGCTGCGCAGCTCTTCAACCTGCACGCGCTCCGTTGACTCACGATAGATGGGGGCGCTGGAGATCGTCTCGACCTCGCCCTGACGATAAGGAAGCAAGCTGTCTTGCCTTCCTTGCATAGGGGTGGGAGCCAAGGTGGCCGTAGGTTCTGGCTGCGCCTCGCGGGCCAGCTGGCGACGCGCACGGTCCACATCTGCGGCCGGGATCCGCATCTCAAGCCCGCCAATTCCCGGGGCGAGGTAGCGACCCGGAAAGGCGCCCTCTTGGATACGGCGTTGCAAAGCCCGCTTGTTCACCCCAAGCAGCTCCGCAACTTCACGCAGGCTGTAGCTATCTTCGGCCATCCGTATCCTCACTTGCTCGCGGGGCGACGCCCCGAGGCCAAAGCCGCTTCGACTCGGGCCCGCTCGGTCTCAAGATACGTGTCTACGTCCTCGGCCGCTAGGCCAAGGTCATCGAGCGTCGCATTGTAGATTTGATTCATGGCCGAGCCCCCGTTCTGTTCGAGGGTGACCCGCAGGCAGGCAGCGCCGAATAACCGTTCTTCCCGGGTCTTCGGCGCCATCAACAGTCTTTTCGCTCAGGACGGGGCGTCCTGCAACTCCGCAGCGGCACCATCGTCGACGGCGGCCTCATCCGGCGCGGCCTGGTTCTCGCCGGAACCGCCCTCGTTCTCACCCTCGGGGCGACGACGACGACGGCGACGGCGACGGCGCTTCTTGGAGCCACCGCCCAAGCTGTCGGGCACCACGTGCAGTCGACGGTACAGTCCCTCGCCCTCGGATACCGTGCTCACACCGTCGATCGTGGTGATCGTCTGGTGCAGCGCACGGCGATCTGCGGGCAGCATCGGGTGCACAGTCAGAACCTTGTTCAGGCTCTGGCTCTTATCCGCGAGGCTGCGGGCCAGCTCGACGAGTACTGGATCCAAATCAGGGTCCAGCACCGGGGCAGGGCGAGCCTCGGGCGCAGGCTTTGCCGCCTGGGCCTTTCGCTCACGCCGCGGCACCGAAGGCACCTCGACGATGATGTGCTTTCGATCGTCGGGGAAGCGGTTCACGATCTTGTTCAGCAAGAACTGAAAGGACGGAATCGCGGGCGGCCGGCTGCGTCCCAGGACCTCACCAACTTCGGTGGAGTCATCGCTCTCCTCTATGAGGATCACGATCTGGGCGTGCTCATCACGCACCGTGATCTTGGCCTGCTCCAGGCCCATGCGCGTGGCCAAACCTTGGGCCACCTCGAGCGCCTGCGCTGCCTTTTCAGGCGTGGGCCCGACCACCCCGCCCTTGGAATCATCGAGGCTATCGCCCAGTGAGTCCTCAGCGTGGGTCAGAGTCTCGACCACGTCTGCAGCCGAGCTTGCGACCTCATCGGGCACCCGCACACGAATCTGCATGGGGCGCGCGCCGATCCCGAAAACACCGGCGGAACCTTCGTCCACGACCGTGTAATCCAGATCTTCTTGAGCCAATTTAAGAGCACTGCAGGCCTTATGAACGGCTTCTTCTTCCGTCCGACCTTCGAAATCCATTGTCTTCGACACTAGCCCCTCGCTTCCCAGCGCCGGATGGGCATCGGCGCTGGTTGGGACGACCGGTGAGTTTCTAAGCTTTCGCCTCTTGCGCGGTCGCTGGCCCACCCATGGGCCCAATCGATTTGTTGATAAAATGCTGCTGGACAATGGTCAACAGGGTGTTGACCAAGATGTAGAAGCACAGACCAGCGGGCAGGGCGCTCATCATCGTGCCGAAGATCAGAGGCATCGTGTACTGCATCATCTTCTGCTGGGCAGGATCCATGGTCGTGGGTGTCATCTTCTGCTGAAGGAACATCACGACAACCAAGGTCACCGGCAAAATCCAGTAGGGGTCACGGGTGGTGAGGTCGCCAATCCATAAAAAGCCCTGCTGATACAGGTCCACGGAGACCCACAGCGAGCGATACAGCGCGAACCAGATCGGCATCTGGATGAGAATCGGCAGACAACCGCCGCCGAGGCTCACGTTGTGATCGCGATAGAGCTTCATCGTCTCTTCGCTCTGGCGCTGACGATCGTCCGGGAACTTCTCTTTGATCTCCTCCATCTGGGGACGCAGCGCGGCCATCGCGCGCATCGACTTTCCGGAGCGCTGGTTGAGCGGGAAGAGAATGAGCTTCACCAAGACGGTGAGGCCAAGAATCGAAAGGCCCCAAGACTTTGTGAACCCGTAGAACATGCCCAAGACCCACAGCAGCGCGCTGCAAAGTGGGGCGAGGTTCAGGCCCATGATCTTGAAGTCCACCGCGCCCTCGAGGTTGGCATCGGCCAACGTCAAGACGGATTGCTTCTTCACGCCCAGGTAGGCGGTGAACTTGTAGCGCTTTTCTTCCTGAGGCTTGAGCTGCTCATCGGGCATGATGAGCGCGGCCTGGGCCACATCCCCACGCGCGGACAACTTGCACTTTGCGTCGACCCGGTCCCGAGAGACGATCGCGGACAGGAAGTACTGGCGGTCCATCGCTACCCAGCGCACGCCCTCTTCGAAGGTGAAGCTCTCTTCTTCGAGCGCGCTGTAGTCCTCGCGCTCGACCTCTTCATCCGAAAAACACAGCGCCTGCAGGTGATCGGGTGGCGGCACAAAGTTGGCGAAGAAGCCGCTGCCGCGGGTCATCGCGTCCGTCACCGAAAGCGCGCTGTTGATCTGCATTTGATGGCGCTGAGGCGTCGTAGACTCGTTGCGCACCGTGACCGCCATCTCCAACTCAAAGGAATCGGGGCGGATCTCGTACTCCCGCTCCACAACCACGCCCTCTGGCGAGCGGTAGCGAAGGTGCAACATGGACTGCGATTTCTCGACGACCTCAAACGGGATGCGCTTGGGCACCGTGAAGGAGGTGTCGCCCAAGAAGCTGATGCCCGCCATCTGACCAAAGGCACCGTCCGGATCATTGATGTCCTTGGACGTGGGATTCGCCAAGGTGATCGGCACGTCGGTGGCTTCGTTATCTTTGTTGCGCTCCTTGTACGTGGACAAGGTGTAGCTCTCGATGCCGCCGCCGATGTTCGAAAAGGACAGCTCGTAGGGCACCGACATATCGTCGTAGTCGACCCGGCCGGAGTACGGGAAGGTCTGCGCCTTTACCGTGAGCGGGCTGGCCGGCTGAGCGACCGTGCTGGAAGGCACGTGGCCGTTCTTTGCGATCGCTGCCGAAGGTGAGCCTGCGCTCTTGGTCGCCGTGGCGACCGCGGCGTCTTCAGCCTTCGCCTTGGGCGGCGGGGGCTTTTGGTTCATCGTGGTCCATACGGACCACACGAGCAGGCACATCGCGCCCGCGAGCAGGAGCCTGCGCTTATTCTCTTCGTCTTCCATCATCTTCGACTTCGTTGGTGCGCGCGGACGCGCGCGATCCCTGCTGTGCAGGTGTAGGAGGATCGAAGCCACCCGGGTGCCATGGGTGACAACGCAAAATTCGACGGATTGCCTGCCAACTACCCCACACCGCTCCGTTGAGGTGCACAGCCTCGATCGCGTAGGCGCTGCACGTGGGCGTAAATCGACACCGGGAACCGGCGACGTGCAGCAGCGGGGAGATCACAATTTGGTAAAAACGGACCAGTACGATCACCAGATGCCCGGCGATCGATACCTTCAACGCCGTCTCCGGACGCGCCGCTTATTCTTCTTCTGGGTGCTTGCGCGCTGAGCCGCGGTGCGCATCGCAGGCCACAGCTCCTCACGCAGCGCGTGATAGCCAAGCTTTGTATACTTGGCCGCGCTGGGGCGCACGACAACCACAACCTCGGCGAGAGCGAGCTCGTGGGCGCTCAATCGAAAGATCTCTTTCATGCTGCGGCGCAGTCGGTTGCGGACGACGGCGTTGCCGACCTTCCGACTCACAGCACACCCGAATCGCGGGCGGCCCTGCGTCAAGCTGCGCAGTCCGATCACCGTGAAGTTTGGCGTGCGTACACGCACCCCATCACGATGGATTCTGTTGAACTCCCAGCGACGGCGCACGCGTGCGCTCGGCGGAAAGTCACGAACTGAAGATGTCGGGGGCTGACTCAAGCGGCCGCCAGACGAATCATCTGGCGACCGATCTTGCGCGCCCGGCGCGGGCGGGGTGCGCACGGGGGCGGGCTATTTCTTGTAAGTGCCGACGGTGAGGCGCTTACGGCCCCGCTTGCGACGGGCCGTTAGGACCCTCTGGCCGTTGGCGGAGCTCATCCGCTTACGGAACCCATGCTTGCGCTTACGACGCAGGTTGGACGGCTGAAATGTGCGCTTCATGGCAGTACGGTCTCCTCGAGAACGGCTTGTCTGGCCATGGTGCGGTGCACCTGTCAACACTTCGCTGCACAGAGGGGATCGGGAGGTTCACCATGATCATCGTCTGTTCAGGATCGGCAGCCCTTTAGAGCCGACCTTCAGCCGCGATGTCCGTGGTGGATCGTGTTGCCTGGTCGACAAATCCTCGGCTAGCCTGCGCCTTCCTCTCGGGGGGGATTCAGCAGGAACGCGGCTCACGCTCCGCATCGCCTTAAGTGGCGATGTAGCGGGGAAGGCTGCGTCTTGTCGGGGGTTATTGCAGTTGCAGAATCAAAGGGTTGGACACTGGGTCACGCTGGAGGAGGCGCTCAAGCAGCGCCTGAATCCGCAAAAGTACGGAACCTGGGTGCGCCAGATGACCTGCCTGCGCGACGACGGCCAGAGCCTGGTGATCGGGCTGCCGAATACCTTCAGCCTCGACTGGGTCTGCAACCACTACCAGCACGTGCTCGAAGAGGAGCTGAAGCGCTTTGCGCCCGATGTCACCCTCGAGCTGGAGCTGGCCGAGCAGGGATCGCAGGCTGAGGAAGAGCTGCCCATACCTGAAGCGGTCGAAGAGGCCCCAGAGCCCCAAAATTCGCCGTCGATGCCCCCCCAGGGATCGGTGCCTCCTGGCCCCGCACAGCCTGAATTAAGTATGGCAGGCCCGCGCGTGGTCTCGACCCGGCCCACACATCGACCACCCTTCGGCAGCCAGCGCCCCGCACCAGCTCGGGGCAGCGGCCCCGCCCGGCCGCCGGTGATGAACGAGCGCTACACCTTTCAGACCTTCGTGACGGGCCCGTCGAATCAGCTGGCCGCTGCGGCCGCGCAGTCCGTGGGCGACAACCCAGGCGGCGCCTACAATCCATTGTTCGTGTTTGGTCGGGTCGGCCTCGGCAAGACGCACCTGGCCCAAGCGATCGGCCACCAGGTCTATAAGCGCGCGCCGCAGACCCGCGTCGTCTATCAAACCACGGAGCAATTCGTGAACGATGTCATTCAGGGCATCCGCTTTGAGCGCATGGACGAGATCCGGGACCTGTACCGCGACTGCGATCTGCTGATCATCGACGACATTCAGTTCATCGCCGGCAAGGAGGCCTGTCAGGCGGAGTTCTTCCACACCTTCAACGCCCTGCACCAATCCAAGAAGCAGGTCGTGGTCACCAGCGATAAGCTGCCGCATGAGATCAAGGACCTCGAAGATCGCATCAAGAGCCGCTTTCAGTGGGGCCTCATCGTGGACCTGCAGCCCCCCGAGCTGGAGACCCGCGTCGCGATCGTTAAGAAGAAGGCCGATAACGACGGCATCGAGCTGCCCGACGAGGTGGCGATGTTCATCGCTCAGTCCGTGCGCTCCAACGTGCGTGAGCTGGAGGGCTGCCTGATTCGCGTGAGCGCCTTCGCTTCGCTGACCCACCAGCCCATCTCCGTGGAGCTCGCCAAGTCCGTACTGAAGGACGTGCTGCCTCAAAAGAGCCAGCTCACCTGCGATGCGATCGTGAAGCTGGTCTCTAAACACTTCGACGTGAAGGTCGCCGATCTCAAGTCGACCAAGCGGGGCAGGGCGATCGCCTTTCCGCGCCAGGTCTCGATGTATCTGTGCCGCAAGCACACCGGGGCCTCCTACCCCGAGATCGGCAACGCGCTCGGTGGCAAGGACCACACCACAGCGCTCAACGCCTTCAACCGTATCGGCGAGCGCAGCCTCGATGACCCCGAGGTTCGACGTCATGTCGAAGATCTCGAACGCGCCCTGCTCGACTAGGCCCTAAAGTCATGACAAACAATTCACAGGCCTGTGTCTCGTCGCAACTCCGCGAAGTGATAGGCCTCGTGGCTCTTGACTCACAGCACGAGCAAGAACACACAGCATGTTGTGGTTTGATGGGAATTGAAGCCCACAGCTTGGGGATGAAACTGGGGACGCCGCGGGACCGCCGCGAACGCGATTCTATCCACAGTTTGTCCGGCCGCAGAGCACAGCTCAGCGCACATATGAACCCCGAAGAATCTCGGACGCTTAAGTCACGTTTCCCGGAATTCACAGGGCCTACTACGACGATCTTTCTTAAATATAAGAAGAGATCTGAATACAGAAGGGGAGAGCCATGGAGCTTAGCATTCGCGTCCCAGAGCTGGTGAGAGCCCTCCAGCGTGTACAGGGCATCGTCGAGAAAAAGACCACGATGCCCATCTTGGCCAACGCCTTGATCAAGTCGAAGGGCAAGGACGCGATCACCGTGTCCGCCACCGACCTCGAGATCGGTCTGACCGCAGACTACGAGGCAGAGATCATCAAGTCCGGGGCGATGACCCTCGGGGCGAAGGCCTTGTACGACATCGTACGATCGCTGCCCGGTGACACGGTGACGCTCAAGCAAACCACCAACCAGTGGGTGGAGATCTCCTGTGGCAAGGTGAAGTACCGCGTCGTAGGCATGGGCGCGGAGAGCTTCCCGACCCTACCCAGCTTCGAGGCCGTGCCCTTCTTCGCGGTCGAGCCTCGCGTCTTTCGCGAGATGATCGATAAGACCCTGTACGCGGTCAGCACCGATGAGACCCGCTACAACCTCACTGGGGTCTATTGTGAGCCCGTGCAAGGCACCAACGGCCTGCGCATGGTGGCCACCGATGGGCACCGCCTGTCGGTGATCGAGCGCCCCACGCAATCGACGCCCGTCATGAAAGAGGGCGTGATCATCCCCCGCAAGGGTTTGGTTGGGGTCAAGAAGCTGCTCGAAGACGGCAATGACGGGGGCAACCTCGGTTTCATCGATAACAGCGCCGGCTTTGAAAAGGACGGCATCACG
>Ga0193954_1001779_pt1 | contig 10700 bp, 5 predicted proteins | sample BB_5_MG_FD_140340 | JGI IMG/M metagenome (GOLD analysis project Ga0193954, IMG submission 140340) | Microbial mat bacterial communities from the Broadkill River, Lewes, Delaware, United States - BB_5_MG | ecosystem: Environmental > Aquatic > Freshwater > River > Microbial mats | place: USA...
GCTGTCTTCCGGACGCTACCCAGCGGCGGTGGTCCCCAACCTGCGCGCGGGCCTGATGCTGGGCAGCGGCGGCCTCGCGGCGGCAAGTGTACTTGCGCCATCGGTGGGTTCGGCGCTCGCTGGGGCTGGGGCCCCGGCGGCGGCGGCGGCGGTGAGTGCGCTGCATCTTCCGCTATGGGTGGGCGCCTTAGGCAGCGCCGGGGCTGCCGTCTTCGCTTGGAGCGCGGGTTTTCGTAGCGCGGTCGTGCCGAGTTCCGCGGCTGCAGAGCCTGGCGCCCTTAGCAAGCTCCGGCAGGCCCTATCGATTCCACGTGGGCTCAGTGGTCGACGCTTGCGCACCGAGACCGCGGTCCTGTTGACCGCCTCTGTGCTCGCCTTGGTGCCCGCCGAGCTGGCCGCCGTGAGCGCTCTGTCTCAGTGGGTTCCATCGGTGCCGGCGATGCTGTCGTCACCGCCAGCCGTCGCCACGGTACCGGCCGTTGCGGCGGCCACACCCGGTCTGCCCGCCGCCGCTGCGCCACCGCTGCCGCAGGCTGGCTTGTCACCGGCGCCGGTCCCTGCGGTCAGTCTAGCCCCGGCGGCCGTCGCGACCGCGGCCGGCGCCTCGGCTGTGACGACGCTGCCCACCCCGGTGGGGCTGCCCTTTTGGGCTTGGGTACTGACCGGGTTCTTCGGCGTCTCGAGCCTGGCCGTTGTCAGCCACATCCTCAGCCGCCGCCGTCGCCTGCTCGTTGATGCGGGCCAGATGAAGGCTCTGTTGTCGACCTTCGAGCTGCAAGAGGGCCGGCGCGCGCCCATACGTCGGCTCAGCGAGGGTCTCAGTGCGGCCGACAGCGTCGCGCTGGTGCCGAGTTCTGATGGCTTCCTGTTGCAGGCCCGCACGCGCGCGACGGACCTCGCCCACTGCCTCGATGAGGAGGGCGCCAACCGCCTGCGACGCGCACTCGAAAGGGCCACGGGCTCGACGCCTAGCCCAGCTGGCCCCAGCTCCTCTGCTATAGGGCCGCTCGATCCCGACCAGGAGCTTCGCTTTGAGTTCCTCGCCTTGGAGGGCGAGCTCGAGGCCTCCGCCGCGGCCGCCTGGTGGCAGGCTGTGCCCGAGGAGGAGGAGGAGTCTTGAGCGCGATGGAGGTGGTGCGGGAGCCGCTCAACCCGCATGCCCTGGAGCAGGATGTCTTGCTCTCCTCGCGTTATCGGGTGCAGGCCAAGCTGGCCGACGGCGGCGCTGCGACGGTGTATCGAGCCCACGACCTGGTGCGCGGTGGTCCCGTAGCCCTCAAGGTCTTCGACCCGCTGCAGGGCGCAGACCCGGTCGCGCGGGCCCGGTTCGCCCGCGAGTTCCAGGTATTGGTATCCGTGAGTCACCCCGGCGTGGCGCGCGCGCTGAGCTTCGAGGAGGGGCCGCACTTTGATGTGCTCGTCATGGAGTGGGTCGAGGGTGAGCTGCTCCGAGATCGCTTTAGTCGTGGGGACCTCGATTGGCAGGAGGCCGTGGACTTAGGCGGCGCGCTCAACCTGGCGCTGGAGGCCTGCCACGCTGCGGGTGTGGTGCACCGTGACCTCAAGCCGGAGAACATCGTGCTGCACCCAGAGCGCGGACCCGTCATTCTCGACTTTGGCGTGGCTTGGTTTTCATCGGCGCTCACGCTGACCCGCACCGGCGCGGTGCTCGGCTCACCCCGGTACCTGGCCCCTGAACTCTTCCGCAGCCCGGATGTGGATGGTCGCGCGGACCTCTTTGCGCTGGGCGCCATCCTCTACGAAGGGTTGGCCGGACGCCCTGTGCGCTCCGTCGATAGTATGGCGGAGATGGCCGCCCGCGAAGGGCCTGACCGACCGCCTGCGCTGCACGTCCTGCGCCCCGAGCTTCGACCCGAGGCTTGGCACACCATTGAAAGGTCGCTTGCGTATCGCCCCGAAGACCGGTTCGCGACCGCCCAGGAGTTTGGGGCGGCGCTGGCCGGCACTGCGCTCAGTTTAGGGCGCCGTCTCGAAGACCGGCTGAGCTGCGAGGCCTGCGGCACCGCCTTGGTCATCGAGCTGCCGATCTGCCCGGGGTGCGGGCAGGGGGCGGACTGGCGCCTTGAATCGGGCCCATTCGCCGTGCAGCTGCACGAAGTCCGGAGCCCACAAGCCACCGCAGCCTGGTTGCAGCGGCGTTACTCTAGCGAGCTGGTGAGTCGGCGATGGTTGCAACGCAGGCTGCTGAACCCGCCTGTGCCGTTGGTGGTTGGGGTGAGTGAGCGCAGCGCGGAGTCGCTCGCCGCCCAAGCTACAGAGTTGGGATGCAGGGCGGAGATCTTGAGGGGACGCGCCGTCGTTGGCCCCGCCTTGAGGATGGCTTCGGCCTCGCCGGCGGAGATCATGGCCGCGTGCGCGGCGCACTTCAGCGCGGTGATGGCGGCCGGTGTGGGGGCCTCGCTCATGGGGCTGTCCCAAGGCGTTTTGGTCGCGTTGCCGGGCGCCATCGGGGTGGCGGGCATCGCCGGGGCGCGACGCTACGCGCGCCGGGCGCTGCTTCAGCGGGTGCAGCGCCCCAAGCAGGTGGCTCAAGCCGAAGCCCTCAAGGAGCTGCGCGGTCTCTTGGGCCAGCTGCGCACCAGCCGGGCACGCCGCTTGGCTGCGGGCGCCGTGGCGCGGGCCGCGCCCGTACTCTTGGGGCAGGACCGAGGCTTGTCCGCGGAGGCTATACACGATGTGCAGGATGGGTTGCGAATTGCGCTAGGGAAGGTGATTGAGGTCGATACCTTCCAGCGGGCCTTGCAGGAGCGCCCCCGGGCTGAATTGAGGGCTCGGTTGACCGCGGCCGAGACGCAGGCCCCCGAACAGGTCCCTCAGCTTGAAGCTGAATTACAGACCCTCACGGAGGCTGCGCTCGCCCACGATCTAGCGGTGCGGCAGGCCTTGGAGGCCTGCCGCGATATTAGTTCTGCAATGTCGACTCGAGTTCTTGGGCCGCCTGCGGGTTGAACACCTCAAAACAGAGCTGGGGCGTGCGCTTTCGATGGATGCATGAGGCCACCACATCGGTCAGAGTGCCGCGCGCTGCGTACAGGTGCTCAAGGATGCGATCTCGGTCGATCTCTGCCTCGGGATGACAGGGCGCGACCGCGACCAGCAGTCGACTCGCGTTTGGCCACGGCAGCACGGTGTGGACCATCAGGTCCAGCAGGAGGGTGTCGTGGCAGTCGTCGGCCAGAGCCGTCATCAACGCACGTTCGACCTGCTTACAGAGCTGCCGGAGCTTACGCTTGGCGAGTCCTCGATCGTCGGCAAAGGGGTCTCGGGTCAGGGGGGCCGGCATCTTGCGTCGCCGGCCCGTTCTTCTTTGATTCAAGGTGAGTCTCCACTCCCCAACCACACGCTGTGTGGATGGTCCTGGGACGCCTCTTGAGGGGGCTGCGCCGAGCGGCGCGTTAGGCCAAGATCAAGAGGCCAGAGCGAGTGACGATGAGTTCAAGGTTCACGGTTGCCTCCTTCCTGCCAGTCAACTTGCGGACCTGGGGAGCCCTTGTCAAGCCCGCCGATGGGGCCAGGCAGGGCGCGAAGCTCGCGACCTGCAGCAGGGCGTTTCGCCGAGTGGGCCGCTGACCTGCCGGGCAGAGCGGCGCATTTCGGGCCTCCTCGGGGCAAGAACGCAGCGGGTGGCCCGAAGATCTCCCCCGACTAGGCAAAACGATGTAAAGCCGCGCACAGGTAGGTTCTGAGGCCACGCGCGTAGGACGTGCGAGGTAGATGAGGAGAGGCTGATGCGCGACCGTTCAACTATGCTGCTGAGGGTCAGCGCCGGCTTGGCGCTCTGTGTGATGCTCGCGGGCTGCGCCTCGCTCGCGGCCCGATCCACCTATAGCCGGGGTGTTAAGGCGCGCGACCGAGGTGACCTGCGCCCTGCCATCGCGGCCTTTCAGGAGGCCTATCGGGCCGACCCGAAGCCGGAGTACGCCGAGGCGCTGAAGAAGGCCCAGGCCGAGGTGGCCCGGGGCGAAGTGCAGAAGGCCGAGGCGGCTGAGGCCTCGGGACAGTTCACCCAAGCCGCTGAGCACTGGGGCGCAGCCTTGGAGTTGGCCCCCGATAACGGCGGGCTGATGGCTCGAAAGGGCCTCGCGGAGCTCGAGACCCGCCAGCCGGACCCCGTTGAGCGACACCGAGTCATCGCCGAACTGATAAAGGTCGCACCCAACGATAAGGTTGTGCAGGTAAGGTTGCAAGAAGCGGAGCGCTCCGCGGTGAAGTACCACTTGCGCATGGCCCGCATGTATCGGGACGTACGAAGCTGGCGGCCCGCGTACCGGGCCTACGAAAAGGCCCGGGCCCTTCAGCCCAAGAACCCGATCTTCGACGGGGCCATCTATCGCGACGTGGTGGTGCGTGAGTATGAGGCCCAAGGTGACCAGAAGCTGGCCGGCGGGGATACGCTCGGCGCCTACGAGGCCTATGAGGCCGCGGTGAAGGTACGCCCGTCCCGCCGGCTGAAGACCAAGATGAACCGTGCCCGCCGCGGGGCCGGCCCGGTGCTGGAGCAAATCCGGCAGGCCGAGACCTTCGCGCGGCTTCAAAAGTGGGAGGACGCAGCCGAGATCTACAGCATCGTGGCCGGGCGAGCCGAGGCCCCCAAGGAGGTTCGGGCCCAGAGCACCGTGGCTCGGGCCAAGAGCGCCGGCATTCGCGCGGAGCGCGCATTGGCCTATGCGGATCGCAACTTGCTCGACAAGGCCGTGGCCGAGTTGCGGCTGGCGCTGGAGCATAGCGATGGGGCCATCGACGCCATCCAGGCGATGGGGATTGTGGTCGACGCGTTGGAGGACCAGCGCCCCGAGGTCGCCCAGCCCAAGGTGGAGCAGGCCCAATCGGTGGCTCCAAACCTGGCGGTGGTCAAAGCGGCCTCCACGATCGTGCAGCGTTTTGCGACCCGTCTATTTGCGCGCGCCCAAGCCCAGGCGGATAAGGACCCGGCCGAGGCGCTGTTGCTGATCTCCCGGCTGGTGAGCTTTCAGTCCTTGCTGCCCGGTTACGCGACCGTGAAAAAGCGGCTTGTCAAGACAGCCTTCGCGAAGCTGCTCGAGCGCGCAGAGCAGCGCGCGGAACAACAGCGCTTCACAGAGGCTACCGAGGGCCTCAGTTCGGCGCTGGCCATCGCCAACCCGCCGGCGAGTCTCGCCGCCCCCCTCAAGGCCGGCCTCGACGCGTTGAAGGCCAGCGAGTGGAGCCAGGCCCGGGCGGCCTTCCGGGGCGCGGTGGCGAGCAATGCGCGCAGCCGGCTGGCCAAGGCCGGGCTGGCCGTGGCCCGCAAGGCGCATCTGTCGGCCCTTCGCCAAGAGGCCAAAGAGGCCCGTTCCGTGGACGACCTGGTGCGGGCCTCCGCAGTCTACCGGGACATCCTAGGGCTGGAGCCGGACGATGCCGAGGCCCAGGGCGGCCTTTTGGACTTGCGTATAGAACTCGTCGAGGGCGCCCTCAAGTCTGCACGGGCTCATCTTCAGGCGGAGCGCTTCGGCGCGGCCTTTGTCTACTTTCATCGAATCACCACGCTGGATCCTGAGCATGCCGAAGCGAAGGCTGGCTTGCAGAGTCTGAAGGATAAGTTGGGGGCAGGGCAGGCCGCGATGGCCTATGTCGCTCCGCTACAGCGCGCCCCGGCCCTTCAAGAGCGCTGTCGCGGCGTCGAGCGTGCGGCGCGGGATCGCGTGGCCTTGTACCTCAACCGCACTCCCGGATTGGGCATCACTTTTCTGGAGGCTGACGCCCTGCAAGCCGTGGATTCCAAGAAGAGCCCGGCGCCCCCCGTGCAGCTGACGGGTTCCGTGACGGTGTGCGCCCCCACCAAGACCGGAGGCACTCTAGAATTGCAAGCAAAATTGCAATCGGGTCCCAGCGTGGTCTTTGACCAGCGCTTCAGCGCCAAGTTCGACCCCAGCAGCGTGCCGAAGGATGAGCTTCAAGATGGTTTGGCCGCCCGGCGCGTGGTGATGGAGCTTCTGGGGCAGGTAGCCAAGAAGGTGAGCAAGCAGGTCAAGGCAGATGCGGGCCGGCTGGCAGGTTGGCGAGTGCACTTGGCCAAGGATCGCATGAAGGCGGGCGATGCCGAGGGTGCGGCCCGGGCCTATGCGGCACTCTTGGGCTCTAAGGCGGGGCTCAGTGGCGACGAGCAGGGCGCACTGGAGTCGCTGGAGCGCTACTTGAACAATCGCTTCCGTTGATGCGCGCATTCATAGGATAGGCCGAGAGCATGATGTCGAGATGGATCCTCGCCCTGGTTTGTGGGCTGACGGGCACGGGCTGCATTGGGCAGCTGTCGCTGGCGCCGCACCTTAATCGCGAGGCCGACCTGGCCCCCGCCGCCGCGGCAGGGCGTTATGGCACGGTCTTGGAGCGGGCGGCTGCCTTTGAAAAGCAGAACGAGGCATCTAAGGATGTGCACTGGTACCGGGTCTGGCGCGCGGTCGCGATGGTCGGGCTGGGGCAGCACGCCCAGGCCGTGACGTTGCTGGACACGGTGCTCGCGGATGTCTCGGCGGCACGTGTGACCCCGGCTCAGCCGGAGCGTTTGCGCATGTTCATCTATGACCTCAAGGCCTCGGCCCTGCGGGCCCAGGGTCAGGTCCCAGCCGCGGTGGGGCTGTTAGATCAGGCGCTGAGCATCGCTCAGCGTGTGGACCTGGAGTCCGACGGGGAGTGCGATCGCGACGCGATGCTCGCGGGTCGACACCAGCAGATCGAGGACTTCGCTCAGCAGGCGGGCATGGTGCCACGCGCAGCTCGGGCTCAGGCCGATGCGGCGACGCACTTCGGGGCGTGGGCCAAGTGTAAGCGTCTGGAGGACTATCCAGCGTTGTCCTCACTCTCTTCGCTGGTCGATGCCCACACACGAAGCGGCGCGGTAGCGCCGGTGATCCCCAAGACGAATGCTCAAGTCCCGCCACCGGTCGCCTTGCCTCCGGCCGCGGCGCCGCCCGCCCCCGCCCCCGCGCCGGCCGCTGCGGCGCCCGCGCCCGCGCCGGCCAAGGGGCCCGCGCAGCGCCCCGAGCAGCTGGGGCTGGCGAGCACCAGCTATGCGCCCGTGGCCTCCAAGCCGTGGCAACCTGGCTTGCAGGCTATCGAGCCCTTGTTGAGCAAGCGTGCCCCGGGCGCGCAGACCGGCATGCTCATCAGCACCGATGGTCGTCACCACGCGCTTCGGGTGACGTTGGCGCGCTCAGCCTCCAAGCTGCGGGATCTTCTGCCCGTCTTTCGTACCTCGGTGGTCTTCTTCGAGCGCACCCGAGCCGTGCGGCCCACGGCCAGCCACGTGGTGGTTGTGAGCGGCAAAATCTCAGTCTTGGCCCCAAAGTCTGCAGTGATGGACCTATTCTTGGAGAAGATCGACGGTCCGACCTTCTTGTCCCGGCTTTCCCGCCTCCCCTAAGCCTAGGTTTTTCGGCACAATGACCGGGATGGCTCGGCGCGCATGGATCCTCGGTGCCTCTTTGTGGTTGGCCCTGGGGTGCGAGTGTGGCGACGAGCAGTTTGGCAGAGTCGTTCCCGAGCTTGAGGTGGCCACCGATGCCATCGCCTTCGGCGAAGTGCCGCTTGGAGCGATCAAGCGCGTCGCGTTGGCGGTGCGCAATGCGGGCCAGGCGCCTTTGAATCTGCTCGCCATCGATGCGCCGATGCCCTTCGGGGTGCAGCCAGGTCCGTTTGAGGTCCAGCCCGGTGAGACTATGGCGCTGGAGCTGTGGTTTCGGCCGACGAATAGCGAGGCCCAGTCCGGGCAGCTCACCTTGATGAGCGATGATCCCGACCGCCCCATGGTCACCGTGCCGCTGAGTGGCCTCGGGGTGCAGGGCTTCGTATCGGTGGTGCCCGGGCAAGTAGACTTTCAACTCACGAAGGTGGGCACCACACGAAGTGTGGAGCTGCTCGTGGACAATCGCGGGCTGGAGAGCGTGCAGGGCACCTTGCGTACCTTGGGGTTCTCACAGCCTGAGCACTATGCCCTCACCTTGCTATCGGACTTCGCGGCCTCCACCGCCTTCGCTATTCCGGCACGCACCCAGGTGGTGCTCGACCTCGAATACGCGCCGCTGGATGTGGGCGAGCATCCTGGGCGCATCCTTTTTGAGATCTGCGGTGAGGGCTGCGGTCTGGAGGTAGAGGTGCTGGCCTCGGCTTCCGCGCCCCTGGTGCGGCTCGCCCCCGCTCAGCTCGACTTTGGCGATGTGGGCATCGACCAGCCTCGGACCTTGCAGTTGAGGGTCGAAAACGGCGGCGACAGCGCGGTGCAGGTCGACCGGGTTGAGATCACGGGCAGTCCGGATCTGAGCGCAGAGGTCGCGCGCGGCCTGCCAACGACCTTGGCAGCGGGGGACGCGCTGGGCATCAACGTGCAGTTTCTGCCCACCTCGGCCGCCAGCGTCATGGGTGAGGTGGAGGTTCAGACGGGCCCCGTGCTCGAGAGCATTCGGGCCTCGGTGGTGGGGCGCGGCGTGGGCCCGCAGTTTCGGGTGGAGCCCGAGACCCTCAGTTTTGGCGTGGAGCGACGCCCGGATACCTATCGGCGGGTGGCGCTATTGGTGAACGCGGGCTCCTCGCAGGTGCAGGTGCACAACCTGTCGATCAGCGGTGACCCGGCCTATCAGCTGGGCACCATCGCAGGCCTGCCTGCGCGGCTGGGGCCCGGCGAGTCCATGTCGGTGCCTGTGCTGTTCAGCCCCGTCGCGGTCACGGAGTACTTTGGCACGCTCACCGTCGAGTCGGACGATGCCGAGCGTGCGCAGGTGCAGGTCCCGCTCAGCGGTGCGCTGACCGACCGGTACTGTGACTTGGAGGTCTCCCCAAACCGCGTGAGCTTTGGCTTGCTGCCGCCCACCTTCGTGCGCAATCGCTTCGCCCTGGTCAGAAACATAGGAACGGACCCTTGCAACATTACGAGCGCGCAATTCCGCTTGCCTCTCGACCCGGCCATTACAGAGCGCACGCAGCCTTGGCCGGCGGTCCTACAACCCGGCGATGAGCGCACTTTGACCTTTGAGTACGCGCCGCTGACCGAAGCTGAGAGCAAAGTGACCTATGTGATGCACACCGATGACCCGGTCTTTCCGGACCGCACGGTGAGCATCTTCGGCACCTCGCAGGGCAACCTGGACATCTTTACGTCCCCGCCCTTCGTGGACTTTGGCACCACCGGCATAGGCTGCGCAGCTGCTACCCAGGACGTTCTGCTCATCAACGCCGGGACCGTCGATGCGGTGGTATCGAACTTCACGCTCACCTCATCGAGCTCGGACTTCATGGCGCTGCGGCCGCTCATCACGCCCCTGAATCTTAGGGCCGGCGATGTGACCTCCTTCGAGGTGGCCTACCAACCCCAGGACCTCGGGCAGGATGCGGGCGAGGTGGAGCTCGCGGTGCAGAGTTATGGCTTCAGCATCAACGTGCCTCTTCAGGGCAGTGCCGCGCAGAACCCCAGGGCGACGGACCGCTTCGAGCAGGTGCTCAACGACAAGGTCGATGTTCTCTTTGTGATCGATGACAGCTGCTCCATGGGCGACGACCAAGCCGCGTTGGCTGCCAACTTTCAGTCCTTTATTCAGCAGGCGGATGTTCGGCAAGTTGACTTTCGCCTCGGCGTGACCACCACAGATACGCTGCCGCTCCCCGGGTTGCTAAAGGGCCCGGTGCTCAACCGCACCACACCCAATCTGGAGGCGGCCTTTCAGGCCCAGGCCGCGGTCGGTACCTTTGGCTCTGGCTTTGAGCAGGGACTCGAGGGCATGTATGGGGCGCTGCAATTCGCCGATCAAGGTAATACGCCGCAGGCTGAGTTGCTTCGTCCAGACGCGGCTCGCGTCGTGGTCATCGTCAGTGATGAGGATGATCAGTCGCCGCTGTCCGTGCCCACCTACTATACCGAGCTTCGGTCTCGCTCTCCCAAGGGGGTGACGACGGCCATGGTCACCGGCGGTGCGGGCGGGTGCAGCAGCTCCAATGGAGGGGGCTCCGCGACCCCTGCGCCCCGATACGAGCAATTTGCCACCCTCACGAGCGGTTTGAGTGAGAGTATCTGCTCGAATTGGGCGCAGACCTTGGCCAACATTGGCCAGGCGGCCTTTGGCCTGCGCACCAAGTTCATACTCTCTCGAGACGCCTCCCAGAGCGACCCCATCCTCGTGTGGATAGATGGGCAGCCGGTTACTCAGGGCTGGCATTATGACGCCGCGGATGGCGCCATCGTCTTTGATAGTCCGCCCTCCGAAGGGGCCGAGGTGGTCGTTGAGTTCACCCCCGTCTGCTAGTGCCCTGCGATGGCCCAGGGGCCTGGGGCTGCTCTGTGTCAGTAGTTTGCTCTGCCTAACTCAGTGCACCGGCCAGCCTTGTCGCAACCAGTCGGAGTGTGACTTCGGCAGCTATTGTGTCTCGGATACTTCAGGTTTCGGCGATGGCGTCTGTGTATCGGATTGCCTGTCCGCCGAGGACTGTCCCCAACCCGCCGACGATGTGCAGCGGGCCATCTGTGACAACGAGGGGCGCTGTAGCCTTCGCGCCCGTCCGCCCCGACTGTTGGTGCTCGAACCGGAGGTCGATGCCCTGTTCGACGAGGGCACGAAGTCAGTGCGAGTCTCGGGAGAGGTGCAGAGCGCGGCGCCCTCGGTGCGGGTCTCGGTGCGGACTCTGAGCACGATGGGTTGTGCAGGGGGGCTTGACCGAGTCATCACGGTCGCCAA
>Ga0193954_1001780_pt1 | contig 10697 bp, 9 predicted proteins | sample BB_5_MG_FD_140340 | JGI IMG/M metagenome (GOLD analysis project Ga0193954, IMG submission 140340) | Microbial mat bacterial communities from the Broadkill River, Lewes, Delaware, United States - BB_5_MG | ecosystem: Environmental > Aquatic > Freshwater > River > Microbial mats | place: USA...
GACCAATAAGAATAATATTATGACCTCCCGCTGCTGCAATTTCCATACAGCGCTTAATAGACTCCTGCCCCTTAACATCTGCAAAATCGAATTCTGGAAAATCCAACTTTTTATAAAATTCCTCTCTCGTATTTATAACAGTCTGCTCTAAAGGCTCGCCTTTATCAAAATGATCAATAACTTGCCTAATATTTTCCACACCAAAAACCTCTAAATCATCTACAATAGCAGCTTCTTTTGCATTTTGAATGGGTAGTATAAACCCCTTAAAACCTTCCTCTCTAGCTTTTACAGCAATAGGCAAAGCCCCTTTAAAAGGTTGTAAGCTTCCATCTAAGGACAATTCTCCCATAATAAGGTAATCCTCTAGGTTTTCAGCTTTAATTTGATCTGACGCAGCCAAAATACCAATAGCCAAGGTCAAATCGTATGCCGAACCTTCTTTTCGTAAATCGGCAGGAGCCATGTTTATTGTAATCTTTTTTCCCGGAATTCTATAGCCGTTATTTTGAAGCGCCGCAGCAATACGATAATTACTTTCCTTAATAGCATTATCCGGAAGCCCGACTAAATGATAACCAACACCTTTATCCACATTGACTTCAACAGTAATAGTCGATGCTTCAACACCAAAAACAGCACTTGCGAAAACTTTTTTAAGCATGAATTGTTATTTTCTTAAAAATAGAAATAAATCTTTTATAAAAAAATAGAAATCAAGGTTTTACCTAAATACCAATCAAATAACAACCGTCACAACTGTATTTACAATGGTTTTTATAATCTTATTCTTTAAATGCCCTAGTCGTAATTTAGAAATCCCCGCCTGATACAATGCATTTAGAATTAATAAATCTTTCTGACTTACTAAAAGCCACTCATAATCCTCAACAGTTAATTCCCCAGCCTGCAATAAGCTTGTCCAACGCTCTAATTTTACTTTTGACAGAGTCAAAAACGCTTCAATATCCGCTTTAGTTTCTTTTTTATAATCACCATAACTCTCACCTAAAACCAAAAGCAATTCATCTTTTAACAACTTTAATAATTCTTCGATATCCATAATTAATTAGCGCTTAAAAAGTTAAGAATATTAGTTTCGTTTGTCTTATTTTTATTTGCCTCATATCTAATAATCAAATCTAAAGACTCACTTACCTGAAGCTTAGCTTCATCTATAAAAACATTAGACAACTGCCCTTTATCTCTCCAACGTTTAAAAAACCCTGCCAAAAGATTTCGATCTTCATTAGCCACAGCTTGCCACATTGCATAACTAACAGCATTGTCTGGTTTATTCTTTTCGTATTCCACAATTTTATCAAGCTCTAACAAAAACACTCTTACATCTTCCTCGTTTTCAGCATAAGCTTCAGTGGCATCACCCATAAGACTCAAGCCTTCTACTTTAATAGAAATAGCTTGCTGATACGAATACTGATCAAAAACAGCTGTTTTAAGACCTTTACACGACACAAAAAATAAAACTAACAACAGCAGCAAAAAAGGCAACCTGAATAACATTGCTCTTTTTACCTGTAAGTACTGAAACGAAAGACTTGGTTTCATATGTTTTTTATTTAGATTATTACTTTACCAGACTTCAAGCGCCTTAGCATTACACAAAAGCACTACCTCTCACAACACTAATTCACCTTACGAGATAACAATTCCCAAAAACCTCTAACAACTAATTAGAACTTAAAAGGATTCTTGAAGTTATGAAAAGATTTGATATTTTAAAACTTAAACTCAAAAACAACCACCCCAAAAGACCTAAAAACCAGTTGAGACACTATTTCTTAGCTGTCACAAACTCTAAAGCACGACGCTCATTATAATACACATTCCTTTTCCCAATAAACCCAACATGCCCACCATACTTTGGCATTTCTAAAAACAAATTAGGATTATGCTTAGCTTCTTTTACAGGATAACATTCTGCCGACAAAAAGGAATCATTAAGTGCATTAACAACTAACGAAGGCACCTGAATGTTTGGCAAAAATTGCAAGCAACTAGCCCTCGCATAATAATCAAAAGCATCCTTAAAACCATGCGCTCTTGAAGTATAAACGTTGTCAAAATCAATTAAAGTATTTATTGAATTAAAGTCTTCAATCGATATATTATCAGGAAATTGTTCTAGCTTAGGTTTTAATTTATCTTTTAAATGCGCCAAAAACCGAATAGCATAATGCTTGTTTTTTAAACTCATCAATTCACCACAAGAACCTCTTAAATCGCAAGGTGTAGAAATAGCAATAACAGCTTTAATTTCGTTTGGCAAATCACGCCCTTCTCCAACATAGTTTAAAGTCATATTAGCACCAAGACTAATACCTTTTATATAAATTTCATCGTAAATACCTTTAGACAAGACATGCTTTACAACAGCATCTAAATCTTCCGTAGCACCAGAATGATAACTCCGAAACAACAAATTAGGCGCACCACTACACCCTCTAAAATTAACTCCAACAGCATCAATACCATTATCATTAAAGTATTTTGCTGCACCGGTTATATACGGTCGTTGCGCATTACCTTCGAGTCCATGCAGCAAGATAATAACCTTATTAGATTTATTTTGCGCATAACTCCAATCTAAATCTAAAAAATCTGAATCTAACAACGTAATACGCTCTCTCGTTTGCTTAACTCCATCAACTTTTCGGGCTAACCCCGAAAACACAGTAGACACAAAGCTTTTTTTAGCCCAAAAAGGCGGTTTATAAGTAGATTCTATTATTGGCATTTGGTTTAACTTTTATAGTTACTTATCAGTATCAGCTTTCAAAAAACAGCTTTCAACAAAAAACACACGTGTTTCAAAATTAATCAAGAACCTCTACCGAAGTAAACTCAAATTTTCCTCCATTAAAAAGCCCTTTATCACTCAATTTTAAAGCTGGAATTACCAGCAATGCCATAAAAGATAAACTCATATATGGTGCATGAAGCGTGCTTCCTAATTGTTTTGCCATTTTATCTAAGTCAGAATACTGCTTTCCTATGATAGTCGCACTTTTATCGCTCATAATTCCCGCTACAGGAAGCGCCACCACTTTTTCTTCAGAATTAGATACAGCACAAATACCACCTTCATTTTCCACCAATAAATTTACCGCTTTACAAATCGCTTCATCAGAAACACCAACAGCAATAATATTATGCGAATCATGACCAACAGAACTCGCAATAGCTCCTTCTTTTAGCCCAAAGTTCTTAATAAAAGCAATTGCTGGCGTATCGTTTTGGTAACGATTAACAACCGTCATTTTTAAAACATCTGTTTTAGTATTTGACACCAAATTACCGGCTTCAATAGTCGCATCCTCTACAAGCTCATTGGTTACCAGCTCCCCATCAACACATTCAATTACTCGAATTTTATGCACTTGTGATTCCAATCTAAAATCTGAAACTTCTTTTTTACTGGTATTGAAATTATTGAGGTTTTCAAATTCAACATGTTTTATTCTAGACACTCCATCACCATAAACCAACTCGCCATTAATGTACGTTTGAAGCGTTTTAAAGTCTTTTAAATCTTCTACAACAATACAATCCGCATTATCACCAACATTTAACAAACCAACATCTAAACCATAGTGCCTTACAGGATTTACACAAGCCGACTGAAGCACTTTAAATACATCTACACCTTTTGCAACAGCTCTAGCACATAATTGATTAATATGACCTAAAAGCAAATCATCAGGATGCTTATCATCACTACAAAACATCATATTTCTGTAATGCTCATTTAACAAATCTATAAGCGCATCAAAGTTTTTAGCAGCACTACCTTCTCTGATAATAACCTTCATCCCTTTTTGAAGCTTCTCTAAACCTTCATCATAAGTAAAACACTCATGATCTGTAGAGATGCCAGCCGAAATATACTTTGTTAAGTCATCTCCCCGCAAACCAGGCGCATGACCATCAACAGGTTTATTATAATGTTTGGCCCATTCTATTTTCCTCAGTACTTCAGCATCATCATAGATAACTCCAGGATAATTCATCATTTCAGCCAAATACTTAATATCAGGATTCGCCATTAAAGTTTTAATCGCATCAGAATCAATCACTGCTCCTGCCGACTCAAAACTCGTCGCTGGCACACAAGAAGGTGCTCCGAAATTAAATTTAAAAGGCGTTTTCTTTCCGTTTTCAATCATAAACTCCACACCTTTTACACCAAGCACATTGGCAATTTCGTGCGGATCAGAAACTGTAGCAACTGTGCCGTGGTTTACAGCAATCTTCGCAAACTCAGAAGGTACCAACATAGAGCTTTCAATATGAATATGCGCATCTATAAAACCAGGTAAAATGAAATGATTTTCTTCACAATCCTTTTTTACAATGGCTTTTATTTTACCATTTTCAATGGTTACTTCTCCTTTGTAGATCTTTCGATTACAAATATCTACGATGTTTCCTTTTAATATCAAACTACTAAATTTATTTATGTTACAAAACCACCTAACAAACACATACAACTATCTTATTTTAAAACAACTGCATGCAAATTATTAAATAGTAACTTTAATTATATTTTTGGTGTTTTTAGTGACTTTAAAACGGTCATCTGCTCGTTTTCCTACCAACCAAACCACCTTATTATCTGAGGCTAAAATCCAAGTATTTTCTTTTTCCACTAACGACACTTTTTCGTCTTTAAGATATTTACTAATTTTCTTTTTACCTGTCATTCCAATAGGCTGAAAAATATCTCCTTCTTTCCATAATCTAAATTCTAATGGAAATTTCAATACATCTTTATCGACAAAAATGGTGCTTTTAGATACATCAAAAAGGCCTTCAACATTCTCAAAAGAAAGCTCTCCTATTGGAGTTTCTATGTCGTTAGCTAGTTCATTAATGAATAGCGCCTCTTTGCTTTGCGCTGAATTCCCCAAATCGGTTAAAATTAAAAAATCACGATGCTTTATTAAACGATGTGAATTAGACCTCACCAATTTACCCGATTGTGCCTCTAATAAGTTTATAATATCATTCCACTCTGTAAATCCGTAACCCTTAAAAATTTCATATAAATAAGCTTTAGGATTATGGACTTTTTTAAATTCAGAAATCTTATAAGTTATCCCAAATTTATCAATACTTTGAATTGCTCGTTTTGAAAAAGCATCCAAACTTTCCTCAACAATATCAGCTGTATCATTAAGATTCACTAGTGTGTTTTGAAAACTATCTAGCAACTGCGGATTAATTTCTTTTAAGATTGGAACAACCTCATGTCGTAATTTATTTCTCAAGTATTTCCTAGAAGCATTACTCGCATCTTCCCGCCAAAGGATATTTTCTTTTTTTGCAAAAGTTTCGATTTGCGCTCTAGAAAAGGACAACAACGGTCTAACAATATTATTTTTAATCATCGGAATTCCGGTTAACCCATTTAACCCAGTTCCCCTTGTAAAATTAATAAGAAACGTTTCCAAATTATCGTCTGCATGATGTGCTGTTAAGATATAATCAAACTGTAATTGCTCTGCTAATTCCTTAAACCAATCGTAGCGTAACTCACGCGCCGCCATTTGTATAGAACGTTTATGCGCTTTAGCATATGCTTCTGTATCAAAATTTTGAATAAAAACTTCAACATCTAACGCTTCAGCCAATTCCAACACAAAAGCTTCATCCTTATGACTTTCTTCTGCTCTTAAGTTAAAATTACAATGTGCCAAAGAAAAATTCAGACCTAATGCGTGGCATAAATGTGTTAACACCACACTATCAATTCCGCCAGAAATAGCAATAAGCAACTTGCTTTCGTTTAAAACCGAAAGATTATTGTTAATATGGATTTTGAAGTCTTTTTGCACATCTCAAAGGTATTGAAATTATTCATTTCCTAAGAGGCACAAAGAATCAAAGTTTTTCAATTTCTTAACCATAAATACGGATGTTAAAATGACATTTATCATATCAACCTGTTTTCTTTTTATTTAACTTTAAAAGAATTTAAAATTATTAGGTCATGAGTGTAACAGAAAAATCAACAACAGAATCTGCACGAACCGCCTTTGACAAAAAGGTCCTTTCGGCATTACCACACCTTCATCCTTATGTAAAACACAGAATTTATATTGCTGAAACCTCAGGTATTTTACCAAAGAACATGTTTTCTTCTAATGGTATTATTGACGAAAGCATTATTATACTTTACGATAAAGGCTTTAATGTAGATGCAGAGCCTATGGCTATAAAACTTGAATTGTTTAAAATTGTAGACAACTATATGAATGTGCTGTTTAAAAATGAAACATTTCATAAAAGCACAATAAGCACAGACGAGCTTCTTAAAAAGGAATTATCTAAACTTAGCGAAGATTATACCGTTGATGCCGATTTTGATTTTATTTTAAATACCGAGCTTAATGATATTTCTTATCATCAAGATCAGAGTGAGCCATTGCAATTGTATGCCAATAAAGAAACATCAATTTTAAAGGCGTTTGACATCAAAGACTTACCAGCTTCAAAATCACATAAGGCCTTTGGACAACTTTATAGTTGGCTACCTTTTAACGTTTCTAATATAGTAGATTTATATATTATAGGAAAACTAGATTTTGAATCTATTGCTAAGATTAAGAAGATTGAGCAAAAACGTGTTGAAGCTATTTTTGACAAGGTTAAGCGTACATTTAGAAGACATATTGAATAAAAGCACACAGAGCCTCTAAACAATTAGAAATTGAAGCTGAAGTTTAATCTTCAAGCGCTTCACGCATAGCCTTTGCTTTAATCAAACATTCCTCGTACTCTTTGAGTGGATCACTTTTTGCCGTAATGGCTCCACCTACAGAATATGAAATGTATTTTTTGGTTTCGTTGTAAAGGATACTTCTAATAATCACATTAAAATCAAAATCACCATTGGGCGCAAAATAACCAACAGAACCGGAGTACAATCCTCGTTTGGTCTCTTCGAGGTTTTCAATGATTTTCATGGCTGATATTTTAGGAGCACCTGTCATGCTTCCCATTGGAAATGTTGTTTTTATAATATCTACAGGGTTGGTCTCTGGTTGTACTTTAGATTGTATGGTAGAAATCATTTGATGCACTTGCAAAAACGAATATACTTTACACAGCTCCTTTACCTCTACACTTCCTTTACAAGCTGTATGTGATAGGTCATTTCTAACCAAATCTACAATCATTATATTTTCGCTACGCTCTTTAGGATCTTTAGATAACTCTTCTGCCAGCCTTAAATCTTCTGCTTTATCTTCTGAACGCTTTGCAGTTCCCTTTATAGGTTGCGAGATGACTTTAGTTCCTGTCTTTTTAATATAGCGTTCTGGTGATGCAGACATCATGTACTTATCTTCAAACTTTAAAAAGCTCGCAAAAGGTGGCCGTGATATAGCATTCAATTTTTTGAATGTCTCCAACGGATTTATTTCACTGTTTTCCGCATAAAACTCCTGACAAAAATTAGCCTCATAAATATCGCCTCTATGAATGTGAGTTAGCATTTTAGTGACTTTATCGAAGTAGTCGTCTTTATGTATTCTTAGTTTTATTTTGATAGGATTCTGAGACTTCTCAACTGCGCTCGAAGAGACACAAGAATTAATAGACAATAGATCATCTACTATCTCATCATCTACCATTTTTAAATACTGAATTTCAACCTGATTGCCTTTAAACAAAAAGACTTTTTTAGGCTGAAAGAAATACAAATCAGGAAAATCTAAACCATCAATATTTTCAGACTTTAGACGTTCTGTAGTGTTTTTTAAATCGTAAGCCAAGTAGCCAAAAATCCAATCGTTAACAGACAACTGATAATCTTTTAAACGCTCAAAAGCATCAAAATAATCGGTGCGAATGGCCGTAAACGCATCTACTGCCAAAACCGCATCATAACTGCTATATTCATCGTTATGATTGTTAGAATCTAACCACACAACATCATCAAACTGCTGACTCCAAAGCAATAGGTTTTGCTTAAAGGCCTCAATATTTTTTGGTTGATGATTTTGTGTTGTTCTCAATAGAAAAATAATTGCTGCAATTTACTGAAATAATATGATTTCTTTAATTGACTTTTTTGTGTTTGAGGTATGGAAAGAAATTTATTTCATCAGAATTTACCCCCTAAAGTTCCCTCAAGGAGACAATTCTTAAAAACATATTTCATATTTCTTAAAACGCAACAGTGAGACTGTCCCCTTGAGGGGACTTTAGGGGTGTTTTCAAAGTTAAATTTTAATTCCTTTTAAATACTTTACCTAACATAGGTAATATAAAAACCTTGCAGGATAAATGATTAGAATTGTATATTTCAAAAAAATTAAAACGCCATGTATAGTTTAAGTAACGACCTCTTACAAATCAATATAAAATCTAAAGGTGCTGAATTGTGCAATATCACTTCTACTAAATTTAATACTGAATTTATCTGGCAAGCAGATCCAAAATTTTGGGGAAGCCATGCGCCAAATTTGTTCCCTATTATTGGCTGTATGAAAGAGAACAGCTATATCTACAACAACAAAACATACCACATGCCCAAACATGGTTTTGTAAGGCATAACGATAATTTTGTTGTCAAAAACCAAACAGATACAAATATCTCGTTTTTATTAGTATCTAATAACGAACTGTATAAACATTATCCTTTTTTATTTGAATTCGAAATCACTTATACACTTGCTGGTAACACCTTAACAATTAACCATACAATTACAAATTCAGACGCAAAAACACTTTTCTTTTCTTTAGGTGGCCACCCTGCGTTTAATTGTCCGCTTTCTAAAGATGATATTTACACAGATTCTTATCTAGAATTTGAACAAGCAGAAAACAGCCAATCGTATATATTAAACACCAATAACGGATTATTAACTACAGAGTCAATACCTGTATTTAAAGAGGGAAACAAAATACATTTACGCCCAGATTTATTTAATAAAGATGCTTTAATCTTCAAAGATTTAAAGTCGCGAAGAGTAAACTTAACCCATAAAACCAGAGGAAAAGTATTAACTGTAAACTTTAAAGATTTTAAACAACTAGGCATTTGGGCAAAACCAAAAGCACCTTATGTATGCATTGAACCTTGGTTAGGTATTGCCGACAATGAAACTACGGACCAAAACATAGAAACTAAAGAAGGAATTTTAAGCCTCAAAGCAGGTTCTGTTTTTAACGCTTCTTACAGTATTGAAATAGAACAAAGCCATTTAGTGTAAGTTGAGTAATAAAATAGTAGCTTTGCAGCAAAACTTTGCAACGTGACTTTTAAAGATCTTAATTTAAACACACCTTTATATAACGCCTTAGACGATTTAGGATTTACAACTCCTACTCCAATCCAAGAAGAATCATTTAGTGTGGTGGCTTCTGGTAAAGATGTGGTGGGTATTGCACAAACTGGTACAGGAAAAACACTGGCCTATATGCTTCCTATTCTACGTAATCTTAAGTTCTCAAAACAAGATAACCCAAGAGTCTTAGTATTGGTACCAACAAGAGAATTGGTTGTACAAGTTGTTAGTGAAATTGAAAAATTCTCTAAATACATTAATAATCGTGTGTTAGGTGTTTATGGTGGCACCAACATAAATACACAAAAACAAGCTGTTGCTCAAGGGCAAGATATCATTGTAGCTACACCTGGTCGTTTGTATGATTTGGCTGTGAGTAGAGTTTTACAGTTAAAATCCATTCAGAAATTAGTGATTGACGAAGTAGATGTAATGCTAGATTTAGGCTTTAGACATCAGTTAATGAATATTTTTGATATCCTACCACAACGTCGTCAAAACATTATGTTCTCTGCAACGATGACAAAAGATGTAGACGATTTAATTACGGATTTCTTTACGAGTCCTGCAAAAATATCAATAGCTGTTTCTGGTACACCTTTAGAAAACATAAAACAAGAACGCTACGATGTTCCTAATTTTTACACCAAAGTAAATTTATTAGAACATTTACTTCACGATAAAGAAACCTTTTCAAGAGTCTTAATTTTTGTGGCTTATAAGAAAATGGCTGACCGCCTTTTTGACAAACTTGAAGAATTATTTCCAGGTCAATCTTGTGTTATTCACTCTAACAAAACTCAAAACTACAGATTGCGTAGTATTGAGCAATTTAGAGAGGGTGAAAACAGATTACTAGTTGCTACAGATGTAATGGCTAGAGGTTTAGATATTGAAGGTGTATCGCATGTTATTAATTTTGACACACCAGACTATCCTGAAAATTATATGCACAGAATTGGTAGAACTGGTCGTGCAGAACAACAAGGACACACCATCTTATTGTCTACAGAAAAAGAACAAGAAAGCTTAAAGCGCATTGAGGAATTAATGCAAATGAAAATTGAAACATTATCAATTCCTGAGCAAGTAGCTATTTCAACCGAATTAATCGAAGAAGAACGTCCACAGATTAGAGAACGAAACAATCCAATAAAACGACGTGATGAAGATGCGCCAGGACCTGCTTTTCATGAAAAATCTGAAAAGAACTCTAAAGAAAATTTAGGAGGCTCTTATAAGTTTAAGATTGCAGCAAAGTATAAAAAACCTAAAACACGAGGAGATAAAAATTACAACCGTAGAAATAAGAAATAATACACACTATCACCTTGCCACTTAGTATAAAACACAAGTGTAAAACAACACTAACAATTAATC
>Ga0193954_1001781_pt1 | contig 10693 bp, 8 predicted proteins | sample BB_5_MG_FD_140340 | JGI IMG/M metagenome (GOLD analysis project Ga0193954, IMG submission 140340) | Microbial mat bacterial communities from the Broadkill River, Lewes, Delaware, United States - BB_5_MG | ecosystem: Environmental > Aquatic > Freshwater > River > Microbial mats | place: USA...
CCTTGCTCTGCAACCATTTGTGATTCACCCATCACTCCAAGACCAATTGCTCTACTTTTTAGATTTGTTACTTTTACTTTTCGAAGAGGATAGAAGTTTAAATCAATTACATTATCCAGCATTCTTACTGCAATTGGAACAACTCTTTCTATGTCTGCGCGAGTATTTATCTTACTTAGATTTACACTCGCAAGATTACAAACTGCAGTATCTCCATCGATTTTTTCTTTTTCTACTATAAAGATTCTTTTTCCGTTTAAACTATCAAGTGCAGTAATTTTATTTGCAAGTTTTTCTATTCCACTATCAACAGTTACTTTTTGGTTTTCTTCAAATGTTAAAATCTCACCATCTTCTAATTCTATTTTTATTAGATAATGATTTGGATTTGTATTTTGAAAGATTTCTGTACAAAGATTAGAACTTCTTATAAATCCTGTATGAGGATTTGGATTTGCTTTGTTTGCATTGTCTTTAAAACATAAAAATGGACTTCCTGATTCAAAATATGATGTAAGAACTTTTTTCCATAAGTCTTTAGCTTTCATCTGCTCTTTAGTGATAGTGATATCATTTTCATATTCTATATATCTTTTTTCAAATTCTTCACCCGTAAGTGTTGCTAAATCTGAAACTTCATAAGGATCAAATAGTGTCCAGTGAGAATCTTCTTGTACTCTTTTCATAAAGATATCATTTATCCATAGTGCAGGAAATAGATCATGAGCTCTACGTCTCTCTTCTCCACTATTTTTCTTTAAATCAATAAAATCAACTATATCCATATGCCAAGGTTCAAGGTAAACAGCAATCGCACCTTTTCTAGTTCCTAGTTGATCAACGGCTAGTGCAATGTCGTTTGTGATTTTTAAAAATGGAATAGTACCACCAGCGGCACTTTTATGTCCATCAATTACTCCCCCAAGTGATCGAATAGAATTCCAATCCCATCCAATTCCTCCACCAAATTTAGATAATAAACCCATCTCTTTGTAACTATCAAAAATACCTTCGATATTATCAGGTGTTGAACCTATATAACATGATGAAAGTTGATGTCTATTTGTTCTTGCATTTGATAATGTTGGAGTTGCAACCATAACTTCAAATTTTGAAAGAACATCGTAAAATTCTTTTGCACGAGACTGTTTATCCTCTTCATGCTGTGCTAAGAACATAGCAATTCCCATAAACATTTGCTGTGGTAATTCTATTGGTTCTTTATCATTATTTTTAAGAAGATATCTATCATAAATAGTTTTCATCCCAAGATAGTTAAATAAATAGTCACGTTGAGGAACTAGATAATCATTTAAATCATCAAGATCATATCCATTTTCTAGTCCAGGGATTATTCTAGTAGCTTCTTGACCATACTTTACATAATCTCTTATGTGACAGTATGCATTTCCTTTGATACCGTGTGTTGACTTTCCAACTCTATGGTAAAGATCAAAAAGGAATAATCTAGCGGCTACAAAAGTCCAGTTTGGAACATCTATATCTATTTTTTCTATTGCCGTTTTGATTAAAGCGTCTTGAATATCAGAAGAACTCATCCCATCAATAAATTTAATCTGTGCATCAATTTCTAGCTCACTTTGACTTACCCCTGGTAAATCTTGTGTTGCAGATGTTGTATGCTTTTGTATTTTGGAAATATCCAAAATTTCTTGCCGACCATTTCTTTTTTGTATCATTATTGCCATCTAAAACTCCGTAAGTGCTTTTATAAAAGCCTGTGTATATATTGTAATTTTTTAATTGTATTTAATCTTTGCATTTTAGCTAAAAAGATATTAGATTTTTGTTAAAAATACTGGTCGATTAAATTTATACAAAATTGTTTAAAACTAATTTTTTTAAACAATTTTATATGAAAATTTGGATAAAATATTTAAATTTTATAAATAACAAAAGGATTTTTATATGGCTTTAAAAGTTGCTATTAATGGATTAGGAAGAATTGGACGTTGTGTTGCTAGAATAGTTGCAAGTAGAGAAGATGTAGAGTTAGTTGCTGTAAATGCAAGTGGTTCTGAAGAGATGCTACAATACGGACTAAGATATGATTCTGTGCACGGAAACAGAAGAGATATTGAAGTAAAAGACGGATTTATCCATATTGGCAATGATAAAGCAAAAATATTCAGCGAAAGAGAACCAGCAAAGATTGATTTTGCAAGTTGTGGTGTAGATGTAGTTTTAGAGTGTACTGGTGCGTTTTTAACGCAAGAATCAGTACAAGGATACTTAGAAAATGGTATCAAAAAAGTTGTATTTTCTGCACCTGCAAAAGATGATACTGCAACATTTGTAATGGGTGTAAATGAAAATACTTATGCTGGTCAAGCAGTTGTATCAAATGCATCTTGTACTACAAATGGTTTAGCTCCTGTGGCAAAAGTTCTTGATGATGCTTTTGGTATTGAAAACGGACTTATGACTACAATTCATGCATATACAGGTTCTCAACCTATTTTGGATTCAAAACATAAAAGTGATCCAAGAAAAGCTAGAGCAGGGGCAGTTAATCTTATCCCAACTACAACTGGTGCGGCAAAAGCTATATCTAAAGTTTTACCACAATTAGCAGGTAAAATTAATGGTCAAGCAATTAGAGTTCCAACTCCAAATGTTTCTATGGTTGACTTAACTGTAACATTAAATCAAGACGTTACAGTTGAATCTATAAATAAAGCAATCAAAGACGCATCTCAAGGTTCTATGAAAGGTATCTTAGGAGTTGATGAAGAGAGACGAGTAGGAAGTGACTTCAACGGTGAAACTACAAGTTCAGTAGTACCTCTTGATACAACACAAGTTGTAGGAAATAGAATGGTTAAAGTTCTTGCATGGTACGATAATGAGTGGGGATATTCTACACGTCTAGTTGATATGGCAGTACACGTAGCTTCAAACTAAGGTAAAAAATGAAACTTCAAGAAATAAATAAAATTGATATAGCAAATAAAAAAGTTTTTATAAGATGTGATTTTAATGTACCAGTTGATGAGTATCAAAATATTACAGATGATCGTCGAATTAAATCTGCACTAAATACGATAAGATATTGTATTGACAATGATTGTGCAGTTATTATCGCATCTCATTTTGGAAGACCAAAAAATGGTTTTGAAGATAAGTTTTCACTTCTTCCAATTGCTAAAAGATTGCATACTCTTTTAAAAACAGAGATAAAATTAGCTCCAAATGTAATTTGTGAGGAAACAGTTGCTATGGCAAATGATCTTCAAAATGGTGAGATCATGTTATTGGAAAATATGAGATTTGAATCAGGTGAAACTAAAAATGATCCTGCCTTATCTCAAACACTTGCTAATATGGCAGATGTATTTATAAATGATGCTTTTGGTGTATCTCATAGAGCTCATGCTTCAGTTGAAGGTATTGCACAACATTTTGATATAAACTCTAAAGCTGCTGGTTTTTTACTTGCACGAGAAATTAAATTTTTCTATCATATTATAGAAGAACCTAAAAGACCATTTGTTTCTATAGTAGGTGGTTCAAAAGTTTCAGGAAAACTTGAAGCTTTACATAACTTAGTTCCAAAAGTAGATAAAATCATTATTGGTGGGGGTATGGCATTTACTTTTCTTAAAGCTTTAGGCCATGAAGTTGGTAACTCTTTAGTTGAAGAAGAGCTAGTACCAGAAGCAATAAAAATCATGGAACAAGCAAAAGAATTAGGTGTAAAATTATACTTACCTGTTGATGTAATAGCCGCTGAAGCATTTGATAGTGAAGCATTTGCAAAAGCAGTTACAGTTCAAGAGATACCAAAAGGTTGGATGGGACTAGATATTGGACCAGCTACTTCTGTACTTTTCTCTCAAGCTTTAGAGGATGCTCATACTATTTTATGGAATGGTCCAATGGGTGTTTATGAGATGGATAAGTTTGCAAAAGGAAGTACTAAACTTTCTCATGCAGTTGCTTCTTCTTATGCAACAACTGTAGTTGGTGGTGGTGATACTGCTGATTTAGTTAGAAGAACAGATGATGAAGATGAGATGACTTTTATAAGTACTGGTGGTGGAGCATCACTGGAACTAATTGAGGGTAAAGTATTGCCTGGTGTAAAAGCACTTATTATTGAAGAATAATCTTTATAGCTTAAATATATGAATATCCTATTAAATGGTGTAGGGAGAATTGGTAAATCTATTGTAAGAATTGCCAACTCTTCAGATACCTTAAAAATCGTTGCAATAAACGAACTAAACTCAAATATCCAAAATATTGCATACTCAATAAACTATGACTCTACTTATGGTAGATTTGAAGATAAATTTGATGTAAACAATAATTTTATTCAAAATTCTAAAAATAAAATTGAGATACTAAATAAATCAGATTTATTTGATATCGATTTTAAAGAGAAGAATATTGATATAATTATTGATGCAAGTGGAAGCATTACAGATATTGAAAAGTTAAAATCCTTAGAAGTTAAAAAAATATTTTTAACTCATCCAAACAAAAATGCAGACATAAATTGCATACTTGGTGTAAATGAAGAAAAACTAAATACCAATCATAAAATCATATCCACAAGTTCATGCAATGCAACAGCATTATTACCAGTATTAAAAATTATAGATGATAATTTTAGTATAGAATATGGGGATATAGTAACTGTTCATCCACTTTTAAATCATCAAAAAACACTTGATAGTTCTTGCATAGGAAGTAAAGATAGAGATGTAAAATGTAACTTTGAATTTGGTAGGTCTTCGACTCAAAATATTATACCAAGTCAAACAACAACGATTGATGCATGTTCATATGTGATGCCATTTATCAGTAGAGAATTAATATCTTCAAGTAGTCTAAGAGTACCAACACCAACAGTTGGTGCAATAAACGTTGCCATTACTGTAAAAAATGATTGTTCCATCGAAAAACTGCAAAGTATTTTAAAAGACTATGAATCAAAACAAAAGTATAAAATACTTTTAAACAATTTTGAATCACTAGTATCAAGCGATTTTCAAGCACAAAATTATACAAGTATTGTAGATCATAGATTTACAGATATCAAAAAAAATAAAATGATTAAATTAGTAGTTTGGTATGATAATGAATGGGGTTATGCCTCTAAAGTTGTTGATATTGTAAAAACTATATCGGTTTAGTTTTATTTATTAATATTATAGTACAATACTATTTATTTAAAAAAAAGGTTTATATATGAAAAAAACTTTATTATCTTTAGCTGTAGTATCTTTACTAAATGCAGATACAACAATGTGTTTTAAGAAAAATCACATAGACCCAAGTACTATTGATGAAGTAGCACTTGATGGTGGAAAATGTGGAAGTAAACTAAGCTCAACAGATATGAAAAAAGATGGATATATTATAGAAGATATAAAAATAACATCAACAAAAAATGGAATGGATTTTATCTATATATTTAAAAAACCAACTTCGATTCAAGTAGGTTCTGATGGCGTTGTTTTAACAGAATCAGCATTAAAAGCAAGACTTCGTAAAATTAACAATGAAGTTCAAGTCGAAAAGAAAAAGAAAAAAGAGCAAGAGTTATCAGCCCAAGGTGAAACTACATATAAAACTGTTTGTTCAAAATGTCATGGAGAAAGTGCAGAAAAAAATGCATTCAATACATCAAAACCTTTAAATACTCTAAGTGTAGAGCAAATTGAAGTTGCAATAAGAGACTATGGTTTAGATACAAAAGATAATGGTATGGGAATTATTATGAAACCATATGCTAGTAAATACACAGCCAAAGAGTTTACTCAAATTGCAAACTATATTCAAACTTTAAAATAAATTATATTTATAAAAACTAGAGAATGTAAAAAGGATAAGAGTATTACTCTTATCCTTTTTTATTATTCATCTTTTTCTCTATCTTCATAATATTGTAAAGTATCACTAAATCCATAGTATATATTTTGTCTAATTTTTTTAGTGAGTTTTACATGAGATTTTGAATAATCGATAGAGTGAAGTCCCTCTTGATTTCCATCAACTACAATTAACTTCATACCATATTCATCGGCTAACATTCCTAAAAGTGCTTCATCAGTAAATGTCATGAACTCATAACCTAAAAAATCTTTCTCTATTCCATTTTTAGAGTATTTTTTATATTTATTATTAAATGCTTTATTTACAGAAACTATCTCCTCTTGTACAGTTTTTGCCTCAAGAATATTAAAAGGATGAGTACCATACCCAATGATTACATCAGATAACTCATAAGTTTCATCAAATTCATTGATAAGTTTTAATTTAATATTATCACTAATTAGTGCATCATTTACAGTACCATTTTGTTTCACTAGATATCCCTTAGTAGCAACACAACCACTTCCCATAAGCATCACTGCTAATCCAATAATTAAGTATTTAATGTATTTCATTATATTTCCTTATAATAATATTATCGTTCATATTAGTGACCTCCGCCACTTCCACCTGAATCTCCACCTGAGCTACTTCCATCTGATTTTTCTTGCTCTGTAACTGATTTTTCAACTGCTTTTGTTATAGCTTTAAATCCTGTGGCTTTGCTTCCATCGTCTGAATCTGACTTGATGGTAATATTAAGTTGATTGTAAAGTATATCAAGAACTTCTGCACTTAGTTTTTTTGGATTTGATGGTGCTTTATCTTCACTTACATCTATATATTCACCTGCGTTTAGTATTACTGATTTACTTTTTGATTTTACACTAATAGAACCTTTTGTACAAGCTATAAGTTTTTGATTTCCAAGAGTTACAGTTCCTCTTATTCCTATATTAGCAGTTTTTGTTTTTAGTCTAAATTTATCTGGATTGATATGTCCAATTGTTCCAGTTACAGATTTAAATGTCCCTTTGAGAAAATTAAACTGAGTCTGTGAATTTGCACTATTCTTTTCATCAAATAGATACTCTTCTATAGTTAAAGTAGAATTTTTACCAACAGTTATGATAGTTTTATCATTAAACTTTATGATAACATTTGAGTTTTTCTTAGTTGAAATAGTATCACTTTTCTCAACATCAAGATTTAATTTGGCCCGTATATCTTGGGAGTCTCTATTTATATTGACACTTCCTTTAAATGAAGTGATTTTTCCTATAGATGCTACTGCAATATTTGCTAGTACAAATAGCATTAAAACTAATATTCTCATACTCTCTCCTTATATTGTATTAAAATAGTGTAGTATTTAGTATCTTAATACAAAATAAATTAGAATTAAAATTATTTATAGGATTTATTTGACTGTGAGTTTTTGGAACAGATATAAAAAAAGGCTAAGAGAAAACTCTTAACCTTTTTTATAGAAATTCTAAGATTTGATTAGAATGTATATTTCATTTCAAGTCTAGATTTGTCTAGTTCTGTTTCTACACCAGCTTTAGTCTCTGTTGATGCATTAGTCATAAATGCAGAGATTGTAAAGTTTTTAGACATTGCATATGCAACAGAAAGTTTAGCTTCTTTAGCTTTTTCATTTGAAGCAGCTGCAGAACTTGTTCCATCCATATCAGAAGTTGTTAAGTATTCAAAACCAACAGTTACAGGTCCCACAGGAGCTTTAGCTGCTGCATACCAAATACTTGCATCCATTGTAGCACTTGCACTAACATCTTCTAAGATGAAGTTAGATTTTGCATCTGTATCTCCAAGAGTAGTGTTACCACCTTCATCACCAGTTTTAACATAACCAAGTGTTAAAGCTACAGGACCTGCATTAGCACCTACAACAATTCTTGTTTGTTTTGCTTTTGGATCAGCTGCACCCGCTGCATCATTAGTATATTTAACTTCTGCATGATTTACTTCTACAGAAACAGGACCAAATTTTCCAGCTACGTTTACATTAATCGCTTTTGCACCAATGTTTGCTGCAGGTTCATTTGTGTGCCCTTGAGCTACATCCGCATACCATAATGAATAGTTAACAGGACCAGCAGCACCAATTGCAGCAATAGCTCCAATATTAGCACCAGTTAATGCTGTATTAGCATAATGACCAGCTTTTGCATCAGTATTTGTATACCAACCAGCTGCTAAAGTTACAGGACCAACTGGGAATAAACCAACTATACCAGTACCTTGTTGGTCACCAGCATCAGCAAAAGGAGTAACTAAACCTTGTTTACCTGCAATGATTGTGTTTCCACCAAGATTAAAGATAAAATTAGCTTCTTTAACTGCTGTTGTATCTGGATCTGCATCTCCTCCAACTTCAACGGCAACTGTAGATTTATCATCACCATTATATGTTTTACCTTCACCAGCAATTTTTAATTTTGCTGTTACCATATCGTTAACTTTTGATTTTGTAACAAATACAGTTTTATAAGCATTACTTTCAGCATTATCTTGACCATTTGTATATCTATATCTGATGTATCCAGAAAGGTCAGTATTCTTAATTGAATCTTCCATAGCAGTTGCACTTGCAGTTGTAGTTAGTCCAGCGATTGCAACAGATGCAATTAAACTCATTTTAATCATTTTTTTCATTTGAATCCTTTTTTTTAATAAATTTCGAAATTTAACAATTGCGTACTTCTGGTTATACGTACTATAATAAGTCAAACCCTATTGTTTCAGACCCCAGCACAATGTTATGCCGTAATTCTACAATTGTATTCTTAAGTCTTTCTTAATTAATGCTATATAATAGTATTATCTTATACAATTAAGTTATATTTAATAATATGTATAATGATTATATGAGATATATACAATACTTATATAACAGTACAGTTACAAGGAAATCTTTAGTTGTAATTTTGTATAATGGTCAATTATAAGATTAAATAAAATAAAATATTTTAATAAAAAAGTATAATTTATAAGTAGAGGAACAAACTAGATAATGACAAAATATATATTTGTAACAGGTGGAGTTTTAAGTAGTTTAGGTAAGGGTATCACAAGTGCAAGTGTTGCAGCTTTACTTAAACAAAGTGGTTTTAATGTAAGTATGTTGAAAATTGATCCGTATCTAAACGTAGATCCAGGTACTATGAGTCCATTGGAGCATGGAGAGGTTTATGTTACAGCAGATGGTGGTGAAACAGATTTGGATCTAGGTCATTATGAAAGATTTATTGATAAGACTTTAGGAAAAATGAATAACTTTACTACAGGGCAAGTGTATAGTAGTGTGATTCAAAGAGAGCGTGAGGGTGGATACTTAGGTAAGACTATTCAAGTTATCCCTCATATAGTTGATGAGATCAAAGATAGAATTTATCGTGCAGGAAAAGGACATGAGTTCTTAATCGTAGAACTTGGTGGAACAGTTGGAGATATAGAGGGATTACCTTTTATGGAAGCAGTTCGTGAAGTAAGACATGAAAATCCAAAAACTACAACTATGAATATACACGTAACACTTATACCATATATAAGTGCAGCGGGTGAACTTAAAACTAAGCCAACACAACACTCAGTTCAAGAGTTAAGAAGAATTGGTATCATGCCTCATATGTTAGTATGTAGAACAGAGAAAAAATTACCAGATGATTTAAAAAGAAAGTTAGCATACTCTTGTGATGTAGATGAAGATGCAGTAATTGAAGCTGGAGATGCAAAAAGTATCTATGAAGTACCTATGAAGTTTTTAAATGATGGTATCTTAAAATCAATTTCAAAACATTTTGAAATTTCTGATATAAATCCAGATATGGATGAATGGGACAATTTAGTTAAACATATAGTAGCTCCTAAAGATGAAATGACAGTTGCATTTGTAGGAAAATATTTAGAATTAAAAGAAGCATACAAATCATTAACTGAAGCATTAGTTCATAGTGGTGCACATTTAAATACTAAAGTGAATATCAATTGGTGTGATAGCGAAGTTATAGAAAATAAAGGTGCACAAGAGATTATTGCTAATAGTGATTGTGTTTTAGTTGCAGGTGGATTTGGTGAACGTGGTGTTGAAGGTAAAATACAAGCTATCACATATGCAAGAGAAAACGATATTCCATATTTAGGTATTTGTTTAGGTATGCAATTAAGTTTAATAGAATACTTAAGAAATGTTGTAGGTATAAAAGAAGCAAACAGTGTTGAATTTGATAAAGAGACAAAAGAACCAGCAGTATATTTAATAGAGCAATTCTTAGATACAACTGGTGAAACTCAACTAAGAACTCACAAGTCACCTATGGGTGGAACTATGAGACTTGGTGAATATCCATTTGAAAGTAAAAAAGGAAGTAATCTTGAAAAGGCTTATGGAAAAGGTATTTCAAATGAAAGACATAGACATAGATACGAAGCAAATCCAAAATATAAAGAGATTTTAGAAAAAAATGGTATGGATATTACTGGTGAATCAAATGGTTTAATAGAAGTTGTAGAGATTCCAAATCATAAATGGTTTGTTGGAGTTCAATTTCACCCAGAATTTACAAGTAGTCTTCAAACACCAAATCCAATTATTTTAGATTTTATTAAAGCAGGACTATCAAATAAAAAATAATACATCTATATATTATAGTTAAATTATAAGGTAAGAGTTAACTCTTACCTTTTTTAATGCCCATAGAAAATTGATATAAACCCATAATATAGTTATACAATAAATAGCACAAAAATAGCAAAAAAAAGAATTTGACAATTTAAGACAATTTTAAGCCTAATCTCTTGACAAAAGCCTCTAAACCTATTATAA
>Ga0193954_1001782_pt1 | contig 10692 bp, 5 predicted proteins | sample BB_5_MG_FD_140340 | JGI IMG/M metagenome (GOLD analysis project Ga0193954, IMG submission 140340) | Microbial mat bacterial communities from the Broadkill River, Lewes, Delaware, United States - BB_5_MG | ecosystem: Environmental > Aquatic > Freshwater > River > Microbial mats | place: USA...
AATCGAGCGCAGTGCCAGTGGCATTCAAGATGCCCGTGAAGGTCTGAGAGGTGGCCAGGCCGGCCCCACAGCTCGGCTGGAATGCGCCTGTCGTGGTCGGAAAGCCCGAGCCGGGCACACCGGCGATGTACGCGCGCCCGGTGGCGTCGACGTCCACCGACACGATCTCGGTGTACCCCGCGCCGGCCACGAAGGTGGAAAAGATCAAGGACGCGGCGCCCGTCTGGGTCGGGTCCACCTTGGTGACGACGCCGTGGCCAGAGGTACTCATGGGCATGGCCTGAAACGCCCCGGCCGTGGTGGGGTAGGGGAGGGTGCTCAGGGACAGTGTGCGCCCGACCATCACCGCGTGCCCTTGAGCGTTGACGTCGATATCGTAGATCGTATCAACCCCGCGACCGCCCGCGTAGGTGCCGTAAGACAGGGCGGGGTCGATCACGAGGGGGCGCGATCGATCGTAGTTGCCGACCTCGATGCGCACTCCGTGGCTGGTGCGGACGAAGCGCGAGGGTACCTCGTGGCGCGTGCCGTTCGAGTCCTGCTGGTAGGTGAAGAGTCCATCGATCCGGACCTGCATGCTGGCGCTCTGGGCGACGAAGGCGTCATCGCCTTCGAGGGTGATGTGCCGCGAGTTTGGCATGTGCAAGTGGAGTTGCTCGGGCTGGGCGCCGGGCGCCAGCTCAAAGTGGAAACGCAGGTTGCCGGTCTTCACGTCGAGTGTGTAGATGGCGTCGATGCCGGGTCGCACGTTGTGGGCTCGCACAGCACCATAGGTTGGGATATTGGTGTGCCAGCGTTTTTGGGGCCCGATGAGATAGTTGAGGCGCCCAACCAGCGCAGACTCTCCCTCGAATGTGGTCGGTGAGGCGCCGACGAGGTCGAGCCGAAAGACCGCCGCGCGCCCGCCCTCACTCGGGACCACCAGCGATAGGCCTCGTGCCGATACATACGTCACGTCGCGCCCGCCCCGCGATAAGAAGCGCACGTCGGCAGCGGCCTGTCCGACATTGGGTTCGAACACCACGGGGCGTGGCTGCGCGGTCGCAGCCTCCGGGGCGGCAACCAGGGTCAGGGCAAGGAGAACAAGGCGGTGCGCCACGTGGCTATATTCGCCCGCACCAGGTGCGGAACGCAATCCCGGGGCGTGCAGAGCCTGTCTGGCGGTGTCGTTTGCGCACCCACTCTCCTCTGGCCGTCCGAGCCATGATAATATGATGTGGTGCAACTATACTTGCGCGTAGCCGCGCTGACGGCTTTCCTACTCTTTGGCCTATCGTCGCCTGTACTGGCCAAGGGCGGTCCGGGCGCGGATACCGCCGAACGTGCGCCCGCTGGCACTTTCTCGGGCGCTTCACCACGCGGCCAGCTCTCGAGCCGCTCACGGTCGCGATGTCCCGTTGTGGCCGCAGATTGCACCAACACTGATTTCCGCTACTCACCTTGCGGCCGCGCCGAGCTTGCACGCATTTTAGATACCACTCCCTCGCAGTCGCCGACGGTGTGTGAGGTCGTCTGCCCCAGTCTGACTCCGAGCGCGAGCGAGTGCCGCGATCAACGTTGGTACAACACTATCTGCGGAGTGCTGGAGCGACGTCGCATGGGGCTGGAGCCCACCTTCGCGGGGGTCGTCAACAACGACCCCACCCCCCCGAACCCCACCGCGCTGTGTAGCCAATCCCTGCTCACAGAGGCGTCGCAGCCCGATCTGGGACTCGGCAGCGCGCCGACGGCCCTGGTCCGGGTGCCGGAGCTGACCTGCGCCTCGGGCACGTGTGTCAACGTACCGGGCACCGCCCAGACGGTGCGTAGGCCTGCGTTTGACCGCGATGACCAGCAGATCCTTCCGATGCAGAGCCTCTATTATGGCCTGGTCACCGAAGACTTCACTGAGCTGTCGAAGTCGGACAGCGCGCCGGGGCCCGACTACAAGGCGATATTCTTCGATCGCATCCGGCAGAACTGGGAAGACAATGATAACGCGGTCGGCGAGCCCTGTGAGGCACCGGCATGCACTCCGTTTCCGCGTGTCGCGCACGGCTGCTACGAGTACATCTACGAAAAGTACTATGACTGGGCCCGCTACACCGATGCGATCGCGCCACTGGGAGAAGATATCCGGGCCGCCTGGAACATCGCCTACGATCCGAACCCGACGCTCACGCGCTCAAATATCGGCTTCAGAGGGGTGAATGGGACACCACTCCAGCGGAGGGATGGGGTCGCTACAGATCCGCAGTTTCAGTTTCCATCGGGCACGCGAGGTAAGAATACCTTCCTATCGAAGACCTACGGGTTCAACGATGGCTCGGGGCAGTTCTACGGGTACGGCGTTGAAGACCTGTATGTGTCTACGACCGGACAAATGCGCATCAAGCTCAAGAGCGAGGCTCTGGCCCAAGAGATGGCCACCCGCGTCAATAGCTACCCTGGTCACGTGGAGGATTGGACCTATCACCAGTCGATGGGCAACGCGCTCTTGCCACAGTACCTCGATACGGATTTCGAATACTACGCGCATTTTGTGAAGAGCTTCAATGAACTCATCAGTCGTCGCGCCGAAGTCAACGCGACCATCGTGAATCTGCTCGTACATAACTTCGCCGACGCGGTCACGCTGGTGAACCAGCAACCCATCTTGTCAGAGCTGGAGCGCACTCTGGCCGCGCTGAGTGGGGTGGCGGACCCGCTGTTGGGGCGGCTCGTGGGCGCCAAGGCCTATCAACGCCAGCTGCAGACGCGCAGTGGCTTCGTACAAGGCCTCGACCCCACGGCGCTGAATGCTCTGTTCACGGTTGACGTGGCTCGCTTCGCTTTCGAGGTGCCTCAGACCGGCTTTACGACCTATTCGAATGAGTCCGACGTAGGCCCTTCCTCGGGCGGCCTGCCGCTGGGGGGTATCGGGCTGGTCGCGCCCCGAGGCTCCGGCGGACTGCTCTCGGCGGCGAGCAACCCCTCGCTTCAGCTGTCGTCGTGGGCTCTTTGGGGTGATCTGACCACTCTCACGCTCGATGACATCGATCAGCTCTTTAGGGCTCTGGAGATTATCGATGGGCAGATCGAGACCAAGCTGCTTGAGGCCAAGTCGATCGGCTGCATCGTCGACGGCGACCTCATCGGCGCGACGCCTACCCCCTGCGACTGGTCCCCGCGCATGTTCCGAGACCGCATGCAAGACCCTTACTCATCCGTGCGGGAGGTGGACTTTGGTGAGTGCCGGGACCGCACCGTCGCCAGTGACCTGACTCTGGAAAGGATGAACCAGCTTGAGACCCTGACCTTTGTGCACCTGCCCTATCCTCAGGCGCCTGCGGGGCAGATGCAGCTCTGCAGTCCCGGTAGCACCCGGACCCCGTTCGCCAGCGGGCCCAACTTGGGTAACTGCATCGTCGAGCTGACGCCGGGCGACCTGTGCGTCGAGGACTTTCGGTCGGGCGGGGTAGCCAGCGTCGAGAGGTACCTGGCCTGCTATGACAAGTGGGTGCTCGATGTGCAAAAGGGCCTTGAGGCACTGCTCGACCAGCCGCTGTTCAACCCCGAGACCGGGGAGGTCGAGGTGGGCAAGCAGGCCTCCGATACCTTCGAACTGGGCGGCGAACTCTTCGGGGTTGAGTTCGACTTTACGGGCGCATGGGGGCTGCAAGGCGCCAGTATTCCTGTGCCGGCGAGCGACGCGAGCTATTGCGGCCTCGACGCAGGCCTAAACGCCTCGGTGAGTGTGGTTGGTAAGGCTTTTTATCAGTCCGTTGACCTTGTCGACGCGGCAGTCGACGTCGGCGTGCAGGGGCAGGACGCGAACCAAATTTACCTTGAGGTGCTGGGCAAGGAGGTCTTCGGCGAGACTATCAATGTCAACGTCGACACGATCAAAAAGGGCGGCGACCAGGTCAACAAGACCTTATTTAAGTATGAGCAGATCATCATGGTGGCGTGGTTACCGCTGTCGCTGGAGGCGGGCATTCGAGGTTTCCTGGGCGCCGATGGAAGTGGGGGTGGTGACACGGCCAACTGTGCTTCAGGCAACCTCAGCGTGAGTGGCTCGCTTATCCCCAAGGCGGGAGTCGAGGGGTATGCGGAGGCGAGCATTGATGCGGCGATCGTAGAGGCGGGCGTGTCGGGGAACTTGGAGCTGATCTCGCTGCGCTTTCCATTCACCGTCGGATTGGACTTCGCCGGCTCAACCCAATCGGTGGGCAGCGAGAACCTCAGAAAGTCCAACATGACGGTGAGCGCGAACCTCGACATCTTAATGACCCTGCTATCGGGATACTTCTCGGCCTTCGTGGAGGTCTGCTTCATTTTCGTCTGCGAGCGGGCAGAGGCCACAATCTTCAGTTGGGAGGGGCCGAGGCTGAGCACGCCGTTATTTGAATTTGCGTTTTCAGTCGACCTTGAGCCGCTCGCCCTCCTACAGGCCCAGGGCCCGCAGACCCCGGGAGGCAACTAATATGCGCGGCACGATGAAGGTTGGGATTGTCGTTGCTGGCGTCGCCCTCGCGGCGGCCTGGATGTGGCTGAGCGGGCCTGAACAGGTCAAAAACCCCTCTGGCCCGCCGTCGCTCACGGTATGGCAGGTGCCGGCGGACAAGGCGTTGAGCTACCGCTTCGAGCACCGTCATTCGAGTACTCTCGCCCTCCCGCTGGGGGGGGATTCCAGGCAGGGGGCGATCGAAGCCGACATTGTGCTTCAGCTCGACTTTGAGCTCACGCGGCACGCGTCGGATACTCTTGGGCTGCGGCTGGTCGCGATGCCTGAGCATCGCATGCAGGTCGCGGGGCAAGACACTTTGCCGGACGCGGGGGTTGCAGAGATGCTCGGGATGCGCGCGGAGATTCCGGTGGACGCACAGGGACGCTTCGGGGGCTTGGTTTTTGAGCGCGGGGCGCCGCTGAGTTTCCGGCGGCTGATTCAGCTGGTGGCGACCGAAATGCAGGTCAGATTGCCAAAGGCGTCGGTCCCGCGCTGGACCGCAGATGAGGTTACTACGAATGGCACGGCAGTGAGCGCGTACGAGGTTATGTCGGCCGACCACGGCGTGGCCATCTTGGACCGTACGCGGTCGAAGTACCGCTCGCTGCAGGCGTTGGTGGGGCGCTCCGAAATGCGTGAGTGGGTGTCCGGGACTGCGAAGATCAAGCTCGATGGGGGCGGCCAGGTGCTCGGGCTCTCCGGCTCGGATAGCATCGAGGCCACTGACGCTCAGGGAGGTCAGATACTGAGGCTGGAGGCAAAGACCGAGCTGCTGCGGCTTGGTGAGCGCTCGGCCTCAAGTTCTCCGCGAATCGCAGACGGTACGCGGCAGGCCCTCGACGCGCCGGTGATCAGCGAGGATTTTGATCAACGCCGGATCGAAAAGCGCGCGAAAGGCATGCCCCGGGCGCGCCTGCTCGAGGAGATTTCGGTGCTGGCGCCGCTCGGCAAGCTACCTTCCCATAAGCAGTGGTTCTCGTCGGCGGTGGCGCGGGTGCAGGCCGAGCCGGACATCGCCAGGGCCCTGATCCCAATCTATCATGGCCGCAACACTCGAGCGGGCCGGGAGATCCTGCTCGACACCCTCGTCTGGGCCGGGCACGACGAAGCGCAGGCCGTGCTTGTGGAGCTGATCGATAGTGAGACCACGCGCAATGATCCACAGGTCGCGGGCTTCGTGCAGCGCATCTCCTTCGTACCGGCGCCCAATGCGGCGACCCTCACATACGCAGAGAAGCAGGCCTTTTCCGGCACCGGGCGTTTCGAGACGTCCGCGCTGTATGCCTTGGGTTCGGCAGCCTCGAATGCACGAAAGCAGACCAACGCTGAGTCCAACGCCTTGGGGGCGGCGATCGTGGGGCGCCTCGCGGCGGCGCTCGAAGCTGAGCAGGACCCTGAGCGCCAACGGCACCTGATCAGCAGCCTTGGCAATGCCGACGCTCACGAGCACGAAGGATTGTTGGTTGGTTATGCGTCGTCGGTGCATCCGATGGTTCGGTCTCACGTGGCGTCCAGCTTGCGAAGCAACCGGTCCCCACTGGCGCGCGCGACGCTCATGCGCCTGAGCACCGACACGACACCCCAGGTGCAGCGTCGGGCCCTCGCGGTGTTGCAGAAGCACGAGGGCCTCACCGACGCGGACTTGAGTTCGATCGCAGAGGCGGTGCGCGGGGCGCGCATCGCGGAGCTCAGCTTGCCGTTGGTAGTGAACGTGGTCGCGCCCTATACGCGCAAGACCGCAGCCGCGGCGATGGTGCTACAGCGGGTGATCGAGCGCCCGCTGAAGATTGATCCATCGATTCAGTGGCGTGCGCAGAACCTGCTCAACCACCCCCTGACTTTGAGGTGAGCCGCCTCTTCATGGACAGTCAGACCTCTCGGGCCGGCCCATGTGGTACGGCTGAGCCCCAACGACTGGGAACGACCAAGCACACCTGGGTATCTCCAATGGTCCTCGCGGGGACCGCACCGACGTCGTGCGTCAACGTAGGGTCTGCGCATCCTGGATGAGAGGGTTCCTAGGTCTTAGCAAGTTCGCTCCGCTGCGCTTAGACTCGCGTCGTGAGCGGTCAGGTGCTGCCATTTCCTGCTGTGCGTCACCATCGCGCGCCGCCTGGCTTGCAGCCTCACAAGTTTGAGCCGCCGCCCCTGCGTCGGGAGCGCTCGGTGCGTCCGGGAGCGCTCGCCGCCATTGATGAGGGCCTCAGTGAGGCGGTCACGGTGCTGGTCGCGCCCGTTGGTTGGGGAAAGACAACCTTCCTTGCAGACTGGAGGGCGCAGACGACCTGGCCAAACGCGTGGTTATCGGTGCACGAAGAGGACTGTAGCCCTCTGCGTTTTGTGGCCCACCTGTGCGCGGCCGCCCAGGCCGTCATTCAGCAGCCCACCGAAGCCCTGCAGGGTCTCCTGGCGCTACCCCATACCAGCGACCTGACGGCCATTCTTGCCGAGTATCTTGTCATCCCGCTGTCAAAGAGCGGCGCGCAGGCGGCGGTCATTATCGATGACTACGATCTCGTGGCCGGGGTGCCTGAGATCGCCGAGGCGATGGACTGGTTGATTAGCCACATGCCCTCGGGACTGCACCTGCTCTGCGCCTGTGAAAGCGCAGGCGTCTTCGCAGGGGCTCAGGGCGCGCGGCGAGCGGGGGTACGCACGTTGCACCTGGCGCGGCGCTTCGGAACCGATGTGCAGGCTGATTTGCATCTATCGCGGCTGCGCGCTCAAGACATGGAGGCTTGGGCGCCGCTGGCTGTGGTTCACCAAGCCTGCGATGGCCTCGTGCAGCACTTGGTGGGGGCGAGTGGTCCGGCCGCTACGCTTGAGGCCCTCGCGGACGTGACCCCGCTGGTAGGCCGCGTGGCCCAACATAGCGCCTGGTATGGGCTGCACCCCCTTCTGCGCGCGGCGCTCAAGGAGCGTTTGACCGTCGAGCAGATCACAGAGCTGCACCTTCGGGCGGCAGCCTGGTTCTTTGAGCAGGACTACTTGCACGAGGCGGTGCGGCACCTTCGGCTCAGCGGTGAAAAGCCGGGCTTGGACCTGTACGCGCTGGGCGAGCGTTGCTTGCAGTCCGGTCGTCTAGATGTGCTGCGGGAGGTGCTGGTCCTGTGGCCCGAGCCGAAGCAGGATGACCCCCGGTATGCGCTGCTTGAGGCTTGGCGCTTGGTTCTGTGCGATGCGCCCATGCGGGCGCAGGCTATGTTGCGAGATGTTCAGCAAGAACTCGACGGTGAGGTCGCGGCGGCCCGAGCCTACATTGCGTTGTCCGTAGGTACTTCGGCGGCGGTGGATAGCCACGCGGCCCAGGCGATGTCACAGGCGCCTGTGGCCAGCCGGGCCTGGGCGGTGGCCCGGCTTGGCCAGGGCATTCGAAGCGTGGATCGAAGTGAGGGGGCCAAGGCTGAGCGATTGCTGCAGGATGCTCAGCGCGGCGCGTTGCGGGCGGGCTACCCACGCCTGGCCCTGCAGGCCCTGTGTTCCGAGATGGACCTGCACCTTGCCCAAGGAGAGCTGGACCTCGCGGAGCGTTGTGGAGATAGCGCAGAGGCTCTGTTGCAGGAGTGGGGCTTGAGCGGCACGCCGCTGGAGGCCACGTTGGGGCTCAAGTGGCTGGGCATCGCGCGGGCTCGCGGACAGTGGTCGCAGGTGCTGCGCCGAGCGGAGCGCACGTTGGACCTGCTCGACCCGGTGCTGATCGCGCACCAGCGGCCCGCGCTGAGAGTGGCGGTGCTTGAGGCCTGCGCGCAGCTGCCCGCGCCAGCCCAGATCGATCTGAGCGGGGTGACCAGTAGAGGGCGCAGCGCGCTGCTCGCCCTGCGGCTGGGCGGAGCGGCCCGTGACGCCGCGCGCCGCCTCGGCGTGCCCGTGGGCAGCGCGAAGTTATACATCGCCGAAGCTCTGCAGGCGCTCCAAGCCAGCCAGACGAGCCAGGTGCTACGGGCTCTGCAGGCTCAAGAGGCTAAGTAGGGCCTGAATACTCACGTCGAGCTGGGCCTCTCCATCCAGCCTCAGATCGGGCTTGAGCGGGGCCTCGAAGGGCGCGTCGATGCCTGTCATGCCCGAAAGCTGACCGCTGCGGGCCTTCTTATAGAGGCCCTTAGGGTCTCGGGCTTCGCAGACGCTGAGCGCGGTATCGACGAAGACCTCGAAGAAAGGCAGGCTCTCTTGCTCGTGGCGGGCTCGAATACGCGCCCTCGCGGCCCGGTAGGGGCTGATGAAGCTGGCCAGGGTGATGGTCCCAAAGTCGCTGAAGAGCAGGGCGGCCTCGGCGGCGCGGCGCACGTTCTCATCTCGCTCCTCGGGGGAGAATCCGAGGTTGTGATTGAGGCCGTGTCGCAGGTTATCGCCATCGAGACGGTAGCAGGGCACCTTTCGGGCCAACAGCTCGGCCTCTAGGGCGCAGGCGATGGTCGACTTGCCGGAGCCCGATAGGCCCGTCAGCCACACGGTCGCGCCGCGTTGGCCGAGCCCGGTCCAGCGCGCTTGGCGGTCGACCTGGCCGGCGTGCCACCGGATGTTGGGGGCCTGCTTCACCCCTTCGTGGTGCGGGAGGACCTGGACGGAGTCAACCGGGGACGGTATGCACCCTGGATGACCACGCTTGGGCTCGAAGGCCACGTCGTAGACGAGAACATCTTGGCGCGCACCGCAGCGCACTTTCAAAAGGCCAACATCGTGCTCCCAACCTTTGCGGAGCTGGCGGACCCCACCCAGATCTCTGCGGATGTGCGTGGCCGTCTGGCCGAGGTCGACCCGGACGCGGCGGACCCGCTCAACCTCTTCCGCGTGCACTGGTTCAACAGCCAGGACCGAAAGGGGCAGGTCGCCGTGCCCCAGCATGTGGTGCTGCCCAAGAGCCTGACTGGGGTCGACGCCCCGATCATTGTGGTCTTTGGCGATGCCTTCCCGATGATCAACGCGCACAAGGTGCTTGCCGCCTATGCCTGCCTCGCGCCGCGCATCATCACGGGCCAGTTTGACCCCTCAGAGCACCGCGCCATCTGGCCCTCCACCGGCAACTACTGCCGGGGCGGCGTTGCCATCTCGCGGATCATGGACTGCCATGGTGTTGCCGTTTTGCCCGAGGGCATGAGCCGTGAGCGCTTCGAGTGGTTGGAGCGCTGGATCAAGGACCCCAATGATGTGGTGCGCACGCCCGGTACCGAGAGCAACGTCAAAGAGATCTACGACGAGTGCGCGCGCCTGGATGCGGACCCCGAGAACGTCATCTTCAACCAGTTCTGCGAGTTCGGAAACCACCTGGCGCACTACCAGTGCACGGGCCGTGCGCTGGGCACTGTCTTTGAGTCTGTGCAAGCCAGCCTGCCGGGGCTCAGCCTCGCAGGGTACGTCTCAGCCACGGGCAGCGCAGGCACGCTTGCGGCGGGTGATTACCTCAAGGAGGCCTATGGCGCGCGCATCACGGCCGTCGAGGCGGTGGAGTGCCCCACCATGCTCTACAACGGCTTCGGCGAGCACAACATCCAGGGCATCGGTGACAAGCACATCCCGTACATTCACAACGTGATGAATACGGACGTCGCGGTGGCCATCTCGGACTCGCACAGTGACTCGCTGGGCATGCTCTTCAATACCGAGGCGGGGCGCAGCTTCTTGATGGAGCGAAAGGGGCTGTCGGCCGAGCTGGTCGATACCATGTCCCGCTTCGGCTTCTCTGGAATCGCCAATACGCTGGCCGCGATCAAGACGGCCAAGCACTTCGACTTCGGCCCCGACCAAGCGATGATCACCGTGGCCACCGACGGTTGGCCGCTGTACGCCTCCGAGGAAGAGAAGATCCGCACCGAGCGTTTCGGCGGCCGCTTCGATCAGCTCGACGCGGCCGAGACCTGGGGTCGTTGCATGGCAGATGTCTCCACCGACCACACCCGAGAGCTGACCTATGAGGACCGCAACCGCATCTTCAACCTGGGCTATTACACCTGGGTAGAGCAGCAGGGCGTGGACATTCCGCAGTTCGAGGCGCGTCGAAAGCAGGACTACTGGACCAAGATGCGGCCCCTGCTCGGCGAGTGGGACCGCATGATCGGCGAGTTCAACGCGCGCGCCTCCAAGGGCTAAGCAAGCTCGCCTTACATCACGTCCACGAAGATGCGGGCGCCGAGGATCAGGTCGAAGGTATCGAGGTCCAGGTTGTCCCCGCCGCCCGTCCACAAACAGCGCGACCAGCCGAAGCTGCCGCAGAGGTCGATGAATGGCGT
>Ga0193954_1001787_pt1 | contig 10663 bp, 9 predicted proteins | sample BB_5_MG_FD_140340 | JGI IMG/M metagenome (GOLD analysis project Ga0193954, IMG submission 140340) | Microbial mat bacterial communities from the Broadkill River, Lewes, Delaware, United States - BB_5_MG | ecosystem: Environmental > Aquatic > Freshwater > River > Microbial mats | place: USA...
AGTGATGATGAACTGCGTGATTTTTATGAGGTCTACCAATCTGCTAAACGACTGCTTGATCGAAAAGAGGAGATTTTGGCTCTTCTTAAAGAGCGAGGAGTGAGTACACCTAAGCTTCAACAATCTATTGATGAAGCACTCACGATAACAGAGCTAGAAGATATCTACCGCCCCTACAAAGAGAAGAAAAACACCCGTGCCTCAACGGCGATCAAAAACGGGCTTGAACCCCTTGCCAATATTTTGCAATCAGCCAAGATGGATACGCAAGAGTTTCAAAGAAAAGCTAAAGGGTTTGTAAAAGGTGAGGTCAAAAGCATCGATGAAGCCATCAAGGGAGCGAGTGACATCGTCGCCGAACGCTTTGCTGATAGTGCAAAAGAACGCACCATTGTACGGGAGATGACACTCAAACACGGCACGATTGAGGTCAAGGCAGGTAAAGCCTTTGATGAGAAGGGAGTCTATAAAAATTACAAAAGCCACAGTGAAAAGGTCGCTTTTGTTCCCTCTCATCGCTATTTGGCTATACGGCGAGGTGAAAAAGCCAAAGAACTATCGGTTAAAATCGTGATTGATTTTGAACGCTATTTGGAGACACTCAAACGCTATAAACTGCGTGAGCATATGGGCTCATCCAAAGCCTTGCTCTTTGATGCCTACAAAGATGGCTTTAAACGTCTGCTTTTTCCATCGATTGAACGTGAAGTATCAGCCATACTTAAAGAGCGTGCCGACCTCTCAGCAATCAATGTCTTTGGCAAAAACCTCACCCAACTGCTTATGACTCCACCTGTGACGGGTAAAGTGCTACTAGGGGCTGACCCAGCTTATAAAACGGGATGCAAACTAGCCGTTATTGATAAAAATGGAATGTATCTTGAAGATGCCCTGATCTTCCCTGCTCCTCCTAGAAGCGATTTTGAGGGCTCACGCAAAAAGGTATTGGAACTGGTGCAAAAGTACGCTATCGATGGAGTAGCCATTGGCAACGGTACAGCCTCCAAAGAGACCCAAGAGTTCTTTGCCAAGATCAACAAAGAGCTACAAGGCAAGCTTAAATACACTGTGGTTTCCGAGGCAGGGGCTTCGGTCTATTCGGCTTCCAAAATTGCATCGCAGGAGTATCCCGATCTTGATGTGAGTGTTCGTGGGGCAATCTCTATCGCAGGGCGTGTACGTGACCCGATGGCAACGCTTGTCAAAATCGACCCCAAATCCCTAGGCATCGGGCAGTATCAACACGATGTGGATCAAAAGCTACTCGAACGCAAACTAAATGAGGGAGTAGAAGCCCTAGTCAATAGCGTGGGGGTTGATGTCAATTCTGCTTCTGCTTCGCTATTGTCATTCGTGGCAGGGGTAGGGGCAAAACTAGCCAAAAGCATCGTAGCCTACCGTGAAGAGCATGGAGCATTCAAAAGCAAAAGCCAACTACTCAAAGTCAAGGGACTAGGAGCCAAAGCTTACGAGCAGATGGCAGGGTTTATCCGCATTCGTGAGGGGCAAAGCATCTTTGATAATACAGGCATCCACCCCGAGAGCTACGCCATCGCCCAAAAGCTTGAAACAATTAGCAACACCTCTGATACAAAAGCATTGGCACAGAAGCTCAACATCGGTGAAATCACCCTCAAAGATATCCTCAAAGAGCTAGCCAAACCAGGCTTTGACCCCCGTGAGGAGCTACCTGCTGTGCCCTTTAAAGATGACCTTACCGATATCAACAAACTCCGTGAAGGTTCAGTGGTATCGGGAGTGGTACGCAATATCGTAGATTTTGGGGCATTTGTTGATATTGGTCTTAAAAACGACGGAATGATTCATATCTCCCAAATGAGCCAAAAACGCATCAATCACCCATTAGAGGTATTATCACTCAATCAATACCTGCCCCAAATTGAGGTGATTAGTGTGGATGTTGAGAAAGAGAAAGTTGGGTTAAGGTTGGTAGAGGTTTAGGGTTTAAATATATAGAATAACTATAAAGTAGTATTGTAATACTAATAAATTATGATATAATAGGATTACATTACTATTTGGAGTTAGTATGCTAGAGGAGTTTTTTCAATTAAGCCAAGAGTATCGACGTAACTACGCTCAGGAGTATCTACGATATTTTCTCAAAACTGAGGCACTTATCAATCGTTTTTCGATTATATCGGGTCAGAGGGGCATTGGTAAGACGACTGCAATACTGCAATATATGACGCAACACTATCCCGATATCTACACCACCAAAGCCCTCTATATTCAAGCCGATCACTTTTTACTTGGTACCCATACCCTCTATGAGATAAGTGATAGTTTTGTAAAGATGGGAGGGGAACTGCTCTGTATCGATGAGATACACAAATACCCTAATTGGTCAAAAGAGCTTAAAAGTATCAACGATACATTTAGAGAGCTTAAGCTCATCATATCAGGTAGTTCTGCCCTAGAGATTCACAAAGGTAGCCATGATCTAAGCCGTCGAGCCTTAATCTACAAGATGCATGGGATGAGTCTACGAGAGTTTATAGGGATGAAGCTTGGCATTGAGCTAGAGTATTATGATTTGGATACCATTGTCTCATCTCATCAGGCAATAGCTCAAAATATTATCGATGCCTTATCTCAAAAAAAAGCAAAGATTTTGCCTATCTTTCAAGAGTATTTGGAGGTAGGCTACTACCCTTACTACTTTGAATACAATAATCCTGCACTTTTTTATATGGCACTAGAGCAAAATATCCATACCACTATTGAGAGTGATCTACTAGCCATCTACCCCTCTCTCACAGGCAATAGCATCAAAAAGCTCAAATCGTTGCTTAAAGTCATCTCTGCTTCTGTCCCATTCACACCCGATATGAAAAAGCTCAAAACCATTATTGGGGTAGGAGATGAGCGAACACTTAAAAATTATCTCAAATACTTAGAAGATGCAGGGTTGATCAAGATGTTCCTCAAAAGCTCCAAAGGTTTGAGAAGTATCGAAAAACCCGAAAAGATTTATCTCAATAACAGCAATCTACTCTTTACCACCAAAGCCGATAGAGGCACGATGAGAGAGACATTTTTTATGAATCAACTGAGCAAAGATTATGAGGTTATCGCTCCTAAAAAGGGTGATCTTTTAATTGATGATCAATTGCTCTTTGAAGTAGGTGGCAAAAACAAATCATTTAATCAAATCAAAGAGATGGAAAACTCTTTTGTCGCTTCCAATGAGATAGAGCGAGGATTTGGTAATCGGATCCCACTGTGGCTGTTTGGGTTTTTGTATTAGTATGAAACTTGATGTGGGGAAAGAGAAAGTGGGGTTGGGGTTTAGAGTCTATAAATACCCATAGGTCAGCACTCCCCTGACTCCGACATCTGTTGTGAAGTTTATATTATCTCTGTAACACAAGCAATGATCGGATTGAGGGCACACCAATCTATAAAAGCAGAAGGAACTCTTCTATATCTTGTTTTTGATATAATAAATAAAATTAAATAGTTGTAATTAAAAAGGATTAATATGAAAAAGATTTTTTCAGTAAAAACATTGTATAGAACTATAGCTTTTGGTCAGCCTACAAAAATTGATAAATATTATCGTGAGAATCTTGATTTAATTGAAGAACGTATAGTTACTTTAAAAGCTCGTAACTTTGAAGAAGCCATTTCAAAAGGAGAAAAAGAAGCTATAAAATATGCTTCTCAAACAAAATATATCAATCCTTATGGGCAAAAAGTGAAACAAGAGTATATTGGTTCTATAGATGTATTTGAGCCATTTAAAAAACTTGAAGCAAACATTGAAATATTTTCTACTATATTTCTTAGTAATAAGTCTATTACAAATGCTAAGCTCACTAATAATATGATGGGCAAAGTCTATAAAAATGAACGAAAATTACGTAGAAAATTTTTAAATAGTGAATTTAGTGGAAAAGTGTAAAATGGTAACTGAAATCTAATGAAAAAAACCCTAAACACTATAGCACTACTATTAGCTGTAGCTATCATTGGAACTGTTGGAGTCTTTAACTATATCGCTGATGATATGTGTGGTAATGAGATTCATAAAGAGTATCTATCTCCCAATGGCTCACTTAAAGCCGTTGTGTTTCAACGAGACTGTGGAGCAACTACGGGCTATAGTAGCCAAATCTCTATACTTGATGCAAATGAAAAACTGGGTAATGAAGCAGGCAATATCTTTATCATCAAAGATGATCCTAAGAGCGTTGCACCTATTTTAGAGTGGAAAAGTGATACACAACTTCATATTCAATATGAGCTTAATGGAAGAGAGTTTAAGGCTCAAAATAGTTTTGGTTGGTTTGATGCAGTTGAGATTGTATATAATAATGAACTGAAACTTTGAAGCAATTAGCGATATAATAATAAAAACCTCAAGGAGTAGCTATGCTAAAAAAACTTACCCTATCTCTACTAACAGCTATGGTTTGTAGCTTGCCCGTACAAGCCACTGAAACCGATGCCTTTGATATTTACGATTGGATGGAGGCGTTGGAGGGGGAGTGGAAGCTCTCACCTGCTAAAGATCAAGTAGGAACGGAATCGTATAAACACAAAGCGGTGATTGGACTTATTGATACCAATGCTACGGGGATAAGCTTTAAATCCATTGGGGCTAAAAGTACAATTCAAGAGGATCTTTTGCCCAATACCGCCAAGCAGATGGTGACGATGTATCACTGCAAAGATATGGAGTGCGATAACCTCAAAGCAACACACTATTGTGTCAAACAAAATCAGCCTGAGTTTATCGCCAATCTCAAAGAGAGTAATGCCACACTTATTGTGTTTGATTGTGATATGCGTACAGAGCTTTGTAACTCCGATGAAGATCATGTCCATACTATCATCCATGAGCTTTCTAATAATGGCAAACATCTTAAAAGCTCATATTTAAGCTGGAAAGATAAAAAGCCTCTCAAAAACAGCTCGATCTATCACTTTGATCGAAAGTAGTTTGAGAAGTGGGAGGTTCTCCCTCTTTAAGGTTTAATCTCTATAAATCACAAGATAGTTGATAATGTGACCATGGTCGTAGATAGCTACGATGGTGACTCTTTTTTCAAGTGGAATTTGGGACTTGGTCAAAATCTCTACTTGGGAGCTAAAGACTCTATCTCTCTGTATTGTTTGGGCATGATTGTCTAAAATATCTTGATCATTTTTTGATAGGATACTTGAGAGAGGTTTTTTGTAAACATGATCCATCTCATAACCACAGACATTTAAAAAGGCTGAATTGGCAGTCACAATAAAGCCATTTTGGTCTAAGATCAATACACCCTCTTGGGTATGGTCAAAAAGTGCCAAGAGGTATTTGAGTTCATGGTTTTGTTCGACATACTCAGATATATCCAGCTTGATTGAGAGGAATCCTTCAATTTTATCTTTGTTGATAATCGGTACAATGGAGGCTTTTTCATAGATCAACGAGCCATCCTTTTTGCGGTTAATAAGCTCTCCTTCCCATTTTTCACCTCTTTCAAGTGTCTCGTTAAGGTTTCGATAGGTGCTTTCATTCATAAGATTGGATTTAATAAGGCTTGGTTGCTCTCCAATAATTTCCTCTTTACTATAGCCTAGTTTATGTTCAAATGCCTCATTGACATATTCAATATTTCGATTTTTATCAGTAATAATAATAAGGTTGTCGCTGTTCTCAATAGTATATTTAAAGGTAAAAAGATCTTGTACTAACTTGTGGATTTTCTTGTAATTGATAATCAAAAAGATAAGATTTAAAAATCCAAAAATAAAAAATATCAAAGATATATTGTACTGCATCTTGTGCATTGTGTTGGAGTGTTGTTCAAGTTCTTGAGAGAGCGTTTGAAGTTTGTTTGCTAGATTGAGTTGTTCATTTTTTTCCAATATATTTTTGAGAAAATCAATATCTTTGATAAAAAGCGTAGAGTGTTGATAGAAGTATTTGTAGAGTTTGTTGTTTGCTTTAATGGCTTTGATTTTGTTGATATTGGCTTGGAGTAGTGCTAAGTCATTGGGAAGTTCCATCGCTAATTGCTCTACTTGAAAGAATATATCCAAAAAGATACGCTTTTCACTACTGGAAATATTGGCTTCTGCTTCGATGCTTTGATGCAGATCATAGAGGTAGTGAATGGAGTTGGTGAGGCGTGAATTTGTGGCTTTAAACTGCTCGATAAAACGCTGTTTTTGTTTGTATGTTGCATAGAAGTCATCAATTTTTTCTTTGAGTGGTTGATCAAATTTGTAGACAAACTTTTGTTGATTTAAGAAATCTAATGTCTCTTGAAATTTATGGTTGATGGTCTGCAAGGCATCATAGTCAATGTAGCGATATTTTTTCAAGAAGGTATTTTCTATCTTTTGATTAAGCGTAGAGAGTTCTTTGATCTTTTGGTGATAGATGCTGTAGTTTTTCATATCTCGGTTGGCTTTGTTGATGTAGATAATCAAAAAAGTCAACATTATCATAAAAAAAGAGATAAGAATAAAAAAAATATCAAGTTTTTTTCGACCAACGGTTATAACATTCATACTCTTTACCTTAATATTTGAGGGAGTTTACCCGTAAGGGATTTTAAAAATTCTACAATGGCATCAATGTCTTCTTTTTTCATCTCTCTTCCCAACTGGTAGTGTGTCATGATTTTGACCGCTTCATGCAAATCTTTGGCACGACCATCATGCATATAGGGGGCAGTAAGCTCTACATTGCGCAAAGATGGGACTTTAAAAACATATTTGTCTTCCTCTTTTTTTGTTACATCGTAGCGTCCTAGAGATTTACTTTTGTGATTTTCTTCGTGGATACCAAAACGGTTGAAGAGATTGCCTCCCACATTGCGCCCATTGTGACATAAAACACAGCCTTTGGATTTAAAGAGCTGATAACCTCGTTTGGCTTGCTCACTAATAGCACTGTTTTCACCTTTGAGATAGAGATCAAAGGGAGCATCAAGCGTGATCAAGGCACGTTCAAATTCGACTAAAACTTCGACAAGGTGTTTTTTTTCAAGCTCTTCTTTGTAGATACTATAAAACTGCTTGCTGTAGTGTTTGTCTCTGCGTAAGCGTTTGACAATATCGTAGATATTATTGCCCATCTCTACGGGGTTTTCGATGACTTGGTGAGCTTGTTCACTCAAATTGTTAGCTCTTCCATTCCAAAATTGTTTGAAGTTGAGAGCTGAATTAAAGACCGTTGGGCTATTCATATCTCCCATTTGACCTTTGATACCAAAAGAAAATGGAATATCATTATCTCCACCAGCACTGAGTATGTGACAGGTACTGCATGAGACCGTATTGTCTTGTGAAAGAATGGGATCAGAGAAAAGCTCTTTTCCTAGTTTGGCTTTTTGTTGGTCATAAGGAATCATTTCAAGTGGTGATATTGGCTCTTTTGCATTTATAAATGATAGTAGTAAAATAAAGTATAGTGTAAATCGCATTTAGTCTATTAACCTTTTCATATCCTCTATGGCACTGTGCAGTCCACTAAAGATGGATCGTGCAATTATACTCTGTCCAATATTAAGCTCTTCTATAGATTCTATATAAGCAATATTTTTTACATTGTTATAATTTAAGCCATGTCCCGCAGCTACGCGAAGTCCTAAATTTTTGGCATATTTAGCAACACTGCTTAGTTTTTCGATCTCTTCGTCAAGCTTGGCTTTAAGTTCATTTCGTGGAAGGTCAAGGGCTTTGATAGAGTGGTGTGAATTTTTGAGGCTACCATTGAGCATAGCATAGATATTAGCATACTCACCTGTATGAAACTCTACCCACTCTGCTCCCATGTCAAGCGAAGCATTGACGGCTTGCATTGTAGGATCAATAAAGAGGGATACTTCTATCTCATTATCTTGAAGGCTTTTAATGGCATGACGTAGTGCTTCATCTTCTGCCTCCACGAGTAATCCCCCCTCTGTAGTCACCTCTTGTCTATTTTCAGGGACGATAGTGACACGGTGAGGTTTGTAGTGCAGGGCAATATTAATCATTGCTTTGGATTTGGCACACTCCAAATTAATTGGCAATGGTGCGAGTTGTGCAATACGTTTAAGGTCAATATCTTGGATATGGCGACGATCTTCTCGTAAATGAATGGTGATTTGATCACCTCCTGCCATCTTGACGATGCTCAGTGCATCGATAATATCAGGGTCATTGACTCTTCTAGCTTCTCTTAATACCGCAATATGATCTATATTTACACCCAATAGCATCTATTTCTCCTTTTTATCTGTGAGGCTACAAGTTAATGCCTCTTCTACCAAAATATTTGCCATAATGTCAGCACGGTTGAGGACGTGTTTGAGATTATACTCTTTGAGTACATCTTGCTCTTTTTTATTGGCGACCTTGGCGATAACATCGATGTCTCTACTCATAGACTTGATTGTATCAATGACTAAGTGAAGCTTTTGAAAGTTGTCAATTGCCACAATAACGCTTGAAGCTTTGTAGATATTGAGCTTCTCTAAAAGTGAGATTTGGGTTGCATTCCCTAAAATAATATTTCGTTTGGCTCGTTTGGCCTGTTCGACAAGCTTGATATCATGCTCAATGATAATGTAAGGAATGTTTTTGGCAATAAGCTTTTTGACAATACTTTTACCTGTATTGGCATATCCACAGACGATAATATGGTTAGCACAATTCTCACAGCTTATAGGAGTATCAGGGATAGGTTCAGGAATGATCATATCGGCAATGCGTGAGAGATTATTCAAAATAAAAGGGGTAATAATCATTGAAAGCACTACCGAAGCAAGTAGGATTTGTACAATTTGATTTTCAACCAATGAAGCACTGTTGGCAAGGGCTAAGACGACTAGTGAAAACTCTCCAATTTGAGAAAGTGCCAGAGCCGTTTTGAGTGCTGTACGGTTGAGTGCTTTTTGTAAGATGATTAAATAAATTACAATGGCTTTAAAAAGCATAATAGCAAAAACCAATATAATAATAATGGCAATATTGCCTGCAATCACGGCAATATCAATCTGCATTCCAATGGTGATAAAAAAGAGTCCAAGGAGCAAATCTCTAAAAGGTATCAAGTCCGCTTCAATTTGGTGTTTGTACTTCGTCTCTGCAATGGTCATCCCTGCGATAAATGCCCCTAGCGAATAGGAAAAACCAAAGATATGTGCAAGATAAGATGAACCAATCACAATGAGCAAAATTGAGGCAATGTAGATCTCATTGGAAGAGTAAGAGAGTTCCAAAAATCGCTCTACAAGGTATTTACCAAAGACAAAGAGGATAGAAAGAGCAATAATCGCCTCGATAAAGGTATAAAAAAGAAGTGTAGCCAAAGATTGGTCACTATTGCTAAAAATATCTACCATAAGTAAAATAGGAATCACTGCAATATCTTGAAAGAGCAATACCCCTAGGGATTTTTTACCAAACTCATTGCTAATCTTACCACTCTCATTGAGTACTTTGAGTACAATGGCGGTTGAAGAGAGCGAAATAGCGGCGGCAATAATAATGGCACTCTTAATGTCGATATCCATGAAGAGCGTAATAAGGATAAAAAAGAGTAGTGAAGAGAGGGAGACTTGCAAAGCTCCATTGACAAAAACCTCTTCTTTCATGCTTTTGAGATGGGCAATTGAGAACTCTAGCCCAATGGTAAACATCAAAAAGACAATCCCAAATTCAGCAATATGAGAGAGGGTATCATCATGCCCACTGTGCAAACCAAAGGACTTGCTGATGATAAGTCCTGTGAAGATATACCCAATAATGGTGGGTATACCATAACGTTTTAAAAATATATTCAGTGTTATCGCAATGGAAAACGTGGCAATTATGACTATCATAATATCATTCATCTTTTAATCCTATAAAATGGTCTGAGAGAATGTAAAAATAGTATTTAATCCCTTAAATATTGATTATGCCATCAACTCTCTATGTTCTACCATAGCACACAAATTTTGGACAACAGAAATATCCGCATCTTTAGCTTTTTGTGCAGCATCATTGTTGACAATACCAATTTGTGTCCAAAGTACCTTGACATCACCTCGTTCAATACACGCATCTGCAACGCTATTGACAACTTCAGGTTTTCGAAAAACAACAACCATATCGATAGTTTGATCAATTTCTTTGAGGGATCTGTAGACTTTTTGACCCAATATTTCACTCTCTTTTGGGTAAATTGGAATCATATTATACCCAACTTCTAATAAATATTTGGCTACCTTATGACTATCTTTCTCAGCCTTGGGTGAAGCTCCCACTACGGCTATGGTTTTTGTTGCTTTAAAATATTCAATAATTTCATCATTATTACTAGTAACTCTTGGCATTTCGCATTCCATTTTATCGCTCCTATGATTTTTTATTATTGTAGCAGTTGTTAATTAAAAAGTAGCACTTTTATTGATATAATATAATTTAAAACGACTTATAGTTATAAATGTAGATAAGGTAATAAATGGCAGTCAATAATGAAAGACTTTTGAAAAGAATTAATAAAAATTTATACGATGTGGAAAACTTTGTTGAAAGTGCAAAAGATATTTTTGAAAAATATGGTATCGATAGTGATAAGTTTTTAAAAGTCATATCAGTATATATATCTAGTTTTGAAATATTAAAAATATCAAATGAAGAAGCACTATTGACCCTATTAGATGAGAAA
>Ga0193954_1001788_pt1 | contig 10662 bp, 10 predicted proteins | sample BB_5_MG_FD_140340 | JGI IMG/M metagenome (GOLD analysis project Ga0193954, IMG submission 140340) | Microbial mat bacterial communities from the Broadkill River, Lewes, Delaware, United States - BB_5_MG | ecosystem: Environmental > Aquatic > Freshwater > River > Microbial mats | place: USA...
GCCACCCGGCCCTTCACCAACAGATCAGCGCCCAAAGCCCCGCCGATCTCTGCCAGGCAAGAGTCATCATCGCAGCCCAGCATCTGCAAGGTGGCTTCCCTTTCGAGCAGGGCGCGGATGTCGTCGGGGGCGATCACGCTATAACCCTCGCGGGCGCTGAGCACCTCAGCGAGCCGGTTGGTGAGCTGACCGGAGATCACGGGGTCCGCCCCGCCCTCGACGGTCATCTCGAGCAGACCTACGCGGACCTGGGCCTGGGCGAGACCGCCGCATAACAGCGGCACGGCCAAAGCCAGCCCTAAGAGCACTCGGAACATGCTCCGACGGTATCAGGGCGAGAAAAAAATGACAGATGAGGCGCCGTCGCCTCAGGGGCACTCTTCTTCGGGGTCGTAGTAAAAGCGCGAGTGCAGCTGGTAGTAGCCGCAGGCCTGCGCGTTGCCCTTGCTGCGCACGACGACCTTCACATCACGCGAGTCATCTCGCGCGCATACCCCGCCCCACTTGATCGCCATGACGTAGGAGCTGGCATCCTCCACCCATCGACCCGAGTTGCTGCAAAAGAGGTTGTCAGGCGTGATCATGCCGCAGCTGGTGGTGGCGAAGCAGACCTCATAGTCGTCCTTGGCGGCGGGGTCCGAAATCTCCAGCTGCACCGCGAGCACAAAGGCGCACTGGGACAGGCCAGGAACACAGGCCCCGTGAGAGACCTCCTCGGTCCGAAAGGCATACCAATCCTCATCCCCTGCGGGATACATGCTGGGGTAGGTGGTCAGGTTGGAGGGGTTGTCGACGGGCACCGAGATCCAGGCCCCGCCGTCGATGGCCGTGTCTAGGGTCGTGGCTTGATTGCAAGTCTCGTTGGTCTCCAAACCGTCCGCCTGCCAGCCGAAGCTCGTTGCATCATTCCAATCGACCGCGCCATCACAGTCGTCGTCGAAGCCATTGCAGGTCTCCATCATGGGCCGGACCTCGCCCTCGCAGCTGTCGCCCCACCGGTTATCCATGCCGCAGACGATCTGCCCTGCGGTGCATTGGCCCTCATCGGTGCCGCAGACCTGGGTCTCACCGGCCACGCACTGGCACTCCTCGTCGATGCGACCGTTGCAATCATCGTCGATACCGTTGTTGCAAACCTCGGCGGTCGGCCCCACCTCACCGATGCAGTTGGTCGACCAGGTGCCGTCGATGCACTGCTCAATGCCCGCGCGGCAGGCCCCCTCGTCGTCGCCGCAGGCCCGGGTCTCGCCGTGCACACACTCGCAGCCTTCGTCGACCTGGTCGTTGCAGTCATCGTCCATGCCATTGCAGATCTCAGTGCTGGGCTCTCGGGCCGTGCAGCCCATCCAAGCCCCCCGCACACACTGCTCCGTACCGCCGCCGCAGCTGGTGCTGCACGCCTGGCGCAGCGCTCCGCCGCTCATTGCGTCGTCGACCAGTCCATTGCAGTCATCGTCCTGGTTATTGCAGATCTCGACGCCGCCGGTCTCGGCGTTGGCGACGCAGCCCGGCCCCGCGTCCACCTTCGGCAGGCTGGGCTCAGCCCCACAGCCAGCTACAGCTGCCCCGAGGCAGACCAAGAACCAGGAAATCTGCACACTTAAACCGCGCATAGAACCAGCATACCCAGATAACGCGGCCTCCGGCGAGTCTCATGTGAAGGTGTGATGCGCGCCCCCACCCCCTAGCCCGCCCTTGAACCTGGCCGTACACTCTAGGGGTGGCACCCCCCAAGGAGGCGCGGTTCGGGCCCTTCGTGCTCGGACCCAGGGTCGGACGACGCCGGGACCTCGAACTGCACCGAGCCACCTTCTTTGGCCCCGAAGGACCGCCGCGGGACACCCTGCTGCGCCGCACCCGCCCCTGCGCAGACGGCGCCAACGAAGCGGTGCTCGAGCAGGCGCAGCACTACGCGCTGCTGCAGCACACCCACATCGCGAGCGTTATCGACTTCGGTTCGCTGGAGGGGCGGACCTACGTGGCTACAGAGAGGGTGATTGGGCATAACCTGCTGCGGGTTTTGGGCCGTTGCGGGCAGAAGAAGCTGGGCTTTCCCACCGACGTCGCGCTCTACGTCATGCAATGCATCTTGCGTGCCCTGGAGCGCGCGCACCGCTTGACCACCGACCGCTACCCTCAGGGTTTTGTGCACGGGGACCTGTGTCATACCAACGTGCTCGTCAGCATGCAGGGGGACGTGCGCATCTCGGACTTTGGACTCGCGTTGGCCAGCACCCGGCGCCGCACCCCCCGGGGTATCAACATTGGATTTGGCCGGGGCTACTCCTGCTACCTGTCGCCAGAGCAATGCCGTGGAGAACCGGCCAGCCCCGCCTCCGACATCTTTCAGGCGGGCATCGTGCTGTACGAGCTCGTCACGGGGCACGTGCTCTTTGGGTCCAGCAAAGAGCCCACCCTGATCGACCGCGTGGCCGGCGGCGTCTACCCTGTGCCCCTGGAGCGGTATCGGCCAGACCTGCACCCCGACCTGCGCGCGATCATCCTCAAGGCGCTCGCGGCCCGGCCGGAGGACCGCTTCGCGGATACCAAAGCCTTCCTCAAAGCCATCCATCTGCTGGTGGAGCGGGTGCAGGTAGAGCTGGACGCGCTCTTCGCTCAGCGACTGATGGGCACCTTATTCAAGGCCCCTCAGAGCGCGCAGCGTCAGTGAACCTACGCCACGTAGGCGTAGGGCCCGCCCTTTTCCAGACCCCGCTGATACGCCGGTCGCGCCTGCACGCGCTTCACGAAGGCCGTAATGTTGGGGTAGCGCGACGGCTCGAAGCGGGTGAGCGCGGCCTCCAGAGGGAAGCTCATCTGCACATCGGCGGCGCTGAGGGCCTCGCCACAGAACCAGGTGGACTTACCCAGCTCGGCCTCCACATAGCTCAGATGCAACTCGGATTGCGGCCCAATGAAGGCCCCGTGCACCTTCTTGGCGATGCCCTTGGCGATAGGCTTGATGAAGAAGGGCATGGGCCCGCTCTCGATCTTTCCGAAGATGAGTTTGAGCAGGAGCAGCGGCATCAACGAGCCCTCGGCGTAGTGCAGCCAATAGCGGCAGCGCTGCTGCCCAGCCTCGTCACTGGGCCAAAGCCGGCCTTCACCGTAGCGCTGCAGCACGTACTCAATGATCGCGCCGGTCTCCGCAAAGACCTCTCCATCATCGACGAGCAGCGGGCTCTTGCCTAGGGGATGAATCTTGCGCAGGGCCTCGGGCGCCAGCGAAGTTGTCGGGTGCCGCTTGTGCACCCTGAGCTCGTACTCAAGGCCCAGCTCCTCAAGCAGCCACAGCAGCCGCTGAGAGCGCGAGTTTTCGAGGTGATGCACAGTCAGCACGCCGTGCATCCTGCACGGCCGTGCCAGGCGGTCAAGGCAGGGTGCGGCTCAGTAGTAGGCGGGCCAGCGCTCGAAGACTGCGAGCACCGGCGCGTGATCTGAGGCCACCCGCACTAGACGATGCGGGTCCTCGCCCAGATGATCGCTCAGGCTACGGATGCTGCGGACGGTGCCCACCGGCCCCGGCATAAAGGGCGTCAGTGGGCCCGAGACAAAGAGATGATCGAGCACCTCGGGGTGCCCGCGGTACACGAAGGTATCGCCGAAGGCCACGCCCCCGCTGCGACGGGCGACCGCGCGCCCATTGTGAAGACGGGCGGCCTCAAAGCGCTCATGGGCGGTGGCGTTCGCACCGGCCGGAGCGCGCCTTCCCTTGAGCACATCCAAGGCAACATCGTGGTCCTTGGTATTGAGGTCCCCAAGCACGATCACTGGCTCCTGCAGGGCAGCTTGCATGGTCAGGACCTTCAGCTGGGCGATCTCCGCGAAGCGCACGGCGTGCGCCCGGGCCGCCGCCAGCACGGCGCACGCAGGGTCTGAGGGATCTTCAGAATCAAGAAAGAGCGGCCGCGGAGACTTGAGATGCACCACAAAGACGCTGACCCTGACCTCGGGCCACAGCCAGACGCGGGCGTGCAATACGGGCCGTCGAAACTCGCTGAGGTTGAGCCCCATGATCGTCTGGGGGTGGCTTAGCCTGCGGTGCACGACAGCGCGGCCAAACAGCGGCAGCTTCGAAAGCAGCCCCACCCGGGGCGACCGGGCCGTGGCCTCATCCACGTCCTCAGGCAGCGGAGTATGCACCTGTTCAGGCGCGTACAGTCCCTCTGCCGCCTCGACCAAGGCGTCTCGATGCAAGATCTCTTGCACTGCCAGAACATCAGCGTCCAGCCGGCCAAAGGTCTGGCGCAGAAAGTCTATCTTCTGGGCGTACTCGTCTGGAGTGCGAGGCTCCGTCTCGTAGATCTTCGATCCAGCGCGAGCAAGGTTGCCCAAGTTGAAGGTCGCGACGCGTTTGGGTTCGGTCATGGCGCGGCCTCCGCCAGCGTACGCCGGGCGAGGCCCCAGGCGGCGAGGCCCACCAGCGCATTGGCGAGGGTTGCCCCCGCGATAACGCCGGACCACCCCATCACCTGGCAGGCCAGCCAGGTCACGGGCACGAAGACGAAGACAATGCGCACAATGGTCAGTGCGGTGGCGCCCAGCGGCTTGCCCAAGGCGTTAAAGGTGGCTGCGGTCACGATGCCCAAGCCATACCCGATAAGCGACAACGGCACGAAGGCCAAGTAGGTCGCCGCCACATCCACTACCTGGGCTGTGTCATCGAAGGCCCCCGCGATGCTGCGTCCCACGAAGAACAGCAGCAGCGCCATCAGCGCACCCCAGACAACACAAGTACCGTAGGCATAGCGCAAGGTGAGCTTCACTCGGTGCATCTTGCCCGCGCCGGCGTTCTGCCCAACGATCGGCCCCACGCTCGCGGACAGGGCCAACATGACCACCACGGCGAGGCTCTCAATTCGGGTCGCCACGCCGTACCCAGCGACGACTTCGGCCCCGTATCGGGCCAGAATCGCGGTCACAACCGTCATGCCGATGGGGTTGATCATGTTCGTCATCGAGGCCGGCACACCAATGTGCAAGATAGCTTTCCACGACCGAAGCACCTCGGCCACCGGGGGAATCCGCAGTTCAATGAGGCGCTCTCTGAAGTTCAAGATGGCGAGCGCGGCACAGAAGGTCACCACATTGCTGATGACCGTGGCCAAGGCCGCGCCTTGAATGCCAAGCGCGGGCACGCCGAAGTGACCGAAGATCAAAATGGGGTCCAGACCAGCGTTCAGGATCGCCGAGACCGTCATGATGATGCCCGGCACCTTCGCGTCGCCCGTCGCGCGGATGATGCCATTGCCCACCATGGGCACGACCAAGAAGCCCATGCCCCAGTACCAAGTCTGCATATAGGCCTTCACATGCACCATGACGGAGGCATCAGCCCCCAAGAGGCCAAATAGGGGTTCAAGCGTCAGTAATCCGAGCAGCGCGGTGGCGGACACCAAGACCACGGCCAGGATGAGCCCATCGGTGGCTCGGCGTCGCACCAGGCCCGGATCGCCCTCCCCTATGCAGCGAGCCACCACTGAGCTGGTGCCCGCGCCCAACCCGATCGCGAGGTTCGCCACGACCATCATGACGGGGAACATGAACCCCATCGCAGACAGGGACTCCGTGCCCAGCTGGGCCACGAAGTAGGTATCAACGATCGACTTGCTGATGACCGCGAAGATGCCGCCCACCATAGGAATGGTCAGGGCGCGGATGTGCCCCGGGATGGGCCCCTGGGTTAGCCGTCCGCGTGGTGCCGCTGCGGCCATGCGACGCTCTAGCGGCTCAGCGCACGGCGCGCCACCGCAAAAGCCGAGCGCATCAGGGCCGCGCAAACACCACCGCGCGGGGGTTTCACGCCGGGAATCACCACCATGTGGGCACGCCCCCTCTCAAATTCGAAGAAGTGGCCGATACCTTGAGCGTGACGAGTGCGCGGGCCCCAAGGCTCAGCGCCGGGCCTGGTCGGCGCAGCCTCAGCGCGCGGGCCCTGTTGTTCACCTTGGTGGGCAGCGGGGCGCTGTTCGGCGTGCTGATTGTCATCTCAGCCCAGATTCTAGACGGCGCCCAAGACCGCCTCTTTGAAGAGCGCGGCCGGCTGGCCCGCGCCACGGCCCGCCTGCTGGAGCGGCAGCTCGAAAGCGACATGAGCCGCCTGGCCGATGCGGCCAACCTCTTCATTCAGCCGCATGAACACTCCGCCTTTCACATGTCCCATGGCGTGGTGCTCTCGCATGCCGCGGCCCATACCGCGTTCAAGGAGGGGGTCTTTGTGCTCGACCCGACCGGCGCGCCCCTCGCGTCAGCACCGGGCCCCATGGATGAGCTTCGGCGGCTGCCCGGCCTGGACGCCCTGCTCGCGACCGTCAGAGCCCAGGGCAGCATCGTCATGTCCTCGCTGGTGACGATCGGAAAAAAGCCGGTGCTCATCGCGGTGGGGCCCGTGCCCCACGAGGGTCCGCGGGTGGAGGGGTTCGTGGTGGCGCTCTTTCAGTTCGCGGCCACGGATCTTCTGAAGGACCTGCGCGACGAGGCTACCCGGGGCCAGGCTGAGCTGGCCCTGCTGGATCAAGCCGGCAACGTGGTCGCCTCCACAGATCGCCAGCAAATCCTCGAAGCCCGAAGCAGCAACGAGGTCCTGTGCTCAGCCGCTGCGGCCCAGAGGGAGACCCAGGGCGCCTGTCAGCGCTGCTCCCCCGAGGATGCCGACTGCACGGCCGCGGTGATGGCCTTCGCGCCGCTGCCCAAGCTGCGCCTCGGCCTGAGCGTAGTGCAGGCGCGGGCCATCGCGCTGGGGCCTGCCGAGGCCCTTCAGACCCGGCTGTGGACCCTTGGGGGCGCGCTCATCGTGCTCTTTGTGCTGTTCAACCTGCTCGCGGTCCGCAGCGTAGTCCGTCCCGTGGCTCGGCTCACCGAGGCGGTACGGCGCACCGCCCCCGACTCAGGCGCGCTGTTCCCGATGGCCTATGGGGACGATGAAGTGGGCGAGCTCGCCCAAGCGCTCACCGAGGCGAGAAACCAGGTCCTGCTTGCTCTAAATACCGCCCAAAGGTCGCAAGAGGACCTGCGCATCGAGCGAGACCTCGTGCAACAGCACTTGCAGGTGCTCAAGGGTATCTCGGACGCATCGACGGCGGCCCAGAGCCTAGATGGCTTCTTTGCGGCCGCCTTGGAGCAGATCATTGAAGGTGCCCTCAGCCTGGGCGGGGCGCTGCTCTTTCGACACGGGGACCTGGAGGTGATGAGCCAACGCGGTGCACAGTCGGATGAGACGAAGGCGGCGATTGAAGCACTGATGGCCACCGAGGGAGATGTGCAGAGCCTCAGCCCAACCCCGGATAGCCGGCCACCGCTTATCGGCCGAGTCACGGGCCCTCAGGCTCCGCTGCGCCTCGGTGTAGTGCTCTCGCTGGACGACGACGGCCGCACTCCCAGCGCCGTGGCCCTTCAGGGGGCCATCGAGCACGCCGCGGTGTGTGCCGGTCACCTGCTCTTGAGAGACGCGCTTCGGGAGCGTGAAGCCCAGCGCTCTCGGTTCTTGCACCAGGTCATGAAGGCCCAAGAGGATGAGCGCTCCCGCGTCGCCCGAGAGTTGCACGATACGGTGGCCCAGGATCTGGCGGCGCTGCGCCTGTCCATCGAACGCAGCGCCAACCACAGCGAGGAGGCCAAGACCCGCGCGGAGCTGAACACCCTCGAAAAGGGCGCCAGCGAGATGTTGGATTCCGTGCGTCGAATCTTGCTCGATCTGCGCCTGTCCATTCTCGACAACCTGGGTTTCGTTCCTGGCCTGCGCTGGCTGGTAGACCGCGCCAACGGGGAGCGCGGGCTGCGCACCCACTTCGCGCTCGACGGACAAGAGGGACCCGTGCGTTACCTCGTGGCGGTATCTGTGTTCCGCATACTGCAAGAGACCCTGCTCAACGTGCAGCAGCACGCACAGGCCCAACACGTTTTCGTCACGCTCCGACTGTCCGAAAGCGTACTTGAGCTACTCGTGGAAGATGATGGCTGCGGCTTCGAAGCCAACCCCGCAGGCGCCCTGAGCCCGGGCGCAGACGGGCACGGCATGGGGCTGCTCGGCATCCAGGAACGCGCTCACCTGGTGGGCGGCAGCCTTGAGATAAGCTCTGCCCCCAACGAAGGCACCAGCCTAAAGGTCTGCGTGCCAGACCCATATGAAGGCCCCGGAGACAAAGAATGAAGACCATCCGCACGATCGTTGCCGATGACCACACCGTGCTTCGGGTCGGCCTGAGGGCCTTCTTGGAAGAGCAGGAGGACCCGCCCATTGAGGTCATTGGGGAGTGCGCCAGCGGCGAGCAGGCCGTCGACGCGGTGAAGCAGCAGGCCCCCAACTTGCTCTTGCTGGACCTCAGTATGCCGGGGCTTGGCGGCCTTGGGGCCACGCTCGAGATCCGCCGACTGGGGCTGACGGCCAAGATCCTTATTCTCACCCAGCACGCCGAGGCCCAATCGGTGCGGCGCGCGCTCGAAGCGGGCGCCAACGGCTACATCGTCAAGACGGCCCGCGGTGAGGAGTTGTTGGCCGCGATCCGCGCCGTACTTGCCGGCGGCACCTACGTGGACCCGAGCTTGGCCGGGGCCCTCTTTGCGCCCGCCGACGGCGAGACCGGCCCCGGCTCGGATGCCGAGGCCCTGCAGCGGCTCACCCCAAGGGAGCGCCAAGTGCTCAAGCTCATTGCCGAAGGCTACAGCAATAAGGAGGTCGCCAGCGCGCTCGACATCGCGCTCAAGACCGCTATGGCCCATCGTGCAAACCTCATGGACAAGATTGGCATTCACAACCACTCAAAGCTTGTGCAATTTGCCTTGCGTGTGGGCCTCACCGAGCTGTGAGCCCTTGAGCACCTGCAGCGGCAGACCCTAGCCCGGGCGGCGATCTACCCAATGCCCCACAGGATGAGCCCCAGCGACAGGCCCACGCCATAACCGGCCCAGGCACCTGTGGCGGGGCGCGCCGGCTCGTCGAGCAGCCGCCGGACTCGATGCCGCACAAAGGCGATCTCGCCCCTTTGCCGCACCAGGGCAAGACCGCGCGCCCCCGCGCGGTGCGGGCGCCGAGTCTTAAGCAGGGCGCTGGCCAGCGCCGCCGGCCGTTGCAGCACCTGGGCTGCCAGCGCGTCACACGCCAGCTCCTCGATCTCGACCAGGTTTCGAAAGGTCATGAGCGCCGCTGGACTGGCGGCCTGGAGCGCGCGTACCAGCCACAGCCCCATCATGCTTCGATTACCGCCCCGGAACCGGTGGGCAAGCTCGTGCGCGATGACCCCGGCCAACATCTCATCGTCTACTTCGGCCATGAGGCCCCGGGAGACGAGCACGCGGGGCCTCAAGACCCCCCAAAGCAGCGCGACCGATTCATCAACCGGCAGGACAAGCACATCGACCGGCTGGCGAGCTGCTCCCATCCCCGCGGCCGCGAACGCGGCCTGCACCGGCCCCGCCACACGATCCAGCCGCAGGTCTGCTTGCGGAGTCTGGCCGGCCCACCGCCTGTGAGCCCAAAGGGCAGGCAAGAGTTCTTGCACCACGAAGAGCACAGTGATGACGCCCAGCAACAGGCCAAGTGCCCACCAAAGCAGCCCAACACGATCCGCCAGGGACCGCAGCACCTCAGCCACAGCCAGCCACTGCCCTGGCCATGGCGAGGGCAGCAGCGCCTGAACGCTGGGCAGGAGCACAGGCCATATGAGGGCCGCCCGAGCCCACCTGGCACGCACCCGTGGGGCCACGGGTCGTAGAACGCGCCCGAGGGCCACGATCCACACCGAGGCGACCATGCCCTGCGCCAGCATCGCACCAAACCATGTCTGCCAGCCGCTCAACGCCGTCCTGGTTTCATCCTCGGGCATCCTCAGCCGGTGATCTAGGCACTCATACCTAGGTGCCCTCAGCACTCCTCCTCATGGGGCGTTGGCGCGACTACGCCGATAATACCTAGCGTGGGTCGGGCACTGGATTCGCCCCGCGCAGGAGGTGGCAGATGAAGACTCAAGTAGCAGGGCAACCGGCAAGCAATGGCATGTACGTCTCGTTCCGTGACTGGGACCTGCAGATCGTCTCTCGTGATGGGGATCAGCTTGAAGGCACCGCCGGCCACGCCTACCAGCGTGTGCCGCTGCTGATGTTGGTGCTGCTGTCGCCCGCGATCGGTGGTGTGTACGCGATGGCCTTTCCGGTCGTGATTTTCGCGGCCTTCTTCTCAGCGCTGCGTCAGCAGATCTCCGCCTTCAAGGTCCGCGAAGCGGGCGAGTCCGTGGGCTGGGGCATCTACGTGGGCATCAACCGGCTCTGCGTCTGCTACGTCAGCGCGCCGGACGAGCCCCTGGAGGGCCAACCCGGGACCCGATACCTGCGCGTACCAACATGGATGGTGCTCATCGGCAGCCCCCTGCTCGGTGGCCTATATGTACTGCTCTTCCCGCTCGTGATGGCGGGCGCATTGCTGGCGGTTGTAGGCAGCCTCATCGCGGCCCCCTTCGCCCGGGCCTCGCAGCGCTACGGCCGGCTGACCACCTCTACTTGGCAGCCGAACGCCGCGTACCTGAACCGCCCCACCGAGGACAAATCCAGCTCTGGGCAGGCCGAAGACCCGCTCGCCGATCTGAGTGAAGAGGTCGAGGCCCGCCGCGCCGAGGAGCAGGATGAGCAAGGGAGGTTGTCATGACCATCCGACACCTTATCGCCCTGCCC
>Ga0193954_1001790_pt1 | contig 10659 bp, 6 predicted proteins | sample BB_5_MG_FD_140340 | JGI IMG/M metagenome (GOLD analysis project Ga0193954, IMG submission 140340) | Microbial mat bacterial communities from the Broadkill River, Lewes, Delaware, United States - BB_5_MG | ecosystem: Environmental > Aquatic > Freshwater > River > Microbial mats | place: USA...
AGTGAGGGCAGCCTTGATGCGGACCCGGCGAGCCGCATCACTGAGCGAGGTCCGGCCCAGATCAGCTTCGAAGACCGCACCGAGGCCGAGGACCCTCGTACTCTGCTGGATCCCTTCGCGCAGGCTCTGGTCTTCGAGTCGACACCCTCAGCTCCGATCTCAGCCCCTCCCGCAGACCCGGCCTTGGCTCCACCGGCGGCCCCCCAGGGCGCGGGACCAGCGGCCACAGGCCCGACCCAGCCGGGCCAGCTGGCCCAGGCCTTGGACCGTGACAGCGAGCCCACCGTCTTCCCGCTGCCGCCGGTGCACCCCCACCAGGCCCCGGCCTCGGCGAGACAGGCCGAGGGCGTAGATCCGACGGAGCAGCTCCGGGTTGTGCCGGCCCCGCCCGCGGTCTCGCCAGTGGCCCAGGCTGCGCCAGAGCTCGTCGCGTCTCCTCCCGGTCCGAATGAGGCCACAATCAGCCCAGCCTCTGGGGCTCCCGACCTCTTTCAGTCCTGGCGTTTTTGGTTGGTATTGCTGCTGGGCCTGGTGATGGGCGTCGTCGGTGGCGCGGTGGTCACCTGGGCGCTGATGGCCCAGTGAGGCGAGTCAACCTCGGTTGCGCAGCCGGTTGAAGTGTCGGCGCGCCACCTGAGCGGCCTCTGCGGCCTTGGCGACATCCCCGTCAAAGAGTGACAAGGTCTGTTGCACGTAGAGCTGGGTGAAGGCGTCCAGCACATGGGAGCGGGCCTGGCGAAAGGGCCAGCCGGAGCCCGCGGCCTCACGAACGATGGCCGCGACCTCGGACTCGGAGCCTGCGGTCTGGACCCCGGAGATCGGTCTCGGCTCGCCGCCCGAAAAGAGCTGGGCGTCCGAGCCGAAGACCACCAACCGCTCCACGTAATTACGAAGCTCACGCACATTGCCCGGCCAGCTGTGCCTCATCATTCGCGCGAGCACCTCCGTATTGAGCACGGGTCGCTCGGGCTGTCGTGCGGCACTCTTGAGCAGGTTACGTACGAAGTGGCGGGCCAGGCGCTCGATGTCGTCAGGCCGCGAGCGCAGCGGCGGCACACGCAATAGGGCAACGGCTAGGCGGTGAAAGAGATCGAGTCGAAAGCGCCCCTCCTCGACCTCACGTTCAAGGTTGCGGTTGGTGGCGGCGACCACCCGCACGTCCACCTCACAGGGCGTGTGGGCACCGACGCGGGTGAAGCGTCGCCGCTCCAGTACACCGAGCAAGCGGGTTTGCAAGCCGGGCGGCAACTCTCCGATCTCATCCAAGAAGATGGTACCGCCATGAGCCTCCTCGAAAGCTCCCTTGCGCGTCTCGACTGCACCCGTGAATGCGCCGCGCTCATGTCCAAAGAGGGTGGCCTCGATGAGCGTCTCGGGCATCGCCGCAAAGTCCACCACGACGAAGGGACCCTGCTTACGTGGCCCCAGCTCATGTATGGCCTCGGCGAGCAGCTCCTTGCCGGTCCCAGACTCCCCCTCCAGCAGCACAGTGACGTCGGAGGCACAGACCCGCTCCAGGGCCTCATACAGGCCGCCGAGGCTAGGGGATTCGCCAAAGAAGCGCCCAAATCCGCCAGACCGCGGTCGGGGCCCGGGGGTGGGCTCCTCCCAGGGGCCATCTTCGGCCTCGATGCTGAGCACTGTGCGACCCAGGCTCAGCTCCGTGCCGGCTGGGAACTCCCCATCGGCGACGCGTACCCGGCCTACCCTCAGGCCGTTCTTGCTGCTGTGATCGGTGATGTGCACGCCCTGGGCCCGCGGCTCCAAGACGCAGTGGCGACGGGAGACGGTGGGGTCCTCGAGGCGGATGTCGCAGTGCTCGGAGGTGCCTAGGGTCATCGGCCGGTGCACGGGCCAATAACGGCCGCGATCCGGGCCCTCGGTGACACGCACACGGTGCTCTCGTGGGGCCGCCTCAGCGGTCAGCAGTTCGGTCTCGGGCACCCGCGCAGGCTACGACTATGCCCGGGACCTAGGAAGACCCCTGTGAAACCTCCGCGCTTCGGCCGGCGTATACACAGGGCCGCCAGTGGCGGTGCCTTGGCCTCGGGCGAGGTGAGGGGGTCGATCGTCACTTTGGGGGCGATGGTCGGACCTCTCGGCTGGTCCGGGGTCGAGGAATTATCCCTGGGCTCAGCAGGAGCCCATGAGGCGCAGCTGGGAGGTCTGACCCAGCACCCACTGGTTGAGCACCCGCTGCACGCTCTGCCGCGTCTTCATGAGCGTGGCGTTATCCAATACCGCGCCTCCGGCGCCATGTTTGCCACCGCCGCCGACCGCGCGCGCCAACGCGCCGGCCACCTCAGGGTCGACCGAGCGGGTGGAGATGCGCACCTGACCATCGGGTTCATCCTGAAGCAGCACCGCGACGCCGTGCTCCAGCGCCAATTGGTCGAGGCGGTTCATCAGCGTACCGCTGACATCCGAAAGCGTCACGTCGGGATCGACGCGTTGAGCACGCTGCAAGGCCTCTTTCAGAGTGCGTTGATCCGCAGACATCCAGACCGCGCTGTGCCCATGGTCCGAAGTTACCTTCACCTTTACTGCACGATTCAATAGGTGCTGCGCCGCCTGGGGCAGCTCGTAGGCGAGCCGGCTGCGCATGCCCTTGAGGCGCTTGTCGGATGATCCCAGCAGGTGCTTGAAGACATGCAGGCTGCAGGGGCGGGTGCTGCTCTTTGAGAACCAGCCGGTATCCGTGGCGGCGCCTGCGGCCAGCGGGTCGGTCACGTGGTCCCAATCTTCGGGCACGCCGCCTTGCTCCTTGGCGAGCGTGCGCATCGCCGAGGCGGCCATCAAGGAGGCGGAGTCAGCGTTCTCGTCCACCCAGGCCGCCACGGGTGTGCCCGGCTTGAGCCCCAGGGTCTGTGGGTTGGGCTCGGCCCGGTGGTGATCGATGACCGCGACCTTGGGAGCATTCTGCAACAGAGCCTGCGCATTGCCGATTCGGTCCGGCTGAGCGACGTCGACCAGCAGCACCAGGTCTGCGTCGAAGTCCTGTACGTCACGGGCCCGCAGCAGGTCTCCGCGGTCGTCCAGTCCGCTAAGGTTCTTGGGCAGGTCCGTGTCGACCACGGCGCAGGCCGTCTTGCCCATCGAGGTCAGCGCGCGGGCTACGCCCAGCGCGGTGCCGACGCAGTCGCCATCCGGGGGAACGTGGCTCACCACAAGCACGCGCTTGGCATCGCGCAGGCTGTCCAGCAGAGCCTTCGGTGGCGTGAAGACCGCCTCCGGGGCCAGCGCTTCAAACTTCACATCCGAAAAGGCCCGCTCTGGGCAGGCCAGCAACTCATTGGCCGCTGGGCGCTGGCTCAGCTTTTGAGGGCGGTACTGCTGGGCCGGGATGTGCTGCAGGTTCTGGTCACCGTGCGCGCGCACCCCCAGCTCAGGGTGGGTGGGGCCCAAGGAGGGCAGGGCACGGTGCTCTTGCAGCGGTGTCTGCGGCGTCGGTCTATGATCCCGGGAGTGACCCAGGGGCTGGCGGCGGCCCACAACCACTACAGCGCACAGTGTACGCCATGACCCCACAAGATCACAAGGTGGCTCCAAGGTAGGGAATCAGCTAGGCTTATCCCACATGACGCAGTCCGTCGTACAGCTTCAGCGCAGCCTGCCCTCGGGCTGGTCCCTCAACATGTTTCTGGTGCCGCTGGGCGATGGTGGCCTGCTGGTGCACAGCCCCACCCGCATGGGCACAAAGACCTACGACACGATCGAAAAGCACGGCACGCCTCAGATCTTATTCGCGCCCAATAATTACCACCACCTGGGACTGCCGAGTTACCGGGAACGCTATCCCGAGGCGGCCGTCGTCGCGTCCCGCAAGGCCCTGCCGCGCCTATCCGACAAGGGCAATAAGGGCCTCAAGGCCGCCGAAGATGTGCAAGCCGACCTGCCGGAGGGCATGCGCTTCTTGGTGAGCGAGGGCACGAAGAGCGGCGAGACCTTCTTATCCATTCCCAGCGAGCAGGGCCGAACCTGGATCGTCTGTGATGCGTTCTTCAATGCGCCGGGGCCCATCGCTGGCGCCCAAGGTGTGCTGCTCAAGATGCTGCGCACTGCGCCTGGATTCTGCGTGGGCACCACCTTTTGGCTGTTGGCCCTCAAGAATACGAAGGCTTACCTGCAGTGGCTGAAAGCTAAGTTGGATGAGGAGAAGCCGACTCGGCTGCTCTTTTCACATGGTGCGCCGCTCGAGGGTGATGACTTGCCCGAGCGGATTTGGCAGCTGGCCCAGCGCAGGCTGGGTTGACCGTCGCTCTTAGCGGCGGCCGCGGCCGCCGCCGCCCTTTTCCATGTCTCGCACGTAGGCGAGGAAGTCCGCCTGGTTGTCCATCTCGGGCCGATAGCCCTCGCGGCGCCCACGGTTGCCACCTTGGTTGCCGCCGCGTCCGCGGTTGCCACCCTGGTTGCCGCCGCGTCCACGGCCGCGTCCGCGCCCGTCATTGTGCTCGGGCTGACGGTCCTCGTCCTTGCCGCCCTTCGCGTCGCGGGCGGGTCGGTCCGCCGGCGCGTTGCGCGGCTTGCGCTGGGGACGCACGCCCTCAAGCCGGCCGATGCCTTGGGCCAGCACCTGCAGGGCGAGGTCCTCAGGGCTGAGTCCGGCGCGCTGGGCGTGAAAGTTCAGCTCACGGAAGAGATCGCCGTTGAGGCTGAGGGTGACCTCGCCGGGGGCGGGGGCATCCGCGTCGACCGGGCGCGCCAAGGTCTCACCGGCGGTGGCCACCTCTTCGACCTTGGTCTCAATGGCCGCCTCGACCAGCTCGATAGCCTCAGCGCGGGTGTCTGCTTCAACCTCGACCTCAAGTTCGGGAACGAGGGCTCGGTAGGACTCCTTCTCCGCGTTGAAGAGGACCTGAATTCGGTACGCGCGATCGTCGGCCATGGGGCGCGATGCTTAGATCGCGCACACCCGACATGGGAAGCGTTATCAGCCCTTTGAGGGGCGCCAGGGTCGGTCAACCCGGCCCTTACCGGTGCTCTTGGCGATGGAGCGGGCCACGCGCAGGGCTTCTTGGAGCTTCTCTTGAGGCGAGTCGCTGTCATCGCCGCCGTCGGGCCCAATGCTGGGGTCCTTGCTGCGGGTGGAGCGCGCCTTGGAGAGCAGGGCGTCGAGGTCCAGCTTGGGCAAGATCTCGGGCTTGTCCATGGGCTGGGCCTTGAACTCAAAGGTGCCCCAGCGCCACTCCAAGACCTCTTGAAGCCGCGCCGCGAGGTTGCGCCCCAGCTCGGTCTCCAAGGTGGGCTGATCCAGCGCACCATTGTCGAGCAGCTTCATGGTGAGCGGGCGGTCCTCGCGCTCGGAGGCCTGAAGCGCGCGCTCCAAATCTGATCGGGTGATGATGCGCGCCTTCACGAGGTGCTCACCGATCAGCTCCATACCCATATTCGAGGTGATCCCAGTGGGGGTGCCCTCGGCCAGGGTGACCCGCTTCCAGATCAAACCGCAGCGGAACTCGACCACCCCCGATTCACCATCTTCGGTCAGGCGGTACAAGACGTCCGCCGCCGCGAGCTGCTCCAACTTGCCGCTGCTGATGGGCGCACCGGGATCGATGGGCTTAAGCGGGGGTGGCTTGGGCTTCTTGCCGGTGTCCTCGTGCGCGATCTTTCGAGGAATGTCGCTCTTGAGGTGGTTCACCGGGTTCACCGGCTGGGACAGCTCGCGTCTGGGGTCCGGCAGCGGCTGGTTGGGGATGGTGACCGCGTCGTCGAACTTGGGCCGTGAGGTCTGCAGGTCCTCGACCGAGGGCAGCACCTGGGGCGTGGGCGCGGCCGGCGGGGGCACCACCGAGCTGGGGCGTGGCGCCTCTGTAGGCTGTCGCACGCGAGGCGGGGCCGGAGACGGCGCCGGAGCGCTCGAAGCTCTGCTCTGAGGCACCTTCTGACTGTCCGACGGGTCCAAGATGGGGATGTCAAAGTCCCCAGGGAAGGAAAAGGCCAGCTCCGGCGTGGGGGTCAGAGAGTCATCGACGTGACGGGCCTGACTGCTCTGCTGGACCTGGCTCTGGATCTCTTGCCGCTCACTTTGCAACTCAGGTTGCAACGTCTTCTTGGGCACTGAGGCGGCGACGCTGCGCTGCAAGGGTCGCAGCGGCGGCGCGGCCTCGGTGGCCTTGGGGAAGAGTTCGTGGCGGTTGAAGAAGACGGAGAGCACCCACGGGGTGGCGTGGCGCCCGCTGCGCATGAGCCACGCTTCGAGTGCGTTGGCGAAGTCCTGGGCGGTGGCATAGCGACGCTCGGGCACCATGGCCGTGGCCCGTTGCACGATGCGTTGCAAGTCTTCCGGCACACCCTCCCGGTTGAGGCGGTACATCGGAACGCCCTTGTTCACGATCTTCCACATCACCTCGTAGGCGGTGTTTCCTGAAAAGCATTCGCGACCGCTGAGCAGCTCGAAGAGCATGATGCCTGCGGCGTAGAGGTCGGTCTGAACCGAGCAGGGCTCGCCCGCGATGTATTCGGGGGCAAGGTAAGCGTACTTGCCCTTCACGAGGCCGGGCTCGGTCTTCTGCTGGATGCGTTCACGCATGCGCACCACACCGAAGTCGGTCAGCTTGACGTGTCCGGGGGTGGCGATCAGCACGTTGGATGGGTTCACATCGCGGTGCACAATGTCGAGCGGCTGCCCGTCGGGTCCGATGGAGGTATGGGCGTGGTGCAGGCCGCGCAGCACCTCGGAGACCATGAAGCAGGCCAACTCAAAGGGCAGGGCTTCTTTACGCTGGCGTAGCTTCGCGTTCACTCGCCGTAGGTCGGTGCCTTCGATGTACTCCAGCGCGACGAAGATGCCGTTGTCGTTCTCACCGACATCGAACATGCGAATCAAATTCGGGTGGTCGAAGCAGGCGGTGGCGCGCGCTTCATCGAGCAACATGCGCTGCAGCTGCTTGTAGTCTGTACGTGATCGCTTGACCTGCTTGATCACCGCTTTGTGCACGAAGCCAAACGTCGAGATCTTCTTCGCGAGGTAGAGCTCGGCCATGCTGCCGCCGCCCAGTCGAGACACGATCTGATAGTCGCCGATCACCTGAGGCACGGGGCTGTAGCTGGAGATGCCTCCAAAGCCGCCGTCGTCTTCCGCAGGTCGGGGATCTGAAGAGAAGAGTGCACGCTCTTCGTCCACGCGAGACGCGGGGGAACCAGTGCGCGAATCCGTCGCGCCCTTGTCGGCAGGGCCTGACACAGCCAACACAGAACACGGTCCCGAAGATCCCGTCAATGAACTGGATCGTGGCGCCTGTGTGACGATCGGCGCGCGATGCCCCGCTCGGGGACAACCCACCTGGGAATACGTCCGGGGGCTGCTCGCACACGCCCTCAATACAGGGTTATGCCGAGCATCCGCTGTCTCGTGGACCCCGTCGAGCCCACCATGCTAACAGCGGCCTGCGTAACTGCGCGGTGGCACCCGCGTTGGTTCACTGTCGGGCTCCTATGGCTGCCGCGCTGCTGATCTCCTACTTCGTCGCGGTTGCGTCGCTGTCCATCCTTGGCCTGCACCGTCTCGTGATGGCGGCGGTGGCTTGGCGCGCGCACCGGGCCCCATCCGAGACCCCTCGCCGCCTGGCTGAGCAGGCCCAAGCCCCCAGCCTTCTTGTGCAACTGCCCCTTTATAACGAGGCCCTGGTCGCGGAGCGCCTCATGCGCGCCGCCGGAGCCCTGCGTTACCCCGAGGGCCGGTGGCAGATTCAGGTCCTGGACGACTCTACGGATGAGACTCAGCGGGTGGTGGACCGCGCCGCGGCCGAGCTGTCTGCGCAAGGCGTTCCGATCGTCGTGGTGCGTCGCCCTGAGCGCACTGGGTACAAGGCGGGTGCCCTGGCCTACGGGCTGACCCAGAGCAGCCACGAGTGCGTCGCCATATTTGATGCCGACTTTATGCCCCAGCCGGACTTCCTGGAGCGCACGGTGGCCGCGCTCTTCGAGTCCGACGATGTGGGCATGGTCCAAGCCCGCTGGGGCCATGATAACCGCAATACTTCCTGGCTCACGCGGGCCCAGGCCGTGTTCTTGGATGGGCACTTTTCCGTGGAGCACACCGCTCGGGCCGCCCTGGGGCACTATTTTAACTTCAATGGCACCGCGGGGGTCTGGCGGCGCCGCACCATCGATGAGGCCGGGGGTTGGCGCGCCGCGACGATCACCGAGGACCTCGACCTGTCCTACCGAGCGCAGCTGGCCGGCTGGCGCTTTCGCTATGTGGATGATGTGGTCACGCCGGCCGAGCTGCCCGAGAGCTGGGTGGCGTTTCGCACCCAGCAGGCCCGCTGGGTCAAGGGCAGCGTAGAGACCGCGCGGCTGCTGATGGGCCCGGTCCTGAAGGCCAAATTGCCGTGGCACCTGCGCATCGATGCAGCGGTGCACTTGGGTCAGAACTTTGCCTATCCCCTCATGGCCCTGCTGGCGACCCTGCTGCCAGCCGCCGTCATTCTCCGCGATCAACTCAGCTGGCGCGTGCCGGGTGGTCAGGCCCTGCTGTCTGTGCTGGACCTGTCGATGCTGGCGGTGGGCACCTGCGCGATGATGGTCTTCTATGGGGTGGCGGCCGCGCGCACCCATGGGCGCTTGGGACCGCTGCAGCTGATCGAGATCTTATTCGCGCTGTGTGTGGGCGCGGGCATGTCGCTCACCAATACCGCCGAAGTCTTGGCCGGCCTGTGGTCCAAGGACTCTGAGTTTGTGCGCACCCCCAAACGGGGTGCTTCCGCCAACAAGCAGGTCTACCGTTCCCCCCTGCGTTGGGGCCGTCTGGGGCTGGAGGTGGTCTATCTGGGCTATTTCTGCTGGGCCATCGCCTACGCCTTCGCCTGGTCGTTGTGGGGCGCGATGCCGTTTTTGGCGATGTACGCGGTCGGCTTTGCCGCGGTGAGCCTGCGCTCCGGTCTGGAGATCCTGCGCCCGGGACTTCGCGGGGCGCTAGCGACGCAGCGATCACAGGCCTAACGATCAGGGCCCTTTCGGGATCCTGCCCCGGACCTCTGCTAGGATGGCCTTGGAGCCGTCCCGAGTGAACCAACCTCCTCAGCCGACGAACGGCCTGCGACTCGGCGAGCTCTTGGTGCGTGCCGGCTACGTCACCCAAGCGCAGGTCGACGTGGCCCTGCACGCGGCGCACGAACAGGGCTGTAAGCTCGGCACAGCTCTAGTCCGTTTGGGGTATTTGGATCGCACCACATTGGCGCGGGCCCTGGGCAAGTTACGCCGCGTCATGTGGTTGGACCCTGCTGAGATCGAACGCATCGATCTCGACCTCGCCCGCAAATTGCCCGCCCAGGCTGCGCACCGATGGCGCGCGGTGCCCATCCGGTGGCTCAAGCGGGAACACCACGGCGGTGAGGTGCTGGTCGCCTTCGAAGGGCCCCCGGCGGTAGATGCCATCGACGAGCTGTCGTTCACGCTCGGCTGCAGAATCACCCCCTGCGTCGCGCCCGAGGATCTGCTGGACGACTGTTTGGATCGCATCTACCCGGTGCCGCGGCCCGCCGCCTACCGCGTGGTTGACCTTGAAGCTGGCCCGGCGCCGACCGGCCGTGGCGTCGATCAGAGCAACGAGACGGTGCTGCGCGACTGCCATGGCTCGCTGAAGGTGCACCCCGATGGCTGCGCCCTGCTCGTCGATGAAGATCAGTGGCGCGGCCTAACCTCCCGCAAGGGGGTCACCGAGTTTGTCATAGACTATGTGCGACGCCATCACGACGCGTCCGGGCAGCTGACGGTCCGAAGCAACCGTCAACGCCACTTGCTCGCCCACTTCACCGGGCATGGCCGACCCGTGGCCGCTACGCGAGAGCCCCCGGGCAGCACCTTGGGCGAGGATGATCCGCTCTTTCATCAGCGCTTGTACGCCAGTACGCACGCAATGCAGCCTGCAGTGCGCGCCCGGCCCTCCGAGTCCGAATCAAACCGGGCGAGCCTGGCCGTCGTCACCGGCACGCCGGTGGCGCGCAGCCAAGACCTGAACCGAGTGCCTACGCGTAGTCAGGAGCTAAACCGGGTGCCGACGCGCAGCCAAGACCTGAACCGGGTGCCGACGCGCAGTCAGGACCTGCCAGGCCGGTCTCAGGACCTGCCAGGCCGGTCTCAGGACCTACCGGGCCGGTCTCAGGATCTGCCAGGCCGGTCTCAGGACCTGCCCGTAGCCCGGCCGCGTCCCAACCCTACGCACCGAGACCATGTGCGGGTCACACCTTTGCCGGCACCACCCGCGAAACCCCAGCCCATCAGCACGCAGACGAGCGTCTTAGAGGTGGCCCCAAGGGCGCCCAGCCCGCAAACTAACTTGCCGGCGGCGCCCAAGACCCAGCCGCCTCCGCTGCCGCCTCCGGACGAAGAGCCCAGCCTCAAACCGAAGATTGAGCTGCCCGCCTTCCCTGCGCCAGCCAAGAGCATTCTCACCGCGGAATCTGATGGCCTGCAAGAGAGCCTTCAAAAGGCCCTGGTGACTGAGCCAGTTGTGGCACCCACGCTCGTTCCGGCGCTGGAGCCCGAGCCCCCAGCTAAAAAGGTACGTCGCATCGAGTTTGTGGACGCGGGTAAGGCAGCCTTGCACGCGGCGACCAGCGCGGAGGGCGTCGCCAACATTCTGATCGAGACCTTGGCCCCCACATTCGCGGCGATCCTGGTGCTCGTGGTGAAGCATGACGCGGCCATGGGCTG
>Ga0193954_1001794_pt1 | contig 10637 bp, 8 predicted proteins | sample BB_5_MG_FD_140340 | JGI IMG/M metagenome (GOLD analysis project Ga0193954, IMG submission 140340) | Microbial mat bacterial communities from the Broadkill River, Lewes, Delaware, United States - BB_5_MG | ecosystem: Environmental > Aquatic > Freshwater > River > Microbial mats | place: USA...
ATCGCACTACCTTGTCTGTGTTGTTCTTCTCTAGTGTGAGTATCGCTGACATAAACTCTGTGGGGTAGTAGTGTTTGAGGTATGATGTATAAAATGTAATCATAGCATACGCTGCTGAGTGAGATTTATTAAATCCATACCCTGCGAATTTTAAAATCAAATCAAATAAAGCTCCTGATTTATTACCATCAAAGCCATTTTTGATAGCACCCTGCACAAACTCATCTTTGAGTTTATCAAGTAGCTCTTGGTCTTTTTTACCCATACCTCGACGCACCAAATCTGCACCACCGAGGCTAAATCCACCGATAGTCTGTACAATCTGCATAACTTGCTCTTGATAGACGATAACCCCGTAAGTAGGCTTTAGTATCTCTTCAAGCTCAGGAAACATATAAGTTATCTCAGCCCTACCGTGTTTTCTCTCCACAAAGTCATCAAGCATACCAGACTCCATAGGACCTGGACGATAGAGAGCCAACATCGCAATAACATCTTCAAAACCATCAGGCTTTAGCTTTTTTGCCAAATCCTGCATTCCTGCTGACTCTATCTGAAATAGTCCTAGAGTATCGCCTCTGCTTATATAGTCATAGACCTCTTTGTCCTCTATATTCTCCTCGACGAAGTTTATCCGTTTGCCGTGCCTCTTTTCTACTAGTTGCAACGCCTCTTCTATCACTGTAAGTGTCTTTAGTCCCAAAAAGTCAAACTTAATTAAATCTACATCTTCTACATACTTACCACTATATTGAGTAGCTAGAGTATCAAGTCCTGAGGGTTTAAATAGTGGAGTCTTTTGCCAAAGGGGTTCATTGGATATAACTACCCCTGCTGCGTGAGTTCCTGCGTTACGATTGAGTCCCTCTAGGGCTAGAGCGTACTCCCAAGTCCGTTTGGCTTGTGGGTCACTATCAATTAGTTGTGCGATTTTTGGCTCTTTATCATAAGAGTTTTTGAGGTCAATTCCTAGCTCATCAGGTATGAGTTTTGCCATCGCATCAGCTTTGGAGTAGGGCATATCAAGCACTCTAGCCACATCACGGATAACCCCTTTGGCTAGAAGCTTACCAAAAGTGATAATCTGAGCCACATTGACTCGTCCATACTTATCTACTACATAATCAAGTATCTCTTGGCGTCTAGCTTGACAAAAGTCCATATCAATATCAGGCATACTTACCCGTTCAGGATTTAGAAATCTCTCAAAAAGTAAGCCATAAGGAATAGGGTCTATATCTGTGATACCTAGAGAGTATGCTACAAGTGACCCTGCTGCACTACCCCGACCGGGACCTACGGGGATACCCATCTTTTTGGCTTCATCTACAAAGTCCCAAACTATTAGCATATACCCTGGGAACTTCATTGAGTTGATAATATCTATCTCTACTTGAAGTCTATCTCTATATTCGGTGTGTCGCTCTTTGGGTACTATCTTTAGTCGTCTCTCTAGCCCCTTTTGTGACTCGGCTATAAAAAGCACTTTATCATTCTCTAGTGAATACTCTACATCAGGCTCTGGTACGCTTATACCTCCCTCTTTTGCTCTCTGCCTTGCAAACTTAAAGTTTGGAGGAGTAGGGTCTCCTAGTTTAATCTCTAAGTTACACTTATTGGCTATCTCTTGGGTATTTTCAAGTGCTTCAGGAATATCTGCAAAAAGCTCTGCCATCTGCTGGGGTGATTTGAGATAAAATTCATGCACAGAGTGACGCAGACGATTTGGGTCATCATAGAGTTTGTTCATCGCTATACACATAAACGCCTCATGAGCATCTGCATCTTTTTGGAGTGTGTAGTGGGTGTCATTTGTAGCTATAATCTTTATCCCTGTCTCTTGGGATATTTGTATTATCTGTTTATCTATACGGTGTTGGTCTCCTATACCATGACGCATAAGCTCTAGGTAGAAATCATCTCCAAAAATCGCTTTGTACTCTAGTGCTATCTCTTTGGCTCTCTCATAGCCCTTTGCTCCAAACTTTTTATTTCGCTCAGATAGATTTAAGTGCCAATTTACCTCACCTTGGAGACAAGCAGATGAACATATTAGCCCCTCTGAATGCTGGGCTAGTATCTTTTTGTTTATTCTAGGGTAGTAATAAAATCCATTTATATAACCTTGTGAGCTTAGGTACATTAGGTTTTTATAGCCCTTATCATTTTTGGCATATAGACATAGGTGAAAGCGTTGTCTCATAGATTTATCACCTATATCATCTTGGTTGTGAAGATAGGCTTCCATACCTATAATAGGTTTAATCCCCTCACTACGCATACTATTATAAAAATCTATCGTACCAAACATATTACCATGGTCGGTCATAGCAACAGAGGTCATACCTTGGTCTTTGAGTTTTTTGGCTAGGGCTTTGATTTTATTTGCACCATCTAGTAGAGAGTATTCGGTATGTAGGTGTAGATGGGTAAATTGTGGTATATTTTTGGGTTCTTCGGACATATTTGTGCCTTTATGATTTTATAGTGAGGGGTTTGGAGGTGTAAAATCTATATTGTCGTGGTAGGGATACCACGACCTACAATGATTAATCTTTGCTTTTGATTATGACTTTTGCATACATTCCTGGGAATATATTTTTATCATTTTTATCAAAACGGATACGCATTTTGATTTTGTGTGTCATAGGGTTTGCATCTGGAACTATCGCGTGGATTACACCAGTTGTTTTGTAACCTATAGATGGTATCTCTACAGGTACTTTATCACCTCTATTGACTCTGCTGATAATACTCTCTGAGATGGATACATCTATCTCTAAATCTTCTGTATCAACTATCATAATAGTTAGCATACCAGGCATAATCATATCACCTACTTTGATATTTCTCTGTACTACTACACCATCAGATGGGGCTTTCATTTTGAGGTAGTTAAATGTACTTGCCATCTGTTTTGCTTTGATGTTAGACTCCTTGACCATTACTCTCATAGACTCTAACATAGTTTGAATATTGGCAGCTTGTGAGTCCAAATCACCCATATCTGTGAGATTGATTTTATTATCATCTCTATAGCTATTTTTAATTCTCTCTCTTCTTGTATTAACATTTTTGAGTTTGGTTCTCCAATAATCAACTACTATTTTGGATTGTTCTAACATCAAGTCTGCTTGTGACTTCATCATATCAAACTCTGCTGACTCCATCTCATAGAGGTCATCTTCTCTTTTTACACTATCACCTACCTTGACATAAACTCTCTTAACATAGCCCATAAAACGACTTCCTATCATCTTTTGACCATCGGATACGACCGTCCCTGTTAGAGTTATATCACCAGCTTGAACTGATAGATTGAGTAGTATCGCTACAATTATTATCTTTTTCATACTTTTCCTTACCATTTTCTAAGTCTTACATGACACTTCATACACTCTGACATAATTTTGTTGTATAGCTGAAGTGCTTGGGTCGCATCTCCATCAGCAAATCTCACAACAATCTCTTCTGCTTTACCTTTGATATTTCTCTCTATCCTCTTGGTCATAGCTGTATTGTTATCAAGCCATCTCTCATAGACATCTTTGTTGTGTTGCTCCTCTACTGTTGGTCCAATTTTACCAATAGTTGAACTTAGGTCTTCAGAACCTGCTTTTATTATGTCAAGGTTATTATAAAAAAATCCCGACTGAATATCCTGCATCGCCTGTGCCATCTTCTGCATATCTGCTATCCTATCTGCTTGAGTATAATCTTTTCCAAACACAAAACTCATCAATACTACATAAACTACAAAAAACTTTTTCATACGACTATCCTTTTAATTTACTTTAAGGTGGATATTGTATCAAAATAAGGCTAAATAGGTTATTAGATTTAGCAAAAGTAACTTTTAGTTACTCATATTTTTAAATTTTCTAAAATATGGACTATTATAATGAAACATTATTTAAGATATAAGTTATGTTTAACAAATTTTATAATATAATTCGTAATCTTAAAATATAAAAGGTTCTACTTATGAAAAAAATGATTACAACTTCTGTAGCAGTAGCTGCATTGTTATTGACAAGTGTTCAGGCTGATTTTGACTTTGGTGATATGTTCAAGGATATGAAAGAGGCTGCTCTTAGTATGAGTAAAGATGCCAAAGATACTGTTGTTAGTCTTAAAGATGGTACTGTTGAGACAACTAAAAGTGCTGAGAGAACTATTACTAATGTAAGTGGAGATGTAAAAGATACTTCTGTTAAACTTTCAGATGATATCAAAACATCAGAAGTTTCAACTTCTAAAGATAGTAGAGATACTGTAATAGCTGTATCTACAGATACTAAAGACTCTATAACAAACACTACAAGAGACCTAAAAGACTCTGCTACTGTAGCATCTAAAGAGTTCAAAGATTCTACTGTTGCTATATCTAATGATAGCTCATCTGTAGTTAAGACTGTATCAAATGACTCAACTGCATCTGTAAAAAGTGTATCTGATAATGCAAATGACACTGCTAAGACTGTATCAAATGATTCAAGCTCAGCTGTGAAGACTGTATCAAATGACTCAAGTTCATCTGTGAAGACTGTATCAAATGACTCAACTTCATCTGTGAAGAGTGTATCTGATAATGTAAATGACTCTACAAAAACAATCTCTAATGATACAAGAGCTTCTGTAGAATCTACAAATACAAACTTAAGTGATACTACAAAAACAATTTCAAATGACTCAACTTCTTCAGTTAAGAGTGTATCTGAAAATACAAATGACTCTGTAAAAACAATTTCAGACTAATTTATAACACCACACACTAAGATAGAGATTTTCTCTATCTTAGCTCATATCTCCTATTTTTAACTCTCAAAAATTTCAAAATATAATACTATAATACTATAATAAACAATTCATTTTTAATATAATTTATGCTATTATTAGCTATAAAATTTTTATTTAACAAAGGTTCTTAATATGAAAAAAATGATTACAACTTCTGTAGTGGTAGCTTCAGTTCTACTAACAAGTGTTCAAGCTGACTTTAGCTTTGGAGATATGTTCAAAGATATGAAAGAGGCAGCTATTAGTATGAGTAAAGATGCAAAAGATAGCGTTGCTGCTCTAAAAGATGGTGCTGTTGAGACAACTAAGAGTGCTGAGAGAACAGTTAGTGAACTTAGTACAGATGCAAAAGATACATCAGTAAAAGTATCAGATGACCTCAAAACAACAGAGGTAGCAAACTCAAAAGATACTAGAGATACTGTTATATCTGTATCAACTGATAGCAAAGATGCTATTACTAATACTACAAAAGATATCAAAGATGCTGCTACTATATCGTCTAAAAATATAAAAGACTCATCATTGGCAATATCTAAAGATAGCTCAGACTCTCTAAAGACTATCTCAAATGACTCAAGAGACTCTGTAAATACAGTATCTACAAACATCAACGATAGTACAAAAACAATCTCAAACGACTCAAGAGACTCTGTAAACACTATCTCAAATGACTCAAGAGACTCTGTAAATACAGTATCTAATGATACAAGAGACTCAGTAGATAGCGTAGCTGATAATGTAAATGACTCTACAAAAACAATCTCAAATGACTCAAGAGACTCTGTAAAATCAGTAAATGATAATGCAAGTGATAGTGTAAAAACTATATCTAATGATACAAGAGACTCAGTAGATAGCGTAGCTGATAATGTAAATGACTCTACAAAAACTATCTCTTCTGATGAGTATGCAGAGCTTATGAGAGAGAAAGAGAGAGCAAAAATCAAAGCAGAGACAACTAAACCTGCTGTTGTAACTCCTCCTGCTAAATAATAACTACTTCCAATATCTCTAGGGTGCATTGAAATGCACCCTACAAAAATATAATAACTCTTCTACTCAATCTATACTTAAAATAGAACCCAATTAACTACTTTTTAATAACAGTGTAAAATATAAAGAGTATAACTATAGTTTATCTTATAGATAACAAAAGATTAAGTTACTTTTAATAACATTTTAGTTACAATTTATAATTAAAATTTTTACTTAATAAAGGGATTTACAATGAAAAAAATGATTACAACTTCTGTAGCAGTAGCTACGCTTCTACTCACAAGTGTTCAAGCTGACTTTAGTTTTGGGGATATGTTCAAGGATATTAAAGAGGCAGCTATTAGCATGAGTAAAGATGCAAAAGATAGCGTAACTGCACTTAAAGATGGTGCTGTTGAGACAAGTCAAAGTGCTGAGAGAACTGTTACAGAACTTAGTACAGATATCAAAGATACATCTGTAAAAGTATCTGATGATGCTAAAAATATGGAGATAAATACAAGTAAAGATGCAACTACTGCAACTACTGGATTATCAACTGACTTGAAAGATTCTCTAAAAACTACAACTAGTGATTTAAAAGATAGTGGTACAGCTATTAGTACAGATGTAAAAGACTCTACAGTTACTATATCTAAAGATGCTACAAGCTCAATCAATACTATATCAAATGACTCAAGAGACTCTGTAAAAGATGTAGCTACTAGTGCAAACGATACAGCAAAAACTATATCAAATGACTCAAGCTCAGCAGTTAAAACAGTATCAAATGATTTAAATAGCACAACTTCAACTATATCTAATGATACAAGAGACTCAGTTGATAGCGTATCTGATAATGTAAATGACTCTACAAAAACAATAGCTAATGACTCAAGAGACTCTGTAAAATCTGTAAATGATAATGCAAGTGATAGTGTAAAAACAATATCAAATGACTCTTCTAAATCAGTTAAAAGCATTTCTGATAACACAAATGACTCTGTAAAAACAATTTCAGAATAAGTAATACCTAACTACAAATATAAGAAGGATAAAACCTTCTTATATCCTCAAAAAATACTCCCATTTTAGTAACTTTTAGTAGCTTTTTTTTTCTGATAAATGGAAAATATTACCTACTATTTATACTTATATAATTTACTATGATATGCTATACATCCAAATCTTACTAAAGGCTAACTATATGAATAATATAAAATTACTTTTACTATCTGTGTTGCTTCCTATGTTGCTTTTCGCCTCTTCTGTAAAAGAGCAAGAGTCCAATTTAGCTATATTTTACTCTATAGATAAAAATATAGAACAGCAGTTTAATCTATTTACATCAAAAAGATTAAAGGGTATAAACTTCAATCTTAGTGACCCTCACAAAAGAGTAAATGACCAGTATGAGACTATGTATGGCTCAACTGTGTTAGATTTACTTAGTTTTATGCCTGTAGTAAATGATAAGATAATACTACCTCTTCTCAATATCGACCCAAGGATTGCAGGGTTTGCACCTTTTAATATGTTGATATACAAAAAGCTTGATGAGAACACTACTCATATCGGTCACCTTATGCCAAAAGTAATGCTTGATATATTGGGTATCAAAAACCAAGAGGTGAGAGATAAGTTTACAGCTTCATTCAAGCCACTCAATGAGAGTATAAAGAGAGAGTTTGAGGGCAAAAAAAGTTATATCAAATATAAATCTATCCCCAAAAAGAGTATGATTAACTATGAGTATAAGTTTGAAGCACCTGAAGATATGGATGAGTTTCTTGAAGAGTTTCAAAATAAGTTTGAATTGGCATTTATAAACAAAGGTTATCTAATAGCAGGTTTCCATAACTTTATGGACTCTACTGATGATGCTGAGGATATTTTGAAAAACTATGATGCTTTTTGGACATACTCTCTTTGTCATCTTAAGTTCTCTTATGGGATGTTTGATAACAAAAACGCTCACCCTGAGGCTGGACTATTTGCACCATGTACTATGTATATGTATATCAAGAAAGATACAAATACTCTAGTAGTAGGTATGTATAGACTACACAACTGGTCACAGACTCTAGGTATCACAGATAAGAGCAGATTGGCTCTAATAGAGAAGCTAGACAAAGAGATACCTCAGATATTAGAAGAGTTTGGTATGAAGCCTATCCCAAATATCAACACACTATTTGAGACCCCTTTGTGTGAGGAGGAGGATATTAAGTCACAAGCAAAAGATGGAGACTCCAATAGAGATGTACTAAAAAAGCCTATATTCTGTAGAGTACCAAGTGTGCCAAAAGTCCCAGCAGTTCCAAAACCTATAGAGTTTGATGATAGTGCAATTACAGATAGAAGTGTTAAGTTCTCAAAAAGAGTACCACCAAACTATATAGCCCATAGATTTGATAAGATGAAAAAACTAAAAGCCTCTTCTAATACTAGAATAGGTGAGGTAAATAAAGGTAGAGTATCGGCATATCTTAGAGGAGAGTTCGTCTCTGTAAAAGAGGTAGAGAAGAGACTCAAAAGTGCAGGGTTTGATATAGTAGCCTCTGTACCTGTAGAGAAGAAGAAAACTCTTATATCGGTTGTATTTACCAATAAAGAGCTTATTGAGATGGCTAGTAAACCTAATCGTGGATTTATGGCATCTCTTAGAGTTCTTGTAGATAAAAAAAGCAAAACAATAAGCATCACCAACCCTATCTATATGGCAAAAGGTTTCTTACAGAGTGACTATAATGATAAAGAGACAAAAAAGATACTTGTAAAGCTACTAGAGAAGTTCCCTAAACTCAAAAACTCTAAAGATATGCTAAAGTTCCAACTGCTACCAAAGTATCAATTTATGAACGGTATGCCTCAATATAAAGATATGATTGAAGTAGCCTCAGGAGATGATTTGCTAGAGAGAATTAAAGATAACAAAAAAATTCTATTTACTCAAAAGCTAAATGATGGCTCTGTACTTATAGGAGTGACACTAAACAAAAGAACAAATAAGTTTACCAAAAAGATAGGTACAAACAACGCAGGAATGTTGCCATATCCTGTATTAATCAAAGGCAATAAAGCAAAGATAATGGACCCTAAATACTATATATCATATATGTATCCTCTACTTCAGATGTCTCAATTTATGAAGATAGCCACCATACCTGATGCGATGGTCAAAGATTGTGAGAGAGCGTTAAGAAAAAGAAGAAAAAAATAGTATGTCTCCTCAAAAAAAAGCAACCATAGTATCAAGTGGTGTAGCTACACTCTTAGTTATTGTCAAGGTAGTTATAGGAGTTGCTAGTGGTTCAGTAGCTGTCTTAGCCTCTGCTATAGACTCTATTTTAGATACCCTTGTATCTATATTCAACTTCTTTGCTATCAAAAAATCAGAAGAGAACCCTGATGAAGAGTATCAATATGGTAAAGGTAAAATACAAGCTATCGCAGGTGTGATAGAGGGTACAGTTATCACAATATCTGGTATATATATCATATATGAGGCTATTGATAAATTTAGTAGTGCCTCTACTACAAAGCTACTTCTACCATCTATTGGTGCTATGCTTTTTTCTATTATTGTCACCTATCTATTGGTAAAGTATCTACTCAAAGTAGCAAAGCAGACCGATAATATAGTAATCAAAGCAGACGCTCTTCACTATAAGACAGACTTATGGTCAAATGGTGCTGTATTGTTAGCTTTGGTATTGGTATATTTTACAGGTATAGATGAGATAGATGCACTATTTGGACTAGCTATAGGGCTTTATATAATATACTCTGCTTATGAGATTATCCAAGAGGGCGTAGAGATACTTCTTGATAAAGCTTTAGATAGTGATATTGTAGATAGTATTGGAGAGATTATATCTAGCCATAAAGAGATAACAAGCTACCATTGGCTCAAAACAAGAACTGATGGTACTACCAACTTTGTAGAGTTTCACATGGTACTGCGTCCCAATATGCTACTACTTGAAGCCCACCGAATAGCAGATGAAATAGAGGATAAGATTTTTCTATTGGACAAAAAGAGGAGGTGGATTATAACTCCACACTTCGACCCCTATGATGATGAAGAGGTCAATGAAGCACTTCTAAATGGTACAAGCCTACTAAAGAGTGATAGAGTAGGATGATATATCTACTCTCACCAGTAAAAAAAGAGGGGACTATACATCTACCTATGATTGATTTTGCTCTCACGGCTGATGATATTGATTTGAGTAGTTGTGATATTTTGATGTTTACCTCCAAACAAGCTGTAAAGAGTGCATATCAAATCAATCCAAAGTGCATAGAGAAGCCATCTCTATCAATAGGAGATGCCACCTCTAAGATGATAAAATCTCTAGGTGGAGAAGTGATATATCAACCTCAAAAATTTTATGGCAAAAGCCTAAGTGAAGATATTATAGATAAGTTTTCAGATAAAAGAATACTCTATATTCGTCCAAAAGAGGTCTCATTTGATTCAAAGAGCTTCTTATCTAAACAAAATATAGATATAAAAGAGCAGATTATATATGAGACGGGGTGTATAAACTATAGCCTAGAGGATAGACCACCAAGAGGTTCAATTATAATATTTACCTCACCATCTACAATTAAATGCTTTATAAAAAATTTCAATTGGGATGATAGCTACACGGCTGTAGTCATAGGAGAGGCGACTAAATCACACCTCCCAGCTAGTGCAAAAGTATCAGTTGCCAATACTCCTTTATTAGACTCTTGTATAGATAAAGCCTTTGAGATTAAACTACTTTAAATAAAAAAAGGTATAATAACGCAAAATTAGGCTCACATAAGGATAGGTATGAAGTTCGAAGATATCGAAATAGAAGAAG
>Ga0193954_1001795_pt1 | contig 10635 bp, 6 predicted proteins | sample BB_5_MG_FD_140340 | JGI IMG/M metagenome (GOLD analysis project Ga0193954, IMG submission 140340) | Microbial mat bacterial communities from the Broadkill River, Lewes, Delaware, United States - BB_5_MG | ecosystem: Environmental > Aquatic > Freshwater > River > Microbial mats | place: USA...
TATCCAATCAAAATCGTCCACGCATACTTCATATGTGCTGAGAAGGTATAAATACCATGGAGTTTACCCATAACACCAACACCCGCAGCCGAACCAAAGGAGATCATACTTCCTCCGATACCTGCTGTAAGGGTTACTAGCATCCATTGGGCATGCATCATCGTTGGATCTGTAGCCATGGTTGGATTAGATTTAAGTACCGCACTCATCACAGGGACGTTATCCACAATAGCTGAGAGGAAACCAACACCGATATTTACCGCTGTTGCACCAAACTGCTCATATAGAGCCGTAAAGTAAGTCAAGAATCCTAAGAAGTGGAGTCCACCAACAGCTGCTAAGATACCAAAGAAGAAGAGGAGTGTATCGTTTTCGATCTTTTCGATAAACTTAAAGACATTCACACGTCTCTCTTCTCTATCATCAACACCATTCCAATCCTCATCCGTTCCACCCTCTTTTCGGATATCGAAGTTGAGCTTATAGGTGTAGAGCTTAAGAAGAGCCAAACCAAACATCATACCCCACATTGCTGGCATATGCAGTGCTTGGTGTGACATAACCGCACAGAAAATAGTAAAAGCAAAGAGACCCATGATCACTTTAGCTCCTCGTAGAAGCTTGATCTCTTCTTTTGTATCAGGCTGAGGAGGGTTTCCTTCTGGGATGTATCTGCTAAGAAGTAGTGCCGTAATTCCCCACCCTACAATGGATGCAGGAAATAAGAAGAGGAAGTGCGTGAATGACCCTTTACCTGCAACCCATGCCATCAATGTGGTAATATCACCAAATGGAGACCATGCCCCACCAGCATTAGCTGCTACCACGATATTGATCGCAGCAGGTACGACAAAGGCGATATTTTTTCTATCAATCGTAATCAATACAGTTGAAAGAATCAATGCCGTAGTCAAGTTGTCTGCTACAGGAGAGATAAAGAAGGCTAAAAACCCTGTAATCCAAAAGAGTTGTTTATAATCATACCCTTTTGTTACGAGTCGAACACGAAGTACAGAGAATACATTTCGATCGATCATCGCCTCAATATAGGTCATTGCAACAAAGAGGAAGAAGAAAATCCCTGCAATTTCAAGAATAAGGTGATTAACCTCATGATGCAATAGATCTTGGTTGAGTCCATTAATTGAGTAGTAGAATCCTATCAGTAGGAATATAAATGTACCAATAAAGAGAGCGGGCTTTGCCTTATTGATATGATAGCGGTCTTCTGTCGCAATAAAGTAATAACCCACAATAAATGTGATCATCGATGCGATTCCGACCCAAGTCATTGTTAAATCTGGTGCTGCTTGTACCATTACGTTTTGTCCTTTTTTAGAGTATAAATTTTGTGCAATATATTACCATAATAGTTATCAAAAATAGCTATGATGGTAATAATTTTTTGTTATTCAATACGATATGTAGAGTATGCACCACCCTACTCCCATTTTCACTCATTCCAAAATAATATTTTTTCATTATATCCCTATCAGTTACTTCTTTTAAGTTATTTTAAAATAGAATATATACAGTTAATTAAAACAACATTTTAGGAGGTCATTATGTCCAAAAAGTATAGATTGGTCACACGAAGTGATATGGATGGTTTGGTATGTGCGGTACTTTTCAAAGAGTTAGATATGATTGATGATATCGTTTTTGTTCACCCCAAAGATATGCAAGATGGCAAAATCGAGATCACTGCCAACGATATTACCACAAATCTTCCTTATGTTGATGGCGTGCATTTGGCATTTGATCATCACCTTAGTGAAACGGTGCGAAATGAAAAAATGGAAAATCACATCATTGATCCCGATGCTCCTTCGGCTGCCAATGTCGTTTATCACTACTATGGAGGCAAAACAAAATTTCCAACCATATCCGATGACATTATGCAAGCAGTAGACAAAGCCGACTCTGCTCAATTTAGCAAAGAGGACATTCTCAACCCACAAGGCTGGGAACTGCTCAACTTCATCATGGATCCACGCACAGGTCTAGGACGTTTTAGAGACTTTAGAGTATCCAATTATGATTTGATGATGCACCTCATCGATGCTTGTAAAGACCATGGTATTGAGCAGATACTAGAGCTATCCGATGTCAAAGAACGCACGGATATTTTGTTTAAATATCAAGATGAATTTAAAGCCCAACTTGAAAAATGCTCGACCATACATAATAACTTAATTGTTTTAGACCTTAGAGAAGAGGAGATCATCTACCCAGGAAACCGATTTATGATCTATGCTCTCTACCCACAGATCAACATCTCAATTCATCTACTTTGGGGACTCAAAAAACAAAACACCGTTTTTGCAGTAGGGAAATCTATCTTTGATAGAGGTTCTAAGACCAATGTAGGCGAGTTGCTTCTCAATTACAATGGAGGAGGACACACCGCAGCAGGAACCTGTCAAGTCGATAATAGCCAAGTTGATACAACTCTCAACGAACTGATCACAAAAATCAATCAAGATGGCTAACGTTGGGCCTTTGCCCAACTACTTAATTCTAAGTTCAAAACTTCTCCCTCTTTCAACTCGACACTTCACAGACTGCCCTTTTTTACCCACAACTTTAAAGTAGATGGTATTGTTATCAACAAAATGATGCTTGACTTTCATACTCTCAATATACCGTGAGTTGATACTGCGATAGATATCTTTACAGTTTTTGGGTTTAAGATAAACCAAGTACTCTTGACCACTTATTATCTCAAATTTTTGCTTGTTATCAATCTGTTCCAAGATCGGATACTTTGGCTTGTATGTCTCAAATGACCACTCTTTAGAATGCTCTTTCCCATCAACAAAATACAATACTTTAGCACGATACTGCGTCTCAAATTCCAAACGCTTTAAAGGCATAAAGGCAAATTGGTATGCACTAAATTGATGATGAGGATCACTGTTTTTACTCAACACTCTCTTGGCTGTGATAGCATTGTTCTGTGCATCATAGAGCTTAAAGGAGAGCAAAGAGACCTCATTCACATGCAAAGGATTAAACTCTATGCTAATAGGATACCCACTAACCCTGCAATGAGGTAAGGGGTCAGGGATCTCTTCATAAAAAGCGGTAGGAATATCTTTTGCCCCCGCATAAGGCCATACCACAATAGAGGGATTAATTTTAGCATTAAAGTTATGAGCAGGAAGATACTCCAAATCGTGAATTTTAAACTCTTTATTACTGCACACACTCCTGTAAATCGTACCGTATCCTTGATAGGAGTTTCCTGCACACAATTTATTAACATAGCTATTACCCATATTGTAAACAAAGGTAGGGAGTTTATTGCTACGATAACGATTAAAACCTAGCAATCCAATCTCATCAATATGCAAATTTAAAAAAGCAAAACGATGATAAATTGCCGAAAAGAGATTATCAATCGACTCTTTGGCATTTGAACTGGTGGAGATATTCTCCAATACACTCCCTTTGTACCCTACCCTACTTGCTCGATCATTTGCCCATTCACCAGTAAAGAGTAGATATGAAGCCTTTTCATCGTGTCCCACCAAGCCATGTTTATCAAGATAACGTGCATGATTGGAAGCCGATTGATTTAAAAGCTCATTGACCACCAAAGGGTTTAAGCCCGCTTTTTGACGCAAATCATTGAGATAGCTTAGATCACTACTAGGAAGTATCACTGTCATAAAAGATAAAAAAAGAAAAAGTCTCATTGTCATTTCCTAAGATATAAAAGTCTCTTTGTTCAATCAATATTCAGCGTTCATTATACCTATTATTTACAATATTCCCACCTTATGTTTATAGCATCCCGAAACACTCCAATTAAATAGACAACAATTACCGAGCTTTTTACTCTTTTATTAAATCCAATAGGATACAATATCCCTAATTTAAAAACTATTAAGGATCTAGCCATGATGCCAAAAGAACGCTACGCCAAACTCAAAGAGTATCTCTCCTCTGAAAATCCTCTGCTTGTCGATGTCATTAGCAAATATGAACATCTTGATAAGCTTGGACACTCTATGGGGTTTATCAAGTATGATGAGACCTACACAAGCCATATCTCATGGTGGCCTATGATCTCTATTTTAGGAACATTCTCAGCAGGAAAATCGACCTTTATCAACAACTACGTAGGTCAAAATATCCAAGAGAGTGGAAATCAAGCGGTGGATGATAAATTTACCGTGGTTTGTTATGGGAAAAATGAAGAAGCAACCACTCTACCTGGTCTTGCTCTTGATGCCGATCCACGTTTCCCTTTTTATAATATCTCTGAAGAGGTTAACAAGGTAGACCCAGGAGAGGGAAACCGTGTCAATCTCTATTTGCAACTCAAAACGCTCAACTCTCAAAAAATCAAAGGCAAAATCTTAATCGACTCCCCTGGTTTTGATGCCGATAGCCAAAGAGATGGAATACTCAAAATCACTGATCATATTGTGGATATGTCCGATTTGGTACTGATATTTTTTGATGCACGACACCCTGAACCAGGAGCCATGCGTGATACTCTCAATCACTTGGTATCGACTACCATGGCTCACCGAGATGCCAATAAAGTACTCTATATCCTCAACCAAATCGATACCACAGCAAAAGAGGATAACCTTGAAGATGTGATTGGCTCATGGCAAAGGGCTCTTTCACAAGAGGGGCTAATATCAGGAAATTTCTACTCTATCTATAATGAGAGTGCAGCCAATACTATTGAAGATGAATCTCTAAAAGCAAGACTCAAAGGCAAAAAAGACGCCGATATGGAAAAAATCTTAGAACGTATGGATAAAGTCAAAATTGAGCGTGCTTACCGTATTATCAAAGCCCTAGAGGACTTCTCAAAATCAATCAAAGAGGAAAAAATCCCCGTGCTTCAAGAGGTGTTGCAAAGTTGGGGTAAAAAAGTATTTTGGAGCAGTGGAGTTGTAGCAGCTCTATTGGTTGGATTAGTGTTTGCACTGCAAGTCCTTTTTAATATTGGTGACACCATAGAGATACTTGGAGGCGTTGTAGGTGCAACAGCACTGCTCTTTTTGATTATACATTTTAAAATTAGAAACTTCTTTGCACGAAGAGCCTCCAAAGCGTGGGTGGAAAAAGATATTGATATCTCCAAAGCTATTATGCACAAAACGAGGTGGTGGAACTCTATCTTTGGTCTTAATGCTCGTGATTGGAAAAAGGGTACCAAAGCTCAGCTTGATGAACTGATGAAGCAAAGCCGTGAAGCAATCCAAAAACTCAATGATCAATTTGTCGCTCCTTCAGGTGGCAAGAAAGAGGAAGCATAAGAAGAGGGGAGACTCTCTTCTCACTTGATAATGGATGAATATTAGGAGAAGAGATGCCTAAAGCTATACGTTTATTTAAAACAGTAGTAGTTTTTCTATTAAGTACAACCCTATATGCTAATAGTGATATATCTACTAAGACACAGATAAAACTCATCGTACCCAGTGGTGTGACGAGTGATTTATCAAGACTCTATTTAGATATTATCAAAAATTTTGAAAAAAAACATCCTAATATCAACGTTGAATTTCACCCTCAAAACAGTTATGAGGATGCACAAGATACCGTGTTGCATTTTACCAATCAACACAAAAGTGCAGGAGTCTCTATTGTTGAACTCTCACAACTGCCCACACTCATCAAGAGTAACTCAATTATTGCATTTGATAAGTTTTTGAAAAGTGATAAGAGCTTTATCAATCGATTTATTCCTAAATTTCTTAGCAACAGTTATGGAAACGACAAAAAAGTATATGGTCTGCCCATTTTTAGAAGTACCCCTATCATCTATTACAATATGGACAGGCTTCATAAAATAGGCATCAGCAAAGCCAATCTTCCTCAAACATGGCAAGCATTAAAATCAATGCTACACAAAATTAAAAATATGACAGGCAAAGCACCTCTCTTGCTCGCTTCTGAGTGGTATGATTGGTTATTTGAATCCTTTGTGGTTCAAAGCCAAGGCTCTCTTAATGGTTTGGATTATGGCAATGTTGATTTTAACAGCAGTGCTGCTATTGAAGCATTAAGTTTTTGGAAAGAGCTCAAAGATGAGGGCTTAATGGTGCGTAGAAAGGGGAGTTGGAAATCAGCCATTAATCTTATTGCTCATGGAAAATACCCTGTTACCTACTACTCAACAGCAGGAATGGGGAAACTCCTTGAAGAGAATAAAATTGATTGGACAACGGATATCATGCCTAAAAATAGAGTATACGCTGCAAGCGTGGGGGCAGCGAGTATATTTCTATCAAACTATATGAGTCCCGATGAGGAGATCGCCTCATGGAAACTTGTAAAATTTTTATTATCCCAGTCCCAGCAAGTGAAGATAAGTTTGGCAAGTGGCTATTTCCCCGTAATCAAATCAGCATTTGAGCATGAAAAAGTAAAAAAACGATACAGCTTGCCTCCCTTTAAAAAGGCAAAAGAGCAGTTAGCCTTCACGCATCCTAAAATCATGGTACCCCACTACTCAAAGGTTAGAGTAATACTTAAAAAGGCTATTGATCGAAGCTTAGATGAAGCGATGGATCCTCAAAAATCACTCACAATAGCTCAGCAAGAGGTGCAAAAATGGTTGGAGTAACTCATTATATTAGAACCATCCTTCTACTTATACTCCTTAGCATTAGCTCTATCTATGCCAATGAATCATCCAAAAAATCCATAAAACACTATCAAGAGATTACAAAACATTTAAACTCCACACTCTCCTCGGCACTTTGGATGTATCAACCCAAAACGATAAAAGATACCTTAAAAAACAGTATACAAAATTTTAAAATCGATCAAATTATACTATTTGATAGAGAGCTTGATGAGTACTATATTGCTAGAGTCTCCAACAATCAAATTGTATATGAAAAAAAAACAGAGTATCAACCTAAAAAGCAAGTAGATAATCTCTTTTTAATCACACAACCCCTTATATTTAATGGGCAAAATATTGGAGAGTTCTATGTATATATTAAAAATAATAATATAAAACGTACATCCACGGCACTCTTAACCCCAAAAGAAAAAGATTTTATCCGTAAACATCCCAAAATTGTACTAGGGACGGGAGATAGTTGGGAGCCCTACTCCATCCAACGCCCCGATGGTACAATAGTCGGTTTTGATCAAGATATACTCAATGAAGTCAATCGAGCTACAGGAGCAAACTTTGTACTCAAACTGGGTGATTGGGCAACGATGCAAGAACTTGCCAAAAAGAAAGAGATTGATGGACTAGCTACCCTTACCATTACCAAAGAGCGAAAAGAGTTTTTAAACTTCTCTGATAAGTATACATTGTTGATTAAAAATGTCTATGTCAAACAAGGCAACCCCAAAAAGATACACTCACTCAAAGACTTGGAAGGCAAAACCATCTCGGTACACAGGGGCAATGTGGCTGATGAGAAGTTTGCCAAAAGTATCAAAAATGCCAAAATCATTTACTCTCCTACCGTAATTGATATGCTAAAAGAAGTGATATACGGTGATGCCGATGCCACAAGTGGTAATGGGGCAACGGAGTATATGATGGCAAAACAAGGACTGCCCTATATGAAAAATGCTTTTGCACTGGACTACTCTCAAACACTGCATTTTGCACTAAGAGATGATTGGTCAGAGGCACTCTCTATTCTTAATAAAGGTTTGCGTGCCATTGAAGAGGGGCAGATTATAGCCCTTCATGGCAAATGGTTTAGTAAAATCAATGACTTTAATAAACATCGATTGGAACTCTCAAACCAAGAGCAAAACTACCTAAGCAACAAAGAGCATATCACCATGTGTGTCGATCCTGACTGGGAGCCTTATGAGCAAATAGATGAAAAAGGCAAACACAGAGGTTTAGCCGCTGACTTTATTCAACTCATTGAAAAAAAGATAGGTAAAGAGATCAAGCTAGTACCTACCAAAACCTGGAAAGAGAGCTTAGAAGCAATTCAAAACAGACGTTGTGAGATTCTCTCCTTTCTCAATCAATCGCCCGATAGAGATAGATACCTCAACTTCACCCCCACCCTCTACTCCGAACCCGAAGTGATTATAGCCAAAGATGAAGTTGCCTACCTCGATGGTATCGCCTCACTTGAAGATAAGAGCATTGGGTTGGTCAAAGGGTATCGCACCGATGAGTATATCACCCAAAACTACCCAAAGCTCAAAATAAAATATATCAAAAACTACGAAGAGGGGATTGAACTTGTCTCAAAAAGTCAAATAGATGCAACAATCAACTCTCTATTAGGTACGGCTCATCTTATCCGTAAATCAAACTTGATTGATATTAAAATTGCAGGTAAAACCCAACTGCTCAACGACTACCGTATTGGTATAGCCAAAAAGGATACCCTGCTTCACTCCATCCTATCCAAAGCCGTCTCAGAAGTGAGCCAAAAAGAGCGAGATACGATACTCGCCAACTGGATATCAGTGAAATTTGAACAAGGGTATGACTATTCACTGATTTGGAAACTACTCTTAGTGGTGATATTTATTTTTTTAGTGCTATACTACCGACAATACACCATCAACCGACTCAATAGAGAGCTGAAAATCCAAATGGAGGCTCAGCTGCAATCCATTGTCGAAAAAGATCGTATGATTTTCCAACAAAACAAGCTTGTTGCCATGGGAGAGATGATTGAGAACATTGCCCATCAATGGAGGCAACCTCTCACTCAAATCAACTCTGCAGTGATGCTCATTGATCTTAATTTAGATACTAAAAGCAATGAATATGAGATGATTGAATCCAAACTTATAGAGATAGAGTCCATGACAAAGTATCTCTCTAGTACCATTGATGACTTTAGAAACTTCTACGCCAAAGATAAAGAAAAAAAGAGCTTCAATATCGCCACACGCATTGAGAATACGCTCTCCGTCCTTGAGGCTTCACTTACCTATCATAGTATAGAGGTAGAAAAGCAACTTGATCAATCACTCAACATCACTTCGCTACCCAATGAATTGCAACAAGTACTCCTCATTTTGATTAATAACGCTAAAGATGTCTTGGTATCACGCAATAGCATGCAACCCAAGATTACAATAACGCTTGTTAAAATCTCCCAAGGCATTGCCATCACCATTAGCGATAATGCAGGAGGAATTGAAGAGGAGTATTTAGACAAAATATTTGAACCCTACTTTACCACAAAACATAAATCTAAAGGAACAGGACTAGGGCTCTATATCGCCAAGCTTATTATCCAAGAGAGTTTAGGTGGCAAGTTAGAAGTGACAAATAGCCCTAGTGGAGCATCGTTTAGGATAGAGTGCAAAGATTGATAATGCTAGCATTACTTAGGGCTTTTTTACAAATTAAAAGAATACAAACATCTATAAGGTTTTTTAAAAATAAACGCCCTATAATACGCTCGAAATAGGGGAAAAGGTAAATTTATGGAGCAGTCAAACTACACCTTACTTTTTGTTGAAGATGAAATAGAGATTCGGCAAAACTTTGTACTCTACCTCAAACACTTTTTTAAGGCGGTCTACGAAGCAGGCAATGGCAAAGAGGCCTACGAGATATACAAAGATAAAAAGCCCGACATTATGATTATCGATATTAACCTGCCCTTGATGAGTGGATTGGAGCTACTCTCCAAGATTCGCCAAGATGACCATACTACAAGAGCTTTGATGCTTACTGCTCACTCAGATAGTGAGTATCTCATGAAAGCAACTGAGCTAAAACTCACCAAATACCTCCTCAAACCCATTAGTCGAAAAGAGCTTAAAAATGCACTAGAGCTTAGTATCGATGAGATTAAACGTTTTTCCACCACCTCCAAAGATATCACCTACTTTAAAGAGTGCTACTGCTGGAATCACGAGAGCCAAGAGCTTTTTCAGCATGAAAAGCCTATTGCCATTACACCCATCGAACGCAAAATTTTGACCCTCTTTTTTAACAACATCAATCGTCCTTTGGATTATGATACCATCATCATTGAGGTGTGGGATGATTATGAAGAGGATAAACAAAATGCTCTTAAAAATGCCATTCGAAAACTACGAGCCAAACTACCCGATGAGACGATTACTAATGTCTATGGAGAGGGATTTAAGCTCAATATCTAAAAAACTTTCCAAATAGATTCTACTTGGATTCTTTTGTGCTTTATACTTGCATTAAGAAGAGTTTGAAGCCTCTTGGTTACTATTTGTCTATGAGATGATTGAGTAGTCATCGCGTGAAAGTCTATTTCCTACTCCTTAAAATACTCTACTCCACACTCATACTCAAGGTAGCAAAATCTCTCAAACTCTTTGCAAACAATAAAAAACAAGGTAAATAAAATGAAAAAATATACTATTTTAATTGTTGAAAATGATTTTTTAAACGCACAGTGGATTGAGAAAATACTCACAGATTTAGGGCATCATGTGATAGCCAATCTAAACAACCCAAAAGATGCCATTGGCATACTCCACAAATATACGATTGACTTTGCTTTTATCGATACAGCTCTAAGCTCTTTTCACTTAAACAACGCACTTAAAAGCATTCCTACAATCTATATTACAAGCATTGAGCAGAGTCATAGCATTGTAGATACGCATCCTCTTTGTAGTTATATTACCAAACCTTTTAGAGAACATAGCATTAAATCCACA
>Ga0193954_1001797_pt1 | contig 10632 bp, 12 predicted proteins | sample BB_5_MG_FD_140340 | JGI IMG/M metagenome (GOLD analysis project Ga0193954, IMG submission 140340) | Microbial mat bacterial communities from the Broadkill River, Lewes, Delaware, United States - BB_5_MG | ecosystem: Environmental > Aquatic > Freshwater > River > Microbial mats | place: USA...
AGTGCCTTTTTAGTTCTTGAACTAAGTTGATCTTTTCATCTTGGGGGACTCTCCAATTGAGTAGTATAAAATCAAAATGTCCTTGGGAGGTGTGCTTGATACACTCCTGAATAGTTGATGCAAGGGATGTTTCTACTTGCCATGAGGCTAGAAGTGTCTGTAGATACTTTTGGTCATGGGTATCATTATCTACAATAAGAATTTTTTTATTTTTGATGATACTAAAAGTTTTATCTTTTTCTTTTTTATAAGGGATTGTTAGCTTAAATGCAAAAGTTGAGCCTTTCTCCTTTTGACTCTCTATCCATATGTGACCGCCCATCATCTCAATGAGTTGTTTGGAGATCATAAGCCCTAGTCCTGTACCCCCGAACTCTTTGGTCATCGAGCTATCAAGTTGTCCAAAAGGTTTGAAGAGCTTACTTTGATCAGTTTTACTAATACCAATACCACTATCTTTGATATTAAATTCAAGACTTAGCTCTTTTTCATCTATTTTAAGAAGTTTTATGGCAATATCAATTGAACCTTTAAAGGTGAATTTTACTGCATTGCTCACAAGATTATTAAGCACTTGTGTCAAACGAAGGGCATCACCAATAAGAAAATTAGGAAGAGTAGGTTCAATGGAAATATGAAAGCTTAATCCTTTTTCATAAATCTTAAATCCAAAGAGATCAATGATGTTTTGTACAACTCTATCGAGTTTAAATTGGGTTGCGACAATATCGAGTTTACCTGCTTCAATTTTGGAGTAGTCTAGAATATCATTAATGATATGCAAAAGAGCATGAGAAGAGTGTTGGACTTTATTGAGATACTCACGCTGAGTAGTGTTAATATCACTTTGCAGTACAATATCGGTTAGTCCTATAATCCCATTAAGAGGTGTACGAATTTCATGGCTCATATTGGCTAAAAAGTCAGATTTCATTTGGTTGGTTTTGTGAATAAGTGTGGTCTCTTTGGCAATACCAAATATGCGAATGCTTCCTGTCTCTGCACATAGGATTGGAAGTATTGTCGTAATCCAGAAACGTTCTTTGCCATTGAATATGTTTGTCTCTTCGTACGTTATTGGAGCATTTTTATTGATACATCTATCATAGTAATAGGATACTTCAGGATAGTTTTTTTCACCCAGTATATCTTTCATATATTTTTCATCAAGTTGACCTGCTTGTACATTCATTGTACGTTCTAATGATGGATTGACTTTTTCAGCTCTATAGTCATCATGAGGATCACGTCTAACGATAAACATATGATCTGTCGTTGTATTCCATAATGTTCTAAAAAGCTGAATCTCTCCCGTAGTAATCGCTATATCACAAAAAGAGTGTTCTATATGAGAAGGCACTTTAATCCTTATGGGTAAATATATAATCTAATTCTAACATAATTCCAAAAAGATCTATACTATTAATTTTAGTAGTCGTCAATTTCTAGCTCCGCCAAAATCAAACTGCCTAAAAACAAAAGCTAACTCTCTTCTATTATGATGCCTCTTTTGCTTTTAAAATCTCTTCTCGCAATCGCATATCAATCTCCTCTTTTTGCACACGTTTTTTTGAGATCATGAGTATAAGTCCCATGGCAAAGGATGAGGCGATAATGTGGGATCCTCCGTAACTTAGAAAAGGAACGGCGATACCTTTGATAGGGAAGAGTCCAGAGATACCAAAGCTATTGATGATAAACGATAGAGAGATTACCAGTCCCACTCCCACAGAGAAGAGATAATAGGTAGGGTTTTGTACCAACGCTGCAATCTTGAAGATACGGTAGATGATAAAGAGCATTAAGCCAGTGACGAGTAAAATACCCATAAAGCCAAACTCCTCCGCGATGCCTGCTAATACAAAGTCGGTATGGACTTCACTGAGGTATCCTAATTCAAACTGACCACTACTTAGTCCCTTGCCAAAGATGCCTCCATTGTGGATTGCGTTGAGTGCATTGGAGATTTGGTAGGGTTCTTGGGCGACGGTAACTTTGAGTTCTTGTACCGCCTCAAAAGGGAAAATCGCCAAGACTTGGTCTTGTACGCTTCCCCACCAGCTTGCCACCCGTGCGATACGGTGAGGGGCAGAGAGTATGAGTACCCCAATCCCTACCAAAGCACTGCCAAGAAGGGAGAGAAAAAACTTAAAGCTGCTCCCTGCAAACAAAAAGAGTACCGCCAGTGTCCCCCCAAGGACGACTACTTGACCCAAATCTTTTTGGAGTATAGCAATGAGCAGTACTGCTACAAAAAAGACAATGATGTAAGGGAAGAAGACTTTGATCTCCTCTTTAAAGCTCATCGCTTCGCGGTCAAGGAGCTTTCGCGAAAAACTCCACGCAAGAAAAAAGACAAAACCAATTTTGAAAAACTCTACAGGAGCAATAGAGAATGATCCCAAGCGAATCCAGCGTTTGGCTCCACTAACGGCATTGACATAGGAGGAGGGTAAAAACTGCATGGCAATGAGCAAGACAAAGAAAAAGATAAAAATAAAGAGTCCAATAGGCTTAAACCAACGATCAGGATCAAGCCAACTTAGTGCGATTATTAGCAAAAACCCAATCACTACAGCAAAGGTCTGACGCAGTAAAAAATGGTTGGCTTCGTACTCAAAATAGATTACGGTATAGGTGGGGAGTGAGTAAGAAAATACAATAGAGAGACTCAAAAGAGCCATAATGCTAAAGAGTAGATAACGATCAATCATTGGAAAACTTTCACTATTTTTTTACTATTTAATATGAAACACGATCCCTTTTCTGCACGGGAGTATCTTTATTTCTAATTTTATCCAAATTTATACTTAAATTAAAGAATATTTCCTATAAAATTAGATTTAATATGAATAAATATAGAAAAAATCAATCAACGGATGTACGAAGTAGTAAATTGTTACTTCTCTACCTTATAATTTTTGTAGCGATATCAACATTTTTATATAGAGTATACACTATTATCAATACACCTAGAGATTTACCATCATCAACAGCAAAACTCAAAGAACGCTCTATGCGTGGAGCTATTATCTCAGCAGATCGCTACCGTCTGAGCTACTCTAAAAAGATCTATGAAGCTACGGTCAATACCAATAGCATTAATGCCAATAAACTAGAGCTTTTTATTGAGCTTTTTAGTATCTATAGCAACATTGATCGTGATATTATCAAAAGTTCCCTATTGGATGATAATGGTGAAATGATCGAAGGGCGTGTGACCATTAGTCGTCATATTGATGCCAAGCGTGCCATTCATCTAAAATCACTTACCTATAAATTGCGACGACTTGATATCTTTAAACCCATCAAAAATGCCAATGGGGTAGAGATTCTTTACGGTTTGGATATTATGGAGGTTGGGGAGAGTCGCTACTTCCCACTCAAGGATACCTTGATGCCCGTACTTGGGTATACGCGTAATAAGCTTGATGAGGGTTATAGCCGTCCTGTAGGGATGAAAGGGCTAGAACGCTACTACAATGACTACATTAAATCCAAACGTGATGGCTTTTATGTGGGGAAACGTGATGTGGTGGGCAATATTGTTTATGGGGATAATAGCAAACATGTGGAGTTTATCGATGGCTTGGATATGCATATTAATATTCCACTCAAACTCCAAAGACGGGTTGAAAAAGTGCTTGATTATATGAAACGTTCCATTGATGCCAAAGAGATCATTGCAGGGGTGATGGACAATAAAAGTGGCAAAATTTTGGCATTAGCAAGCAGTGAACGCTTTAATCCAAATCGTATCACACAAAATAAAATCTACGCACTCAATCCAAAATTTACCGAATATCTCTATGAGCCAGGATCGGTCATTAAACCCCTCTCTCTTGCCATTGTAATGGATAAAGGCAAAGTCCAACCCAATAGTTGGGTCAAAACCGATAATGGACGTTTGCGTATTGGTAAACGATTTACCATTAGCGATGATGAGAAGTTTGCATCACTAAGTGCAACAGATGTAATTGTACACTCATCCAATGTAGGAATCTCCAAATTTGTTTGGCGCATTAGTGGGCGGGAGCTTTATGAGGGCTTTAGGAGGTTTGGATTAGGGGAGCAAAGTGGAATTGATCTCTCACGAGAACTGGGTGGTCGTATCAAAAAAGCCTTTAAGCTACGTCACAAAGTCCACAGTGCCAACAGCTCGTATGGATATGGAATGCACGCAACTTTGATCCAATTGATCAAAGCCTACTCTGCATTTAATAATGATGGTATTGCTCAAACCCCACAGCTACTTGATTATTTTAAGGACAATCAAAAAGATGAATACTATACCCTGCGTCCCTCCAAGCCCAATCTACGAGCCATGAGTAAAACAACTGCCAATCAAATGAAAACCATATTGCAAAAGGTCGTTGCACGAGGTACAGGAGTCAAAGCACAATATGAGGGACTCACGGTTGGGGGGAAAACGGGAACGGCACATATCTCGACGCGTGGAGTCTATACTAAGCGTTATAACAGTAGTTTTATTGGCTTTGCCAATGATGATGAGGGGAACCGTTATACTATTGGTGTTTTAGCCATTGAAGCTAAAAAACCCTATAAGTACTTTGCCTCAGAGTCTGCTGTGCCTACTTTTAGAAAAATTGTGCATCAGATGGTCAAGCTTGATTATCTCAAGCCTTCACCTTAGGGTCGAAAGAGTGTTCCCCCAATATGCTCATCATCAAGCAAAAAGCTTCGTATATCACTTAGATCAAAACCACTGGCTAAAAACATCTCTCTTTTACGTTTGAGTAAAAAATCAGCCGATTTGAGTTTGGTGACAATGCCTCCTGTCGCGAAGGCATGGTGTGGAGTAAAGGGTGTGTCAAGCTCTGCTTGTTCAATTCTATTGACTTCACTTCGCATTCGTGCATCGCTATGCGTACGTGGGTCTTTGGTGTAGTAACCATCAATATCGGATAAAATCACCAACATATCCGCATCAAAGTAATAGGCTACGTGAGCTGAGAGTTGGTCATTGTCACCAAAGACAAGTTCTTGGGTCGCTGTGGTGTCGTTTTCATTGATAATTGGTAAGATGCCATTGGCTAAAAGAGCTTCAATCGCACTTTTTGCATGATGCGTGGCATTCCGTGAATCAAAATCATCAGCGGTAAGTAAGACTTGGGCAGTGACAATGTCGTATTTTGAGAGTTTTTTCTCATAGACACCGAGTAGATGGGGTTGTCCGATGGCAGAGAGGGCTTGGCGATTGGCTAAAATGGACTTATCAAGTTTGAGTTTGGAGTAGCCTGCGGCAACGGCTCCTGAACTGACCAAAATGATCTCATAGCCTTTTTTATTCAAATCACTTATAAAGATACATAAGTTTTCTATTCTATCTTTTGCCAGTCGATTTTGATGGGTAAGGACATGAGAGCCCACTTTGAGTACGAGACGTTTTTTCATTAAACAACCTTTTTTTCGATGAAATGACTTATTTTGGGTACAAAATACCATTTAAATATGTTACTATTTATACGATAAATGTAGAATATTAATTTTGCTAATATACTATTTAAGTAATTTTATATTATAATACATGCTTATTTTAAATAATATTTATATTTTGAAGATGATATTATAGTATATTAAATTAAAAGGGGGATAATTTGAGTATACTAAGGGCAGTACCAACGGGAGTGGAGAATAAATTACCAACAGAAAAACTCATTGTGAGTAAAACAGATGCTAAGGGTGGAATAGTATCTGTAAGTCAAACCTTCGTAGAAATATCAGGGTATAAAGAGAGTGAGCTTATCACAGCACACCACTCAATACTTCGGCATCCAGACATGCCTAAAACAATATTTAAATTGATATGGGATAGATTAAATCGTGGTATTCCTACCAAAGCAGTGATAAAAAATTTAACCAAATGTGGTAATCATTTTTGGGCTTTAACCTCATTTGAAGTCAAAAAAGATCGCGACAGTGATGAAATACGAAATTATATTGCTTATCGTACACCAATAAATAAAAATGTACGTGAGCAGATTGACTCGCTTTATAACAATTTGTTAGAAGTTGAAGATCAACATGGATTAGAGCAGGCTATTGGATTTTTGGAGGGGTATTTAGATGAACAAAAGATGGGCTACCTTGAGTTTATGGATCACCTTGAAGAAGAAGCAAAAAACCAAAGCTTAGTATCAAAAATAAAAAACATTTTCTAGTAAGGAGATCAAAAAAATGCAAAGACCAGAACCAACAGGGAGAGCGATCAAACTTGATCCAAAAAAACATATTGTAAGTAAAACCGATATCAAGGGAAATATTCTTTATGCCAACGACTATTTTACTGAAATCTCAGGCTATGACAAGTCTGAACTCATCGGTACACCACACAATATTTTAAGACATCCAGATATGCCAAAAGCCATATTTAAATTGATGTGGGACAGTATTAAGTCCAATCAAAACATCACCGCAGTGGTAAAAAACTTGGCAAAAAATGGGGATCACTATTGGATTGTTACGGATTTTGATATTCAAAAAGACCCACATACTGGTTCGATCAAAAACTACATTGCCTACCGACAATCTGCACCTCAAAAAGTAATTGATATAATTGAGCCACTCTATAAAACACTCAAAGATATTGAAGATGAACATGATATGGATGCATCTGTTGAGTATCTCACAGGATATTTACAAGAAAAGAACATGGGATATCATCAATTTATTGAAGATTTGGCAAAACCATCAGGTATCACCGCAATGTTCTTTGCTGCAATGAAAAAACTCTTCTAAAACACTTTCAAAAAATATGGAGCATTTGCCTCCATAATAATCAATGCTTTAATCCTTTTTACTTATAATTTATTGTATAATTTTCTTCTAAAATATTTAATAACAAAGGACACCTATGCAAGAGAATAAACCTCTAAAAACAAGTGAAGATAGAATCAAAGCCATCTATAAAATGGCAAAAGGGCATTTTGGTGAAGTGAGATTTGTAGGTATCAAATTTCATGATAAGATTGGTTGGGTAGCAAAAATTCAATTTGATGAGTTTGAATCTCTTATTGCTGATGGAAATGATGCGAATGAAGCACTTAAAAACCTTAAAAAGCGGGTACGAAAAATTATTCATCGATATAATGTTGTTTAAGTACAGTACCTTAAATAATGAAAAATAATATTATACTCATTGGTTTTATGGGAGTAGGCAAAGGTACGCTTGCAAGAGCGTATGGACGAAGCCAAGGTTTTTTTAATGTTGATACGGATGACTTGATAGAATCAGCGTACAATCAAAGCATCAAATCAATGTTTAAAAAAGAGGGGGAAGCCTACTTTAGAGCCAAAGAACAAGAGTGTGCCAACTGGATTGAGAACTCAGTGGACAACAGTTTAATCTCATGTGGGGGAGGCTTTTATAAGGTTAATAACCTAAAAAATCTTGGGACAATTGTACTGCTCAATGCTTCGTATGATTGGATATACAACCGACTCAAAACTGCCCCAAACTCCAAAAGTAAACTCGCCAAACGCCCTCTTTTCCAAGAACCCAAAAAGGCAAAAGAACTCTACAAAGAGCGTAAAAAAGCCTACCTTGAAGTAGCTGATATCGTCATCGATATGGCAGGTAAAAGTGAAGAAGAGCTTATTAAAGAGATTAGAAAAAAGATAGAAAAAACTGCTTAAGGTTTATCATCGTCTCTATATTGGTTTATTTAGCTAATGTAGAGGAATAAACCTGACAAATACATCACTTCATACGTTTCAATAATATTCACCCAAAACTTTAAAATATATTTTATGACAAAATATGCGAAAAAACTCTATTATAATATCAGCATACCACTAGTTAACTAACATTCTAATCAAGCTTTCATCATAATCCTCTTTAACCACAGTGGAGCATTGCCACGCATGAGTTTTTGCAGTGAGGCAATCACCTCTTCGATCTTCTCTTCTTCGCTTGATGCTTTGAGGGGGTATACCCCTGCTAGTTTGACCATGTTAGAAGCCTTTGGACCAATTTGGGTGACATAGACGATATCACTACCATCAAGTGATTCAATTTTGTAGGTGAGCTTATCGACCTCATCTTCATATTTTTGAGAGGAATCGACGATTTTTAGCAGTTCAAAACTCTCTTCATTGACTTCATAGATATAAAAGGCTTGACACCAGCCAAAGTGTTCATTGACATGGATACCATCTTTGGATGCAAAGGCTACTTTCATTATTGTTTTTTCCTTTTTCAATTCATTTACAAATGGTGGGTTAGGAAACCCATCCTACAAGTTATATAATATAGATTCTAATATTCTCATCAATGATTTGTGAAAGGGTATTTAAAATCAAATCATAGGTTGTCGTCGCTCCCAAGCTACATCCTGCACAGTTACCCAAATAGGCTAAACGCAATTCAATATCAGGATCATTTTTATACTCTAATAGGGTAATATCCCCTCCATCTTTGAGCAAGATTGGGCGAATGTAGCGTGTAATGGCATCATCGATGATTTCAAGTTGCTCTTCACGAGGTTTAGCACGAAAGGCTTTGTTCTCCTCTACTCCACTAGGAGACTCTTTATCGACTCCTCCCATCTGGGCTAGTGCCATTGGGTGACCGCTTTTAGCCGCTTTGAGCATGGCATCAAAGCCCTCTTTGACTTGATCCATATCGGTGCGGTCTTTGAGCAGTAGAAGCCCTAGTCTAAAACAGGCACTTTGATGATCTTTGGCAACTGCTCGTTTGAAGTAATCAATCGCCTTATCGATATTCTCTTCGACACCAATTTTGCTTTGATACATCAATGCCAAATTATAGTTGGCTGAATCATTATCGTAATCGCTTCCTTTTTCAAACCACTCTTTTGCTTTGCTAAAGTCTTTTTCAACGCCATCTCCTTTGAGATACATGAGTCCCAAATTGGTCATCGCTTGGTCGTTTTTGAGTGTCGCTTCATGAGACCATATCTCAAAAGCCTTGTCGTAATCTTTGGCTCTATAAGCCTTTAGTGCTTCTCTGTGTTGCATAAATCGTTCTCCCTCTCGTGGTTTTGGCAACTCTTTGCCTAATTCTAATTGCCTTGTAATATGTTTGCGTAAGCACTGCGTAGCCATCTCTATCGCCTCGTAGGGGTCTTCACTCGCCCCCTTAATATCAAAGTCGGTATAGATTGCCAAGTAGGCATCGCCTATCTCATGCTCTCCTGGGTAGACTTCAACAGGATAGTCAAGGCTCATGTAATAGTCAATATCGTGGCTCATCGCCTACTCACATCCACAGGTACAGCTCTGCCCCTCACCTGGATCAAGCAGTGTTTCATAGTTACTTGCATCAAGCTTGGTAAGCTCCTCTTTTCTAAATGAGAGATAAATTTCATCAATGGTAAGATAGCTATGCTCTGAGCTATAGACATCCATATTATTTTTATCAAAAGATTTGTAAACACCCTCTCCCATATGATAGAAGATAGTGGAGTCTACCCCAAGAGATTTGAGGTACTCTGCACTCTTTGGTCCCTCACCTTTGACTTTATTTTCTACTACGGTAAACTCACCACTACAGTGGTCAAGCAGTGCAAAGTAGGGAGCTTTTCCATACAAATCTGAAATTGTTGTGGCATCTTGGGTACTAATTGGTATCGCTATCATTCTCTATCCTTGGTATTTTTTCTTTGATAATTCTATTGCAAGAAGTGTTCCCTATATGAGAAGGGAATAGTAAATGCACTTTAAAGCCCAAAGGATTAGCATGGCATCAGCAAAACACCCCAAAATAGTACTGCTCAAAGGCAATGGAGGCATTACTATAAATAACGAGATGATGGAGCTTTTTACCATCACCACTTCGCATGGAATGATAGGACTGCCCCTAAAATCACTCCACGCCCATACGGTCTATATTGTAGATGAACTTGAACGCTTTTGGGAGATACACAAAGAGATCAAAGCCAAACCCTGCTGTTTTATCTACAGCTACGAAAAGCTCACAAGTGAGGATTTAGCCATGATTAAAGCCAATGAAATCAAGGAGATCGTATGATATTTGATATGAACCTCAAATTAGAGGGCATTGATGAGGAGTTTTTAGAAGAGCTTGATGAGATCATCGAAGATATTCGTGTAGAGTATTTTATGATAAACCCTAGCACTGAAGAGGAGTTAATCAAGACCCAACTTCTGTGTCAAGAGGTGGATAGATTTTATTATACTTTGCCCTTAGAGTTTAAAAGCTTACAAGATGAAAATGCCCTTGCTTTGCGTATCAATTCTATGAGTCAATTAGCCGATATTAACGATATGCCCCTTGTTATTGAATCCAATGATTTAGACGATGCTTTTATTGATGCTCTTAATGCAACTACTATTCAAGGTGTTGTGCTTAATGCCAAACAGAGCGATAGTAGGCTAACTAACTTTGCCTTTGCTATCTCTCAATCTTCAATGAAAGCGTGGGATCAAGTCTTTATAGGCAAACTCGACTATGCCAAACTCGCCGTCCAAAGTGACTATCCTACCCAAGATTACGATGCTTTTATCGATGATTTTTTTAAAAACCTCTCTGATCTTACTTTTCGAGCCGAGCAGACCATCGCAGCAGGTGGTACTCGAACACTACTTAAAACTTTTGGACTACTATAAAGGAAACCTATGCAACCAAGC